>Ga0209085_1000442_pt1 | contig 30752 bp, 39 predicted proteins | sample C_131016_EF_Meta_FD_187310 | JGI IMG/M metagenome (GOLD analysis project Ga0209085, IMG submission 187310) | Freshwater microbial communities from Lake Croche, Canada to study carbon cycling - C_131016_EF_MetaG (SPAdes) (version 2) | ecosystem: Environmental > Aquatic > Freshwater > Lake...
CACTCTTTAGCGCCTGCATGAACTCGACCTTTATCTCCTCGGGTATCCAATCTGCCCAGTGCGCGCCGCTGGTCAGCATCTGCTTCTCCTTGGCCATCTCCTGCGGTGTTTGGTCTTTGGTATCCCGATAGTTGCGCAGCTTGGCCAGCAGCTTGTTGAGCAGGGCCGTGTAGGCTAGGTAGGTGTCCAGCTTGCGCTTGGCAGGCGGCGTGTTGAACTCCTTGGCGTAAGCGGTCAGGGCTTCGACCGCTGCTGCTCGTTCGTAGCGTTTTATGCGGGCTTTGGGCACGCGCAGGGCCATCTCTACCTGACGGCAAAGCTGGTTCCACATCGACTTGACCAACCCCCGCCGAATTTTTTCCCGCGTCTCAGGCGATTTCATGACCGTTCCTTCCTATTCGGCGTAAGCCATATCAAATAACGTAGCGAGAATTGCATTGGTGTCGTTACTACCCACCATCGTCTTGGCCAACGCGATCGCTTCCTCGGTCAGCTTCTTCTTGTTGATGAACTTGCGCGCCATCGCTGGGTCTTCGGGATACACAGACTCAGCCATCATGCCGACCAGCCCCGACGTGAAGCCGAACTCGGCATCGAGCAGGCACTCCATAAGATACTCGTCCTCCTCGTTGGCGTAGAACGTATCGTCGTAGTCTGAGTACGCGCTGGCATACCACTTGGGGTCGTACTTGTTGGTGTAGCCGCCGTAGCTTGAGTGAGACACGTTGTCCCACTTGCTCTCCAGCACCTTGGGGTCACGCATGGTAGGCAGCGCGTCCCAGTCAACAAGTAGTATCGACTTGGCAAGCTGCATGAAGTGCAGCATATCTAAGTGCTCCTTCTCCGTATGCTCAGAGTAATAGCCGCACGATATGTTGGTGCACTCGGGGATGATGTCAGTGAACTCAGCGGTGTCGGTGTACACGCCAGTGTCATCGGGCGAATACATCAGGTTGCCAGTCGGGTCTGTCTCGTTAAGCGCATCAGCGAGGGCTTGGCCAAACTCATCGGATGCAGTACGTCCCCAGCCCTGATGCGTGATGACGCTGTCTGTACCCTTGCGGTCAAACGCAATGGCCCTGTCGAACTGCGCCAGTAGCGTAGCGTGGTCTTTGGCTACGTGTTTGGCCCCGATGCCGCCCACTTCCTCGCCTTGGGTGAATATGTAATACGCGGGGGTTTTTGAATGTATCAGGTGCATCAGCAGCGCACACCCAACACCATCGTCCGCACCCAAGGGCGCGCCGTCTGCATACCACGTGCTGTCTGTTTTCCTAATCTTGTTGGCCCCCATCACGCGGTGCACAGTATCCACGTGCGCTGTGAACAGCGTGCGATTGGTCGGGTCTTGCCGTGTGTCCACGTGCAGGTTGTCTGCTGCATCGAGCCAAGCTCTACCACGCACAGTAGGTGGCAGTGCATTGAACAGCCAGTCGGTGAACTCAGTCGTGGCCAGCGTAGCATGGGGCCGTTTCATGGATAGCGCACGCGCTAAGGTCTTGTTGAGAATTGTCATACGTTTCTTGGTCATGGTTTACTCCAGTGCTAGGGTTGTTTGTTGGGGGATGTATTTGTCAGCGTGGTCGATGTGGATAGTCTTGCCGCACTCGGTCTCGTACTTGTACTCCTCCTCGTCCTCGTTGAGGTAGTAGTCGCCGGTGTGCTCGCACATCCACACGTCATCCTCGTGGGCGTGCTCGCCGCTGTGCAGCACTACGCAGTCATCGGCCCGCTCATACTCGTTGCTGTGCTCGCAGTAGGTGCAGTCGTCAGTCAAGTGCCACTCGTCAAGTCGGTCGATGTAAACCGCGTCATCGGTGTGCGCATAGTCGCCATCGTGCAGCTCGACGATGTTGTTGTCGCTGAGGTAGTTGACATCGTAGGGAGTAGCGGTAGCGTCGACCCGCACCGCGTCATCCTCATGGACATAGTACTGACTACCCCTGCGGCCATACACATAAGCGTAATTGTCATTGCAGCAGCTCTCGCACACGAGATGGTCTTCGCCACGGCCAGTCCAGTAGCCATCATCCTCGGGTATGCGGTCGCCGCAGTCCTCGCACTGTCTGCCGTGAAGCTCATCGGCTGTGCCATCGGTGTTATCGCAGCGCCACCTTGCATCGTCGTGGCAGTCATCGACAATCTCCATGTCATCGGTCAGACCCTTGCAGTTGCCGTCAAGATACGGCGCAAGGAAGCCGTTGTTGTTGCGCACTGGGATGTGCTTGAGCTTGAACCCATCCCAGCTACACTCCTTGGCGTAGCCCCGCTCCTTGAGCCACGCCTCCATGCGGTCGTCGGTCTGCGAGTAGGTTGCGGATGATGCGCGGTACGACCTGACATACGTCCTGCCGTTGCACAGTGCGCGGCCAGTGTAGCTGCCGTCTGCCTCTTGATACACAGCCATGTGCCAGCCAAGCGCAGGGTCATACGCCTCGTAGGGATGATGGCTGTCGTGGAAGTAGTCTGCATCCTTTCCGCCCATGCACGACGATGGCCCCCTGACAATCACATCGAGCATCTCGGCCATGGTATGCACGAACTTGAATTTGCCGTTAACGTACTTGGCTGCGATGTCGCGGATGATATTACTGGGTATGCTGCTGAAGTGCCGCGCCAAATACTTGGACACAGAGACACGTAGCTGGCGGTCTGCCTCGCCGTACTTCTCGTCGCGGGTATAGGCTATCTGCGATATGTCAACGGCTGACTGGCGCGGCCACTCAAGCACAAGCTGGTGCCAGTCGTCAGGCGGGGCGTGCCCGATGGCATCGTATACGGCTCGGTGCATCTTGTCCCGCGTCTGCTCACGATAGTGCCACGAGCGGGTGCGCCGCAGGACGCGGGCTAGGTCATAGATGCAGGCGCCGAGTCTTAGCTCATCGTCGTAAGACCACACTGTGTTGCGTTTAGTCATTTGATTCTCCAAGTGGTTGATTTATATGGTGGTTGCTGGGACAAGTTGTCTCACTTGTTTCCTAGTATGCGGGTGCTGCGCTGCGCTTTGGACGCTTTGCGGTGGTAGTTAAACCAGTAGTCGCTGATGGCTTCGGCCTCGGCCTGCTCACGTAGGCGCTGGTGTTTTTCGTAGTTGATGGCGCTCGCCATCTCGTCGCGCAGAATGCGCAAGCGTTGAAGTTCCGTGTTACGGATATGGGTTTGTTTGAGCATTTTGCTCTCCTTTGTTGCAAGTGTAGCCTAGTTCGGCAGGCTACAGACCGGCGGTGAGACAACTTGTCCCACCAAAACACTATGTAAGTCGTTGATTTTATTGGAGAAAACTGTATATCAGGGCGCTATCTAGTAATTGTACAACTATTTTGAGGCGCTGCCAGCGTGGAAGCCCCGTATTTACTGGGTTTTGGCACATATTGGGCAAAGTGGCATCCCAAAACAACTAACCTATGGTAGCACGTGTACACGCAAAGTGATATAAAGTTGCCAAGTTATATAGGCAAATATGTACACACTCTCCTTTCTAAAACTATTTAGATATAGATATATGGATGGTATTTGGCCAAACCCTTACGGCGCGGGGCTTAGCGGCTGGCAGGACGCTGGCAAATGGCTTTTGTGATCGCCAGTGACTTTTTTTGACCAATTGGTAAGATTTTGAACTGCTCAGTCACGTTTTGGGCGTGCCGTTCACTCTGCGGACGCAGTAGTTTTGTGGTTATGCGGGTTTTGCATAACCTTGATTGACAAGAAAGCGAACAGCGGCCAGCCCCGATGCGGTGAGACACGCTGTCTCACTTGAGCGCCGCGCGCACTGCTGCAATGGTTGCACTGGCTTGCTTGGCGTCCAAACCCTTGAGCATCGCCGCCAGTTGTTTGACAAGTGCTTTATCCACTGCGACCTTGTTACTTTGCTTCGCGGGTGCGCTGCCCACAATGTTGCCGATGATGCGATTAGCTTTGCGCTTTGCCGCGCAGCCACTGTCTGCCCATTTTCCGTCCGCGAATACTTCGCCGTAGTGCTTGGCCACAATGGGCGCGATGATGTCCTTGATTGTGTCGCGGTCTGCGCCCTTGAGCAGTGCGTGCAGCTTGAGCATCTGTGCCTCGAATGTGTCGCCAGCTTTGAGGGTTGCGACTACTGCTGCTGTGATTGCTGTGATATCGAATGTCATGATTGATTCTCCATTGGGTTGATAAGTTGTGCCGAGGGAAAGCCCCACCGACAATTACCATTATCCAGATGCCCCTATTTGATCGCCAAGTTGACGCGGCAGATGAGACGTTTTGTCCCACTTTTGGCTATATCGCACCCCACCGCACCCCCACAACCCCTTTTGGCCGTGGTCTGACCATGCCGACATGAACAGTGTTTGGCAGCCGCAAATCAAAAATTACAAAATCCCCAAACAACCTTGTATCCTATAAGCTACAGAACACCCCCCACCTTGAAATCCAAACGCCAGACGTAAAAATTTCCAGCAAAATCCCAAACAATCTCTGTCAAACCCTTGACATTTCCAATGAAAAAAAGCCCCCAGACGCTAATCGGGGGGCTTAGAACTAGGGTTTTCACCTAGAAAGGAGAAGCAAATGCACAACTGATTGCACAATCACCGGAATCGAGTATATACTAGGTGCAACGAGGCTGCAAGGGCTTACGCATGTTTGAACACTTAATTGATTTTGAGCCGGATGTTTTTGACAACATACCGGCAGAAATACTGGACACCGACGAGGTGGTACCAGCAGCCGCGCTTGACGCCAAAATCAAAACCAAGGACTGGCTGGCAGAGCTGGGCGCAGTAGATTCAGACACGATCGCATCCCAGTTAGACAAGCAGGCAGCCCGCGATACGTTCGCAAACCTGATAACCGCCGCCCCCAACGCCAACTCCCACGCGGCCATCGCCCAGATCAAAACCCCAGAGGCGGTGCAGCACATTGTCGGCATGCTTACTGCTTATGACTGGGAATTTGTACAGCAGGCCAAGGAGCTTCGGGGCTACGCCGTAGCCAAGCTGGTCGAGGAAACCCAAAGCACCAACGCCAACATCCGACTCAAAGCGCTGGGGTTGCTGGGCAAAGTTACAGAGGTTGGGCTATTTACTGACAAGATTGAGATCAAGAAAGACGAGATGACCGACCTCCAGCTGGAGCAGCGGATCAAAGACAAGCTGGCCAAGTTCATGCAGGTTGTGGACGTAGTGGACATCCAAGATGCCGAGCCCCTAGAAGCAGAACTCAAACCCCTCGTCCCCGATGCACCTTAACCAGTTCACCACGCTGACTCCCCGGGAGATTGCTGCAATACAGGCGGCGCTTCCTAGTATGTCATTGGCGGACAAGATGGAATTGCTGGATGATCTGGAAGTTCGGGAGCGCCGCGCCTCCTTGGTAGCGGCCAAGACTAATATGCTGGGGTTCGCCACGGAGGTCTACCCGGGGTTCAAGATCGGGCCGCACCACAAGAAGCTGGCCAAGATATTTACCGACGTGATTGAGGGCAAGAAGAAGCGGGTCATCATCAACATCGCGCCGCGTATGGGCAAGTCCGAGTTCTCGTCCTACCTGTTCCCCGCATACTTCCTAGGCAAGTTCCCTAATAAGAAGATCATCATGGCAACGCACACGGCCGGTCTGTCGGAGGACTTCGGGCGGCGGATAAGGAACCTTTTGGATACGGAGGAATATCATGGGATTTTTCCAGAGACGCTTGTCGCGTCAGACCAAAAAGCAGCTGGCAAGTGGTCTACAGCTGCTGGCGGACAGTATTACGCTGCTGGCGTGGGTGGCGCTCTTGCCGGTCGTGGTGCTGATCTTTTTGTTATTGACGATCCTCACTCCGAGCAAGATGTAAAGGCCAACAGCCGACTGGCGTTCGATACCGCATGGTCGTGGTTCCAGACTGGCCCGTTGCAGCGCTTGATGCCGGGCGGGGCGATCATTGTCATCATGACGCGCTGGGGGAAACTTGACCTGACCGGACGGCTGATCGACTACCAAACCAAGAACCCGCAGGCAGTGCCGTGGGAGATTGTGGAGCTGCCAGCTATCCTAAATGAAGGCGAAGAGAACGAGAAATCCCTCTGGCCAGAGCAGTGGCCGCTGGAGCAGTTGAAAGCTACCAAGGCCAGCATCGACCCGCAGTATTGGAACGCCCAGTACATGCAGCAGCCAACTTCCAACGCGGCGGCGATCATCAGCCGAAAGCTATGGCGGGTCTGGCCAAGTGACGATCCTCCCCCGTGCGAGTACATCATCCAGTCGTGGGACACGGCGTTTGAAGCCAAGAACCGAGCGGACTATTCCGCCTGCACAACGTGGGGCGTGTTCTACAACGAGGAAGAGAAGGACGAGGCGCAGGTCATCCTGCTTGACGCGTTTAAGGAGCGCATGGAGTTCCCCGAGCTTAAAGCCGCTGCGCTCAAACAATATAAAGAATGGGAGCCCGATGCGTTCATCGTGGAGAAGAAAGCCGCTGGTGCGCCGCTGATCCAAGAACTTCGGTCGATGGGCATACCAGTGCAGGAGTTCAGCCCCAGCCGGGGCAACGACAAGATCGTGCGTGTGAACGCCATTGCGGATTTATTCAGTTCGGGTAAAGTCTGGGCACCAGATACACGCTGGGCTCGGGAGGTGATCGAGGAGGTCGCGGCCTTCCCGAACGGTGATAATGACGACTTTGTGGATACGACATCCCAAGCCTTGCTGCGGTTTCGCCAAGGCGGGTTTATTCCTTTGGACTCGGACGAGAAGGACGAGCCCTCCCTATTCCGCCGCAGGCGGGCTGCATACTATTAAGGACAGATCATGGCAACCAATGTAGACAAAGGCCTGTACGGCGCACCGGTGGGGATCGCGCAGATGGCTGAGCAGGAGTCACCGCTGGAGATCGAGGTAGTCGACCCGGAGGAGATGAACATCAAGATGGGCGATATGGAGATCAGCCTTGGCAAGGATGACAGCGAGGGCGAGGAAGACTTTGACTCCAACCTTGCAGATTTCCTTCCCGATAGTGTCCTGCAAACCGTAGCTGGCGACCTGTCATCCGATATTGATAACGACAAGAACTCCCGCAAGGAGTGGGAGAAGGGCATCGTCGAAGGACTCAAGCTGCTGGGCCTCCAGATCGAGGAACGCACAGAACCGTGGGACGGCGCTTGCGGCGTGTTCCACCCCCTGATTACCGAGGCAGTTGTCCGCTTCCAAGCTGAGATGATTACCGAGACGTTCCCGGCCAGCGGCCCGGTGCGTACCAAGATTCTGGGTAAGGAGACGCAACTTGTGCGCGAGGCTGCGGCCAACGTCGAGGACGACATGAACTATGACCTGACCGAGGTCATGAAGGAGTTTCGCCCGGAGCACGAGCGTCTGGCGTGGAACCTGCCCAGCGCTGGATCAGGATTCAAAAAGGTCTATTACGATCCTTCCCTCGGCCGTCCAGTCTCGATGTTTGTCCCAGCCGAGGATATCCTGCTGCCCTACGGCACCACCGATTTGGACACCTGCCGCCGCCTGACGCACGTCATGCGCAAGACTAAGAACGAGATCCTCAAGCTACAAGCTGCTGGGTTCTACTGCGACTGCGATCTGCCCGACCCGCCGCGTGACCGGGACGATATCAAGAAGGCCAAGGACAAGGAAACTGGGTTCAGCGATATTAACGACGACCGTTATGTGTTGCTGGAGTGCCACGTTGACTTGGACTTGGAAGGCTTCGAGGACAAAAACGACGATGACGAAGAGACCGGCATCGCCCTGCCCTACGTAGTAACCATAATCAAAGGTACCAACACGGTACTGTCCATTCGCCGCAACTGGAAGGAAGATGATGACCTCAAGCTCAAGCGCCAACACTTCGTCCACTACCAATATATCCCGGGGTTTGGGGCGTACGGCTTCGGCCTCTTCCACCTCATTGGCGGGTTTGCTAAGTCGGCTACAAGCATCATGCGACAACTTGTCGATGCCGGGACGCTCAGCAATCTCCCCGGAGGGCTTAAATCGCGTGGACTACGCATTAAGGGCGATGATACGCCAATCGCGCCGGGAGAATTCCGCGACGTAGACGTAGCCAGCGGCAGCATCCGGGACTCAATCTTACCGCTGCCTTACAAGGAACCAAGCCAAGTTCTGTACCAGTTGCTGGGCAACATCGTGGACGAAGGTCGCCGGTTTGCCGCCACGGCTGATACTAATATGAGCGACATGGGCGCAGCCGGTGCGCCTGTGGGTACGACTCTGGCCTTGCTGGAGCGCCAGCTAAAGGTGATGACGGCTGTCCAAGCCCGGGTGCACTTTGCGCTCAAGGAAGAACTCAAGCTGCTCAAGGAGCTGATCCGCGACAACACCGCGCCCGAGTACGCCTTTGATCCTGAGTACGGCGACCGTAAAGCCAAGAAGGCTGACTACGACTTGGTGGACATCATCCCCGTAAGCGACCCCAACGCGGCCACCATGAGCCAGCGGGTTGTGCAGTACCAAGCGGTTATCCAGATGGCCCAGATGGCTCCGCAGATCTACGACCTGCCCGAGCTGCACCGCGCCATGCTCAACGTCATGGGGATCAAAAACGCCGAGAAGCTGGTGCCGGTCGACGAGGACTATAAACCCAGAGACCCGGTCACCGAGAACCAAGCCATCCTCAAGGCCAAGCCGGTCAAGGCGTTCCAATACCAAGACCACGCGGCGCACATCGCCGTCCACCAGTTCATGATCCAAGACCCGCTGATCCAGCAGCAGATGGGCCAGAACCCACAGGCACCCATGCTCTTGCAGTCAGCGATGGCGCACATCGCCGAGCACGTTGGGTTCCAAATGCGCCAGAACATCGAGAAGCAAATGGGCGTTGCCCTGCCGCCGGACGACGAGGATCTGCCGCCAGAAATCGAGTTGGCTCTGTCAAACATGATGGCCCAAGCTGCTCAGCAGCAGTTGCAGCAAGATCAAGCCCAAGCCGCGCAGGCGCAAGCCCAACAGCAAGCCCAAGATCCGCTGGTGCAGATGCAGCAGCAGGAGTTGCAGATCAAGCAAGAAGACCTCAAGCTCAAGGCGACCAAGCTGGCCGCAGACATGGCACACAAGGCCGACCAGCTCAAGCTGGAGCAGCAGAAGATCTCGGGCAACCTACAGCTTGGCTCGATGAAAGTCGGAGCCGAGATCAAAAGACAACGGGCCGACATGTCCGCAACCCAGCAACGCGAAGGTGTCCGCATGGGCATCGACATTGCACGGAGCAAAGCACAGGACGAAGCCGCCCTGCGAAAAGACGCTTTGCAACACATTGCAACTTTTAAGAAAGGCAACCCTAGCCAATGATCCAACAATTTGCAAACGTATTGCGCGACCAAATACGTAAAGACATGAACAACTACGCTGACGACTTGGCGGGAGGAGTGTGTCGAACTTTTGATGAGTATCAAAAACTCTGCGGCGTTATTCAGGGTCTAGCCGTTGCAGAGCGTTATGTAATTGACCTTGCAGAGAAAGTTGAAAAATCAGATGAGTAATATCATTTTGCCACCCGGTCTTAGCCTTCCAGCGAGTATCCAACCCCGCGAAAAACCAGAGGAAGACGAGACTGCCGAAGAAAAAGGCACCATGCTACCTGAGCCGACAGGCTACAAGCTGCTATGTATCGTCCCGGATGTATCAGAGAATTATGAGGGATCATCCCTTTTAAAACCTTCTAACCTTATGCGCCAGGAAGAACACGCCACCACGGTGCTTTTTGTAGTTAAGGTAGGCCCGGATGCGTATAAAGATCCCGCCAAATTCCCCAGTGGAGCTTGGTGCAAACCCGGAGATTTTGTGGTCACACGTACCTATTCTGGTACGCGCCTCAAGATTTACGGCAAAGAGTTCCGCCTCATCAACGACGATCAAGTCGATGCGGTGGTGGACGACCCACGCGGAATTACCCGCGCATAAGGAGTAAACATGCCTAGTGAATTTAAATTCCCCGACGAAGTACAGAACACCAGAGTCGAAGTAGACGACGGTAATGACATCGAGATCGAGATTGAAGACGATACCCCCGAACGGGATCGAGGCCGCAAGCCTTTAAGTCACGAAGTCGCCGATCCAACGGACGAAGAAATTGAGTCCTATTCAGACAAAGTAAAGAACCGCATCAAGGAGCTAACCCACGCCCGGCACGATGAACGCCGCAGCAAGGAAGCCATTTTGCGGGAAAAGCAGGAGCTAGAACGCCTTGCTCAACAGTTAATTAGCGAGAACAAGCAGCTCAAAACCAACGTCCACAAAAGCGAAGCCGCCGTCATCGAAGGCGCTAAGCAAAAGGCTGAGACAGAACTGCAAACAGCTCGCCGTAAACTCAAGGAAGCGCAAGAATCTTTTGATACGGATGCCATCATGGCAGCCCAAGAAGAGATGGTTGACGCCAAAATGCGGGCGGAAAAAATAAATAATTACCGCCCAGCCCCTTTACAGGAAGACAATTTTCCTGTACAAACGCAACAAATCGAAGCCCAACAGGCACCACCGGACGAAAAATCTCTGCGCTGGCAGGCAAGAAACCAGTGGTTCGGCGCCCCGGGATTCGAGGAGTACACCAGCTACGCACTAGGGCTGCATAAGAAACTGGTCACCTCTGGCATAAGCCCGAGCAGCGATGAATACTTCGAGCAGATTAACGCTCGCGTGCGATCGGCGTTCCCCGAGTTATTCGGCGAAACTGAAAACAAACCCACGGCTACAGCCGCTAAAAGACCGTCAACGGTAGTTGCTTCAGCGTCGCGTTCAACCGCGACAGGAAAGATCAAGCTGACTACAACGCAGATGGCGTTGGCAAAGAAGTTTGGTTTAACCCCGCAGCAGTATGCTGCTCAAGTAATGAAATTGGAGGCTTAATATGGCTAATGACCGCGTAAATCGTGACCTCGTGTCGCGCGAAAAAGAAGTTCGCTATGAGTACAAACCGTCGAGTACTCTGCCTGATCCGACCCCTATCCCGGGGTACACATTTCGCTGGGTTGCAACCGCAGTCCTGAGTGTGGCGGATCCTACCAACGTGTCTCGTAAGATGCGCGATGGCTGGGAACCCGTGAAGGCAGTGGATCATCCAGAGTTGATGCTGACTGGTAATACAAGCGGCAATGTTGAAGTAGGTGGGCTCATGTTGTGCAAGATGCCAACGGAACGCGCCAAAGCCATTGCTGAATACTATGCCAAGCAGAATCAAGCTCAGATGGAATCGGTGGACAATAACTTCATGCGTCAAAGTGATCCTCGTATGCCGCTGTTTGCAGACCGTAAATCGTCTACATCCCGTGGTGCAACATTTGGTTCTGGTTCTAAATAACGGAGTTTTTTATGGCATATCCTACGGTTCCGGCCCCTTACGGGCTAAAGCCGGTCAATCTGATCGGCGGGCAAGTGTTCGCGGGTTCTACCCGTAACCTTCCCATTGCATTCGGATACAACACAAGTATCTTCTATGGTGACTTGGTCTACCAAACTGGTGGCTTTATCGGTCGCACGACTTTGACTTCAAACTCGTTCGCATCCGGCAAAATCCCAGTGGGCGTTTTCCTTGGCTGTTCTTATACCAACCCCATTACCAAGCAAAAGACCTTTGCTCAGTACTGGCCCGCTGGTACCTTGGCTGGTGACGCAGTTGCAATCGTTACCGATGATCCTGACACAGTCTTCAAGATTGCCGTCGTATCGTCTGGTACAACCATTGCCTCGGCAAGCACTCCGGTTATTGGCTACAACCTGCAATTGGTTGACAACACTGGTAGCACCGCTACTGGTAACTCGGCTATCGCAGCTTTGGGTCTGACCGCAAGCCCTGCTACCACCAACACCTTCCCCCTGCGTGTGGTTGGTTTGCAAACAGACACAGCCTATAGCTACAGCGGTACTGGCAGCTCTTCTTCTACGACTGTTACCTTGACTACCGGCGTGTCCGGCGCTGTCTTGGCTGGCGCTGAAGTTAGCTACACCAATACCAATGGCTTGTTGGTTCCCACCGGTACTTTCGTGACTGGCGCGGTTGCTTCTGGCGGCACTTCTGCTACCTTGAATGCAACACCGGCAATCCCGAACGCTGGCACCTCAATCACTGCAATCCCCAGTGGTTCCAATGTTGCTTTCACCATGTATCCCGAGATTCTGGTGAAAATTAACTTTGGCCAGCACATGTACTACAACGCTACCGCCAACGCCTAAGGAGTAACTTAAAATGGCTATTTCACGCGCACAGCTACTTAAAGAGCTGCTCCCCGGACTTAACGCTTTGTTTGGTCTGGAATATGCCCGCTACGGCGAAGAGCATAAAGAAATCTACGAAACCGAGACATCGGAGCGTAGCTTTGAAGAAGAGACCAAGCTGTCTGGTTTCTCTGCTGCACCTGTCAAGAACGAGGGCCAAGCCATCCAGTATGACAATGCACAGGAAGCATGGACTGCTCGCTACAACCACGAGACCATCGCCTTGGGCTTCTCGATCACCGAAGAGGCGATTGAGGACAACCTGTACGACAGCCTGTCTGCTCGTTACACCAAGGGTCTGGCCCGTGCTATGGCGTACACCAAGCAGGTTAAAGCTGCTGCTGTTTTGAACAACGGTTTCTCGTCCCAATACGTTGGCGGCGACGGCCAAGCTCTGTTCAGCACTGCTCACCCGCTGGTCAATGGCGGCACCAACAGCAACACTCCCGCTACTGCGGCTGATTTGAACGAGACTTCCTTGGAAGCCGCCGTTATCCAGATCGCTGCTTGGACGGACGAGCGTGGTCTGTTGATCGCTGCTAAGCCACGCAAATTGGTAATCCCGCCTGCTTTGATGTTCGTTGCTACCCGCCTGCTGGAAACAGAACTGCGCGTTGGTACAAACAACAACGACATCAACGCCTTGAAGAACAACGGTTCGATCCCCGAGGGATACACCGTTAACCACTTCTTGACCGACACCAACGCTTGGTTCCTGACCACAGACGTACCTAACGGTTTGAAGCACTTCGAGCGTATCGCCTTGCAAAACAGCATGGACGGCGACTTCGATACCGGCAACGTCCGTTACAAGTCTCGCGAGCGTTACAGCTTCGGCTGGTCTGATCCTCTGGGCATCTACGGCTCGGCTGGTTCTTACTAAAAGTAAGGGTTTACCCCTACTTGGAGGCCCCTTCGGGGGCCTTTTTTATTGTCCAAAAACTGTCACACATGCCGCCGGGATTCTTGGTAGGATGCTTTTGCAGCGCCGTGCTGCACCATTTTTACAGGGGAATATCATGGAATTTACGTTGACTATTGATTTTGGTTTTGGCGAGAAAGTTGAATTCAACACCACCGAATTTTGGAAGACCGTGGCTATGGCCAGTTTCGTTGAGCGCATGGAAGGCATCGACGAAGAAGTAGCCGATGACGAAGAAGACGAGGAAGAGTACGCCTACGACGAAGAAGGCAACGCCTACTGGCTGGACGAAGAAAACGAAGTCTGGTACATGTACGACGCTGACGAAGACGACTGGGTTGAAGTCGACCTTGAGGACGACGAAGACGAGGCAGAAGACGAAGAGGAAGAAGTCGCTGCGTAAATTTACTCACTACAGTGAGTAATCCGTGGGGGCTTCGGCCCCCATTTTCTTGGCTAAGCGTTCGTTATGGTGGTGGATTCGGTGGCAGTTAGCACACAGGATTACGCACTTCTCGGCTTCCTTGTATGCTTTTTTGAACCGGCCATTTTTTGCCAGCTCGTGGACACTGTATTCTTTTGTACCGGGGGGATGGTGGAAATCTATAACGGCGGGGTGTGATATCCCACATTGGTTGCACATCAGGGTTGCTTTGTATGCGCTCCATTTTTCCTTGCTCGCTTTCCTGTTTTTCTTTACCTGTGTCTTGTGTTCCTTGGCGTTGGCTGCATAGTGCCGGGCAGAATAAATTTTACCCATTTCCTTGCGTTTTGCGGGATCTTTGTACGGCATGTTGACACGGCCCAAAAATAGTGTATATTGCGGTTAACCGGGTTTACCGGTACATTGAACTGTCCCGGCAGACGACATACCGATCAATGTACTTATCTTGTATGTAAGGATTATTGCTATGGCACGTTCTACCTTTGAAGGCCCGGTTCTAGCGGGCGACACACGTTTTGGCTCCCTGCGTAACGTAGGTTACGCCGAACTGGTTCAAGACGCTTATATTGACCTCTCCAACACCACTTCCGGTACCAGCGGTTATTCCGGCGGTTCGGGTCAGTTTGTTTTTGCCAACGGGATTCCTAACGTCCCCGGCCAGCTTTACACCCCGTCTACAGGCTACCCCGCTACGACTGCATCCCCAGCTACAGACGTTAGCACCCAAGTCTATCGCGGAGTTATTTTCTATTTGCCCACAGGCTGCACAATCCAAGACATTACGTTGGATTACATCTTGGCCATTACCGGCGAAAGCGGCGCTACGCTGTCCGACGTGAGCTTGTTTGTTTCTAACGGCGTAACTTTGGCAGGCGGCACCGCTGTTTACGGCACGGTTCAGTTGGGCACCACGTCTGTTGGTTCTGCTGGTCGTAAGTCGATTACCTACACTGCAACCCAGTTGACTAACCTGCTGTCCACCACAACCGACATCGTTGTTGGTAACGGCCAGCCTAGCCTGTCGCAAGTCGTGGTTACGTTGTCGATCACCGGCACATCCGTGGCAGCGCCTACCGGAGGCAAGTTCAACTTCTCGTTGCGCTATACCCAGCCAGACAACAATATCGGTTCTACGACTGCTTACCCCTACGGTAACTTCGACTAATTAACCTCGGGGGCTTCGGCCCCCGATTTACAGGAGATTAGTTATGGGAATGCAAACCGACGTAAAGTCGTTTCACGTTCAGACCAGCACGTCTAGCGTGGGCACTACAACCCGCACTCGCTTAAAAGGCGCGGTTGTTTCAAATACCACATCCGGCACACCGGCAAACGTGTTTTTTGCCAACAACGTGGCCTTGGCTGGCACATACAGCATTTCGACGACAACGGTTACTGTTACTGTTGCTGCTGGACACGGGCTTACAACTGGCGTTCGCGTATTTTTGGACTACACGTCTGGCAATGGCACAGACAACATCTACACAATCACCGTCACAGGCCCGACCACATTTACGGCAACTGTACCGTCTTCGTCAGGAACTGGTAATGTGTCGGTCTATGCGCAAGCGTTGATGGAAGTTGATATCACAAATAGCGTGCCTGTCTGTGTGACCATCCCCGGCGAAGGTATTTTGGCCACTGATGGTATTTATGTAGGCGTCCCTGCCAACATTGCTGCTACGGTGTTCTATGGCTAAGTCACCAGCATGGCAACGCAAGGAAGGCAAGTCGGAGAAGGGTGGCCTCAACGCCAAGGGGCGAGCCTCGGCCAAAAAGCAAGGTATGAATTTGAAACCTCCCCAGCCGGAAGGCGGCAAACGGCGCGACTCCTTTTGCGCAAGGATGAGTGGGATGAAGAAAAAACTTACCAGCGAGAAGACGGCCAAAGATCCGAATTCGCGTATAAACAAGAGCCTTCGGGCTTGGAATTGCTGAGGTAGGATATGAACGACCACAACGCCAAAGATGTCGTAGACGGATTTGCCATATTTACTACTTTGGGCACTATGATGGAGTTTTTGCCAGCAATTGCGTCGCTTTTTACCATTATATGGTTAGGTATACGTATATACGAAAGCGACACCGTGCAGGCAATGTTTAACCGTAAGGCAAAGGGTAAAGACAATGCCCTCGACGAGTAAGAAACAACACAACCTGATGGCAGCGGTGGCCAAGAACCCTGCGTTTGCCAAGAAGGTTGGTATCAAGCAAAGCGTCGGGGAGGACTTCCTCCAAGCCGACAAAGGCAAGAAGTTTAGGTCAGGTGGGTACACTCGGCCTAGCGTAGAAGGCGTTAACCGGCCAAAGACCGATCACGGTCAAGAGGCCTTATTTGCAAAAGGTGGACTTATGGCAACGAAAAAAATGGTAGCAGATAGCAAATCAATGGGCGCAGTGAAAACCGCAGCCCCCAGCCGTGACGGTATTGCTGAGCGCGGTAAGACCCGTGCTTTGATGCCCAAGATGGCTGGTTCCGATACCGGTATGAAACGTGGCGGCAAAGTCCGCAAGTAAGGAATAATCATGAAAATGGATCACCCACCCATGATGAAAGAGCAGACCCCTGCTCACAAGATGAACAACGAGTTTGTGATGCCGCACGCCGCAGGGCACAAGCACCACAATGACTTTATGCGTCCCCACGCTGCTGGTCACAAGATGCACGCCGATCACGTCAAAGCGATGTGCGGTGGCGGCATGACCCGCAAGTAAGAGCACACCATGATGGCCAGCCGTGGGATGGGGGACGTCAATCCCTCAAAAATGCCCAAGGGCAAAAAGCTCGCCCGCCGTGACGATACTGACTTTGAGCAGTTCGCCAAGGGCGGCGGGGTCAATGCTGCGGGGAATTACACAAAGCCCAGTCTGCGCAAGCAGATTGTGTCCAAAGTAAAAGCCGCAGCCACCCAAGGCACCAAGGCAGGCCAGTGGTCAGCGCGTAAGGCGCAGCTTGTAGCCAAGAAGTACAAGGCTGCTGGCGGAGGTTACAGAGATTGAAAGCACCGCAGCAATCGCTCAAGGATTGGACAGCGCAAAAATGGCGCACCAAATCTGGCAAACCATCTAGCAAGACGGGGGAGCGATATCTGCCGGAAAAAGCCATAAAATCTCTTAGCCCCGCCGAATACGCAGCCACCACCAAAGCCAAACGAGCAGGTAAAGCGGCAGGTAAACAGTTTGTAGCCCAGCCCAAAACCATTGCAAAGAAAACAGCGGGATTTAGAAAATGACGACCTCTGGAGCCGCAGCGTTTAATATCGACCTCACGGAAATCGTCGAGGAAGCGTATGAGCGCGCGGGCTCCGAGTTGCGCACTGGTTATGACCTGCGTACTGCACGCCGGTCTTTGAACCTTTTGTTCGCGGATTGGGCCAACCGTGGCATCAACATGTGGACGTTTGAGCAACAGACGATAACCCTAGTACAAGGCCAGCCAACCTACGCGCTGCCGGACGACACGGTGGATTTGCTTGAGCACGTCATCCGCACAAACGCCAACTCCCCCAACAACCAAGCCGACTTGAACATCACCCGGATCAGCGTGTCTACCTACGCCACGATCCCCAACAAGCTGGTGCAAGCCCGGCCAATTCAAGTTTGGATTCAACGGCTGACAGCGCAGGACTCCATCCTGCCGGTGAGTTTGCAAGCTGGTATTACCGCTGCTACCACCCAAATCCCAGTTTCTTCCCTATCTGGCGTACCTACCGCCGGGTTTGTCACCATCGACTCCGAGCTGATCGGGTTCAACGAAACCCAAGCGGCCACCTCCACAACCCCCGCCTACCTGCTCAACTGCACACGCGGCCAAGGGACAACGACGGCGGCTTCGCACAATTCTGGGGCAGTATTAACCCTATCCCAAAAGAACAGCATCACCGTCTGGCCAACGCCCGATGGCTCCACCACATATCAGTTCGTGTACTGGCGGCTGCGCCGCATGCAAGACGCAGGCACTGGCGTTAATGTCATGGACGTGCCATTCCGGTTTATTACCTGCATGGTGGCAGGTCTGGCTTACTACATGGCGCTCAAGATTCCGAATTCGTTGGAGCGTTTGCCAATTTTGAAAGCCCAATACGACGAGGCTTGGCAGTTGGCGTCCGACGAGGATCGAGAAAAAGCCTCCGTGCGGTTTGTGCCGCGCCGTATGTATATAGGTTCGGGCGGATAATATGGGCAATAGGTTCGCATCCGGCAAGAATTCAATCGCCGAATGTGATCGGTGTGGGTTCCGCTTTAAGCTGACGGAGCTGAAAAAAGAGATAATCAAGACCAAGTTGTACAACCTCTTGGTCTGTCCGGTTTGTTGGGATCCAGATCAGCCGCAGTTGCAGTTGGGTATGTACCCAGTAGATGATCCGCAAGCGGTGCGCAACCCTCGCCCAGATCGTAGCTACACGCAGTCTGGCCCGGACTATCTGGGATTCCCGGGCGGTGGTTCGAGGGATATACAGTGGGGCTGGAATCCGATTGGCGGTGCCAGCAGTTTTGATTCCGTGTTGACGCCAAATAACTTGGTTTTACGCGGAACTATTGGTACAGTTACGGTATCGGTAACATAGGAGTTTATTATGGCCAAGAAAGAAATGGGCGAGTCCAAGTCTGAGCAAAAACGCGAAGAGAAGATGGACAAGAAACAAGACGTCGCTATGATTAAGAAGGCGTTTAAAGAGCATGATATGCAAGAGCACAAAGGTGGCAAGGGCACCAAGATCGTCCTCAAAAAAGGCGGTTTGGATCGCATGGCCAAAGGCGGAGTCACAGGACAAGCTATGCGGTCTATGGGTCGCAATATGGCGCGCGTTGCCAACCAGCGCAGTTCTTCAAGGGGTAAATAATGGCTAACTTCAGCTCCAAAAGCATGGGCAAAGAAAACGGGCCAGCGTCCGTTTACGCCCAGCCACACAACTCCAAAGGCAAAGCTATTGACGGCAGTATTCCACGCAAGGAATATATGACCAAGAAAGTGGCTGACCAAGTTAGCTTGGAAGACCCTGTGCCTAACGGCGTGAGCATTGGCATCAACGACAGCATCGAGACCACCGGCATCAAAATCCGTGGCACTGGTTGCGCAACTAAAGGCGTTATGGCCCGAGGCCCGATGGCATGAACTACGCGCAGCTTGTTCAGCTTGTACAGGACTACACTCAGAATACTGAGTCTACGTTCGTTGCCGACATTCCTACGTTTGTCCAGCAGGCCGAGCAGCGCGTATTCAATTCCATCCAGTTCCCCGCACTTCGCAAGAACGTGACTGGGGTAGCGTCAAATAACAACAAGTACATTGCCTGCCCAGCAGATTTTTTAGCGGTTTACTCGCTCGCGCTTGTTAACCAGACGACAGGCATCTACAGCTACCTACTGGATAAAGATGTCAACTTCATGCGCGAGGCGTATCCCGATCCTTCGATTAAAGGCACGCCCAAGTACTACGGCATTTTTGGCCCGCAGACTAACTTGCCCAACGAGCTGACTTTTATTGTTGGCCCTACGCCGGATACAAACTACGGGCTTGAGCTGCACTATTTCTTCTACCCGGCATCTATTGTGCAGGGTATTGTTACGGCGCTGGGTTCTGCTTCTGCTTCTGGCTCGTTTACCAACGGTACTTACTACAACGTGGCTTTGACCGGCGGATCTGGCACAGGCGCTACGGCTACTGTGGTTGTTGCATCCAATACCGTGTCCTCCGTAACTATTGCCAACGGCGGATCTTTCTACAAAGTCGGGGATACCCTAACAGTTCCAATCGCCAGCATCGGCGGTACGGGCGTTTCTTGTACCGCAAATGTCACAACGGTTAACAACCCCGACGGCACCTCGTGGCTGGGCGACAATTTTGATTCTGTACTGCTGTACGGAACTTTGCTTGAGGCTTACACCTTTATGAAGGGCGAGGCCGATATGCTGCAACTGTACCAAGGTCGGTACACCGAAGTACTTGCGTTGGCTAAACGTCTGGGTGATGGCATGGAGCGCACCGATGCCTACCGCACTGGGCAAACTAGGGTGGCTATACCATGAGCATCGTCCAAGGGCAGACCACCAGTTTCAAGTACCAGTTGTTCCAAGGTACGCAGAACTTCACGACGGACACGTTTTACATGGCGCTGTACAACGGCAATGCCAATCTGAACTTGACCACGACTGCATACAGCACAACCAACGAAGTATCCGGCACCGGCTACACCGCCGGGGGCAAAGCCTTGACCGGAGTCACGCTCAACTACGATGCCACCAACAGCGTGGTATACGTCAACTTTGATAACGTGATTTGGAACCCAGCAAACTTTACCACTCGCTGCGCGCTAATTTACAATTCAAGCCGGGCAAATGCGTCTGTGGCGGTTATTGATTTTGGCGCAGACAAATCCTGCACAAACACGTTTACCGTAACAATGCCCGGTAATACTTACTCAACTGCCCTAATTCGTTCCCAATAAGGAGTCCCTATGTCCCACGACAAAATTACCGCGACTGACAAAGTAGAGGCAGTCACCAAATACAACACCATGCCCGAAGACACGATATCTATCAACGGTACATACCATGCTATTTGCTATGATATTGCCGGTAATATCAAGTGGGAAGATGACATTGAGAACCTTGTAACGACCGTTGGCAAGAACTCGACCTTGGACACTATCCTCGGTAACGTAGCCGCTGGCGCAGTGGTCATGGGCCTCAAAGGAACCGGTACAGCATTGGCTGCGGATACGCAAGCATCTCATTCAAGTTGGTTGGAAGTTGGTTTGGCAAACGCACCCACTTACTCCGGTAACCGCCCAACCCCCTCGTTTAGCGCCGCATCGGCTGGCAGCAAAGCAACATCATCCGCAGTTTCTTTCTCCATGACTGGGACTGGCACAGTGGCAGGTTGCTTTATCAACATTGGCGGCAGCTCTACCAAAGACAGCACAACTGGAGTCTTGTTTTCCGCAGGTGATTTTTCCAGCTCCAAGTCTGTGGTCAACGGCGATACCATCGCGGTAACCTATACGGCTACCCTGACCTAAGATGGCAACCGGCTGGGGTGTAAACGCTTGGGGTGATGGCTACTGGGGCGGTGGAGATGTATACGCAGATAGCGTAACCGAAACAGTAGCAATCATATCCACAGAGGCCGCAACAGCGGCCCTTGGCGTTTCCATCACAGAGACAGCGGCGATAGCGGATGTCCAAACCGTAGCGCTGACAATGAACGTCAGCCGTACAGAGACTGCGGCGACATCAACAACGGAAGCGGTAGCGGCTACGTTTGCCCGATCAGTAACAGAAACAGCAGCGCTTACGGATTCCAATACGGCGACGACAAGTTACTCTGCATCTGTCGCAGAAACAGCATTAATAACCACAGTCGAAGCAGCCAACGCCACCTATCAAGTCTCCCGGACGGAGACAAACCCGATTACGACCACTCAAGAAGCGTTAGCAAACTTTGTAGCCAGCGTAACTGAGTCAGTCGCTATAGCGGAAACAGCGGTAGCTACGCTGATAATGACCATCACGGAGTCGATGGCGCTTACGGACAGCACGACGGTTGGAACCTATTACATACAAAGCATCATTGAAACGGCGGCATTAACAGACGCCAATCAAGCCATAACTACTTACCGTCCAAGCATAACTGAGACAGCAGCGCTAACCGTAACGCAATCGGTGCGTAGTTTGTGGGAAGTAATAGATGACAGCCAGACGCCAAGCTGGCAAAATATCACCGACACGCAGAGCCCGAATTGGACTGCAATAGATAATACCGACAGCCCAAATTGGGTTGCGATTCCTACGTCTTAGGAGCTTTGAATGGCAAATACATCACTTATCGGCTTAACGCTACCTGTACAAGGAACACTGTCGGGTACGTGGGGCGACACAATCAACAACGCAATTTCCCAAATTGTTGACGTTGCGGTTGCAGGTACGCAAACTATCTCCACGGATGCCGACATCACGCTGACACTGACCACAGGCAGCTCATCCGGCACAGGTTTGACGGGGAATAGCTCCCAGTACGCAGTGATTCTGTGGACAGCAAGCGGTACAGTTACCCGCACTATTACGGTTCCGGCGCAGTCTAAAACCTACGTTGTCATCAACAACACAGGCGGTTCCCAGTCGATCACGATCAAGGCTGCTACCGGCACGGGCGTTACTCTGGCGGCAGGTACACGGGCTATCGTGGCTTGGGACGGTACGAACTTCGTAAACGTGGGTGGTGGCTCTGCTGCTGGCTCTAACACGCAGGTACAGTTCAATAGCTCTGGTGCGTTTGGTGCTTCTTCTGCTCTGACTTGGGATGGCACAACGTTAGCGGCAACCAAGTTTGGCGGTGCTTTAAACGGCACAGTGGGTGCTACAACCCCTTCATCGGGCGCGTTTACAACCCTGACAGCTACAACGGCAATCCCAGTCACATCCGGCGGCACAGGCCAGAACAGCTCACTGACCCAGTATGGTGTAGTATTTGCATCCACAACAGGCGCAATGTCCACCACATCGGCAGGAACAGCAGGTTATGTTTTAACTGCTAACTCTGGATCAGCCCCGACATTCCAAGCACCCGCAGCCTCTGGCGTAACCCAAGCCAAGGCCACAATGATTAACTTTATCTTCTCCATCTAAGGGGCGACCATGGCAAACCCAAACTTACTAGCCGCGACAACAGCTTCCGGCACCACGACTTACTACACCCCCGGCGGTACGACTGCGGTTGTTCTTTTGCCTAATGCCGCATCTAGCGGTCAGGTGTTCAAGATCAACCAGATTGTCTGCGCTAACGTGAACGGCTCCTCTGCTGTAAACGCAACGGTGTCCGTGTACACCAATGGCGCGGTGGCCCAAGGCTCTGCTCCTAGCGGCGGTACGGCTTACCCCATCATCTCGACTATCTCTGTACCAGCCAGCGCATCCCTGATTGCGGTGGACAAGACCACAGCGATATACCTGATGGAGGGTACGTCAATCACCGTTACCAGCGGCACGGCAAGTGGTATCACCTACACAATCAGCTACGAAGTAGTAAGTTAAGGTAGAACAGTATGTCTTTACGACAAATGTTCCAAGGTAGTATTGTGAAGCCGGGGTTTAATCCTCTGGCTACGCAGACTCCTTTGTATACTTATTACCTGTACACAATTGGCAACAACTCTTCTGGACAGCTTGGACTTGGAAATACAACTAACTATTCCTCGCCAAAACAAGTTGGTTCATTAACTACTTGGTCTAGCGGGTATACCTCATATAATTTTTCACTTGCAATAAAAACTGATAACACTCTTTGGGTTTGGGGAACAAGTACATACGGTTTAGGTTTATCAGGAGTAACTACTTCTGTTTCTTCTCCAGTACAAGTTGGCGCGTTAACTAATTGGTTGCAAGTATCATCAAATTACCAAACAGTTTCTGCAATTAAAACTGATGGAACTTTGTGGACTTGGGGTAAAGGCTTATATGGCGCTCTTGGTTTAGGCAATACAACTAACTACAATTCACCGAAACAAGTAGGCGCACTTACTAATTGGTTACAAGTTTCTTGCGGTTATGTTTTTTCTTCTGCTATTAAAACAGATGGAACACTTTGGACTTGGGGGCTTAATAGCAGCGGACAACTGGGTATTGGTGCAGCAACTAGTTCAAATTATTCTTCCCCTAAACAAGTTGGCTCATTAACTACTTGGGCAAAAACATATACAAATAATGCAAGTGTTCTGGCAATTAAAACCAATGGAACGCTTTGGTCATGGGGCCAAAACGGCAATGGTCAACTGGGTCTTGGAAATACAACAAATTATTCTTCACCAGTTCAAGTAGGAGCTTTAACAACTTGGGGTGTAATGGGTGCGGGCGCGGCGCACTCTTGTGCCATTAAAACTGATGGAACTCTTTGGACATGGGGAGCTAATGCTTCTGGTCAATTAGGATTAAGCAATACAACTGCTTACTCATCCCCAAAGCAAGTAGGTGCTTTAACAACATGGTTAAAAGCGTCAAGCGCTTACGGAGCATACAATTCTGCGGTTATTAAAACAGATGGCACACTGTGGGTTTGGGGAACCAATGGCAGCGGTCAATTAGGGCTTGGCAATACAACTGATTACTCTTCTCCAAAACAAGTTGGGTCAGGAGCTACATGGTATTTTGCATCCATTGGTTATTCCACAGGCTTAACTTTACTGTATTAACATTATGCCAATAACTATCACAGGCGTTCAATACTCAGGCATCTGGACAATGCAGCAGGTAAACGCTGCCATTGCGGCGGGGACTTGGCCTGTTGCGCCGGGGCCAGCGCTGTTTAGCTGGGGTCGTGGCACTTCTGGTCGACTTGGACTTGGCAACACGTTAGACTATTCATCGCCCAAACAAATAGGTGCTTTGCTTAAATGGGCAAATGTTTCCGCTGGAAGTGAGCAAGGGTTTGGAATTAAAGATGATGGAACTCTTTGGTCATGGGGCAGAAATGTATACGGTGAGCTTGGTCTTGGTAATACCACTTATTACTCAAGCCCTAAACAAGTAGGCGCTTTAACTAATTGGTTAAAAATTGCTGGAGGTAATTATTTTGCTTTAGCCATTAAAACCGATGGGACGCTTTGGTCATGGGGTCGTAATCAAAACGGTCAACTTGGTCTTGGAAATACCACATACATATCTAGCCCACAGCAAGTAGGTTCTTTAACCAATTGGAGTCTTGCTGGGGCAGGAAATGCTTCTGCAATTGCAATAAAAACAGATGGAACTTTGTGGACTTGGGGCAGCGGAGGTAATGGACAGTTAGGTCTTGGTAATACAACTAGCTACTCATCGCCAAAACAAGTAGGCGCACTTACTAATTGGTTTAAATTTTCACCAAGCTCTCAAACGTACCAAACTTTTAATGTTATTAAAACAGATGGCACTTTATGGACTTGGGGTTATGGTGTACAAGGGCAATTAGGGCTTGGGAATACTACAAATTATTCTTCTCCTAAACAAGTTGGAGCATTAACTACTTGGTATAACGTTGCTCAAGGACAAATAGCAACATTTGCAACAAAAACAGATGGTACGTTATGGTCTTGGGGATATAACAACAAAGGGCAATTAGGTTTAGGTGACACTACTGCAAGATCTTCTCCAACTCAAATTGGTTCTTTGACTGGATGGCTACAAGTTGGCGCTGGTTTGTACAATTCATTTGCCATTAAATCTAACGGTACTTTATGGGCATGGGGGTCAAATAATCGAGGTCAACTTGGTCTTGGAAATACCACATACTACTCATCTCCAATTCAAGTTGGCGCTTTGACTACATGGTTGCAAATATCTGCTGGACGATACTTTACCAATTCAATTAAGAACACATGAACAAAACACTCCACTTCCTCTCTGGCATCCCCCGCAGCGGTTCCACCGTGCTTGCGGCTATCCTTAACCAGAATCCCATGACCCATGTGTCCACCACATCTGGTCTGGTTCATGCGTTGGATGGCTTGGCAAACACTTGGCACTCTGCTGGCCTCTTAAATGAGAACGACCCAGAGCGCAAGAAGCTGGCCCAGACCATGCGCGGAGCCATTGATGCGTTTTACGAGGACACCGACAAGCCCGTCATCATCGACAAGTCCCGTGGCTGGCCTATTGCACAGATCATGGGCGCTATGTCCCAAGTGCTGAATCGTCCTCCCAAGATCATTGCCACTGTCCGTTCCGTGCCTGACTGCGCTGCATCGTTTATCCGTGTAGCCAAGCCAGCCGACTTGGATGAGTTCATGCATACTGGTCAGCTAATGGATCACCTGCGGGCCGCTTACATCTCATTGCAAAACGGTTTTGAGTACGCGCCAGAGAATTTCTTGTTCGTGGAGTACGAAGACCTGCTGGCTGACCCCAAAGCGCAGTTGGCCCGTATCCATGAGTTCTTGGAGCTACCAGCGTTTGAGTACGACTTTAACAACATCGACGGTTCAACGGTGGCAGAGGACGATGAGCAGTTGCACGGTCATGCAGGGATGCACGATGTCAAGCCTGTCCTCGCCGCCCAGCACAAGCAAGACCCCCGTGATCTGCTGAAGTCTCACTATGGCACGTTCTGCCAGCCTGAGTTCTGGCTTGAGCGCCCCCGCACCGTGCCTGAGTTGCATGATCTTGATCTCATGTTGGCAGCATCCACCACTGGTGACTTTGCTGAAGGCTGGCGCATTGCCCAAAAACTTGAGGCAGAAGAGCCAAACAATCACCGCGCAGCCTATAACCGTGGCTGGTACTACCTACGCCAAGGCCAGATCCAAAAGGGCTATCAGTTGATGGACAGAGGCCGTATTGCTGGCGTGTTTGGCAACAAGCATCCAGACGTACCCACGCCGCAGTGGGACGGCAAGACCAAGGGAACAATCCTGCTGTACTTGGAAGGCGGCTTGGGCGACCAGATCCATCAGGTGCGCTATGCCAAGCTGATCGCTGATCGTGGCTGTAAGGTCATTGTTTCCTGCTCTGGCCCGCTGGCAAGCCTGTTTGTCGGAGTTAAAGGCGTGTCCTCTGTCATCCAGCACGAAGCAGTCTTTGGCATCTACCACGACTCATGGGTGGCTGGTATGTCTGCCGCTGTCCCGCTGGGGCTGGAGCTTGCTGATCTGTCTGGTGCGCCGTACATCGCCAAGCCTGTGGTCATCAAAGGCCGCAAGAAGCGCATCGGTCTGCGCTGGCAGGGCAACAGCAAGTTTGAGCATGAGCATCACAAGAAGTTCCCCTACGAGCTTATGTTTGATGCCGTTAAGGACAGCGACTATGAGTTCATCAGCTTGCAGCGTGACGAGGGCGCAGAGGCCACACCGCCTTGGGTCAAGCAAGTGCCACTGAACACATGGGAAGACACACGGGCAGCAGCGGCAAGCTGTGATCTAGTCATCTCCTCTTGCACTAGCGTGAGCCATATTGCGGCTGCTATGGGTGTTGAGACATGGGTAGTCACGCCGATCATGCCGTACTTCCTGTATGCCCTTGACGGCGACAAGACCCCCTACTATGATTCCATGCGCCTGTTCAGGCAAGAAGTGTTCGGTGACTGGTCTGCACCCTTTGACCAAATCAAAGCACGTTTGGGTGAGAAGCCATTACTTAGGAGCGTAGCGTGAGCTTCAGATATGCCGCTGGGTTTAACAAGCCGGGATTTGATCCCTTGGCTGCGCAACCAACTTTGTATCTTTATAACCTATACACTTGGGGGATTAACGGGAACGGTCAATTGGGTCTTGGAGATTCGGGAAGTTATACAAATCGTTCATCCCCTGTACAAGTTGGTTCTTTAACTGCTTGGTCTGTTATTGCTGGCGGAACTACCCATACAGCATCAATCAAAGCAGACGGAACATTTTGGGCTTGGGGTAATGGCGCTAGTGGCGCACTTGGCTTAGGTAATACAACAAGTTTTTCTAGTCCCAAACAAGTTGGCGTACTTACCAATTGGTTAAGCGTTTCTTGTGGGTATCAAGATAGCATAGCTATAAAAACTGATGGCACGTTATGGGCTTGGGGCGCTAATTATTTTGGAATGTTAGGTCTTGGAAATACAACACAGTATTCTTCTCCAAAACAAATTGGGGCATATACCAATTGGTCAAGTATTTCTTCATCTTATTATTGGTCAACAGCAATTAAAACAGATGGCACGTTATGGTCGTGGGGTTATAACAATCAAGGTCAACTTGGTATTGGTGATACTATTAATAGGTCATCGCCTGTACAAGTTGGATCTCTTACAAATTGGTTAACTGTATCTTGCGGAACTTATCATTTTTTAGCAACAAAAACAGATGGCACTCTTTGGACTTGTGGCGGTAATTTATATGGTGCGCTTGGTTTAAACAATACAACATATTATTCTTCACCCAAACAAATTGGCGCTTTAACCACTTGGTCTAAAGTTGCAGGTGGAAATTACTGTTCATACGCCATTAAAACAGATGGAACACTGTGGGCGTGGGGACAAAATATCTATGGGCAGTTAGGTATTGGTAATACAACAAACTATTCTTCACCAAAACAAATAGGTTCATTGGCTACATGGGCAAATGTATATTCTAGTACCGCAGGTTATGGCGCTCGTGCAATTAAAACTAATGGAACGTTATGGACATGGGGGTTTAACAATCAAGGACAACTTGGTATTGGTAACACAACAGATTATTCATCACCAAAGCAAGTTGGGTCATTAACTACTTGGATAAAAGCAGCAACGGGCCAATCGTTTTCCATAGCTTTATCGAATTAATATCATGCCAATCATTGTAACAGGCGTTCAATACTCAGGCATCTGGAACCTCAGCAGCCAAGCCAATGCTATAGCTGCGGGGACTTGGCCTGTTGGCAGTCCTAAAAATTTATATAGCTGGGGTAATAATGCAAATGGACAACTTGGTCTAGGAAATACCACAAATCAATCTTCACCAATACAAGTTGGTGTTCCAAATACATGGCTTGCTGTTACTAGCGGATATGCGCATACTCTTGCAACAAAAACAAACGGAACTCTTTGGGCATGGGGACAAAATAATTATGGTCAATTAGGATTAGGAACATCTGGCGCTGGTACATATATATCTTCGCCAGTGCAGATAGGATCATTAACAAGTTGGTCTTCAATAAGTGCAGGATTTTATGAATCATATGCAATTAAAAATGATGGATCATTGTGGGCTTGGGGATACGGTAGATTTGGTGGATTAGGTTTAGGAAATACTACTAATTACTCTTCACCAAAACAAATTGGATCATTAACTACATGGTTAAAAATTGCGGGTGGCCCTTATTTCGCTTTAGCCACTAAAACTGATGGCACAATTTGGTCTTGGGGGTTTAATTATAATGGTCAATTGGGTTTAAATAACATAACCTATTATTCAAGTCCAAAACAAATTGGCGCTCTTACTACTTGGAAAAATGTGTTTACTGGGCATAGTTCAAATTTTGCTATAGCCATTAAAACAGATGGAACACTATGGGCTTGGGGCAAAGGAACTTTTGGCGCTCTTGGTTTGGGTAATACAACAAGTTATTCTTCTCCTAAACAAGTTGGCTCTTTAACTAATTGGCTTAATGCTTCTTGCAATTATTCATCAGTAACTTCTGTAAAAACAGATGGTTCATTATGGTCTTGGGGAAATAATAGTCAAGGACAATTAGGTATTAATAATTTAACAAATTATTCATCGCCAAAGCAAGTAGGATCATTAACAAATTGGCTCAATGTATCTAGTGGTCAATATTACAATTTATCTTTAAAAACAGATGGAACTTTATGGTCTTGGGGCCAGAATAGTTTTGGTCAATTAGGTCTTGGAAATACCACACGGTACTCTAGTCCAAAGCAAATCGGTGCGTTAACATCATGGCTAACAATAGCATCTGGTCGATATGCTGGATTTGCAATTACAAATTAATTTTTTTAACAAGGAGTCTATATGACACATTACGTTCGGGTAGTAAACGGTGAGGTTAAAGATGTGTGGGATACACCGCCCGCAGAAGGAGTCGGCAACAATGGCTGGCGCAATGCAGTGGAAGTGCGTGCGACTATCACACCGCACCGCCAAGGCTACACAGCACACCGCTATGATCTCAACACAGACCCTGTGCAGATCATCTGGGACAGCTACGACATTGCCGTAGATGACCGCAAGAACGGCATGAAGGCCAACGCACAGTTCACTTTCCAGCAGGTGGTCAACCAGCAAGCCAGCAACCCCGTGACGTTTGACGCAAGCGCAATTGAAGCCGCCCGTCAGACTATGGTTGCCAAGCAAGCCGCTATTGACGCAGCCACCAGCCACGATGAATTGGACGCACTCCTATGAAGAAAATTCTAATCATGGGGCTTCCCGGCTCTGGCAAAACGTACTTGGCTGGCGCTTTGAAGCGCTACCTTGAGGAAAACTCAACAGTCAAGCATATGCCAGCCTATCGTATGCAAGACCATATTCCAACAAGCTACAAAGCTAGTGTGCAGTGGTTCAATGCCGATGATGTCCGCAAGAGCTTCAATGATTGGGATTTTTCCAACGAAGGCCGCATTCGCCAGTCACTGCGTATGGCTGAGTTTGCACTCAAGTCAAACAGCGACTATGTGATCTGCGACTTTGTGGCCCCGTTGGTGGAGATGCGTAACAACTTCAAAGCCGACTGGACGATCTGGGTGGACACCATTGAGAAGGGCCGCTACGAGGACACTAACAAGGCGTTTGTTCCTCCAGAGGTCTACGACTTCCGTGTCACCGAGCAGGACTGCGAGAAGTGGGCTGAGTTCATTGGCAACCACATCCTTGACGAGCGCCGCCGTCCTACCTTTGACTGGAAGAAGGAAACGGTGCAGATGCTTGGACGCTGGCAGCCGTGGCATCCGGGTCACCGTGCTTTGTTTGACCGTGCTATCGCCAAGACAGGCCAAGTGGTCATCCAGATCCGTGACTGCCAAGGCTGGAACGGCTCCAATCCCTTTGCCGCCGAGCAGGTTAAAGACCTGATACGCCGCGACCTAGACCCTCTGTATCAGGGCCAGTATGAGATCCAGCTTGTGCCTAACGTGGTGAACATCACCTATGGACGAGATGTGGGCTACAAGATCGAACAAGAAGTGTTTGATGCAGCCACTCATGCTATCTCCGCCACAGAGATCAGGAAAAAGATGGGCGTTTAAATGATTGACCCGATCACCGCTTTCGCTACGGCCCAAGCGGCGGTCAAAGGTGTCCAAGCCGCAATCAAGCTAGGCAAGGACATCCACGCCATCACTGGCGAGGCAATGAAGTTCTTTGAGGCCAAGGATGTGGTGCAGAAAGCCGCATCCCAGCCAAAGGGTACGTTTGCCAAGTCGGACACAGCGCAGGCTTTTGAGATCGTCATGCAGGCCAAGATGCTCAATGACGCAGAGAAAGAGCTGAACAATTGGATGGTGATGTCAGGCCACGCTGACTTGTGGCAGCAGCTTTTGATTGAGCGCAACAACATTATCCAGACCCGCAAGAAGCAAGAAATCTTGGATGAGAAGAACGCTGCAGCTAAGAAGAAAGAGCTGGACGAGTTAATCAACTGGCTGCTTGGCGGCGCAATTGTTATTTTGGTTTTGGGCCTTGTCTTCTGGTGGCTCACTATGTTGTTGGAGAAACACTGATGCTTACGATCCTGTCTACGCTGATTTCATTCCTCATGGGG
>Ga0209085_1000443_pt1 | contig 30743 bp, 28 predicted proteins | sample C_131016_EF_Meta_FD_187310 | JGI IMG/M metagenome (GOLD analysis project Ga0209085, IMG submission 187310) | Freshwater microbial communities from Lake Croche, Canada to study carbon cycling - C_131016_EF_MetaG (SPAdes) (version 2) | ecosystem: Environmental > Aquatic > Freshwater > Lake...
CCATGATTAACTCCTGAATACATATGAAGTGTATAATTCTTTTTATTATCTTTTAGAGCTTGCTCAAATTTAGAAATACCTTCGTTAATTCTTGAATCAAGTTCTGCATAATGCAAAAGAAGTGGTGCTTTAATTTTTGATACATCTTTTTCATCTGCCTGAGGTCCATAATATGGAACTGCGGCAGATAAATTTGGAAAATTTACTGCCAATTGATTTACAATGCCTCCGCCATAACAAAATCCAACGGCACCCACTTTTCCTTTTGTAACAGTTGTTAAATATTGAAAACCTGCAAAAAAATCTTGTTTAAGTTTTTCTTGATCTAATGATGCCTGCGCTTCTCTGCCTTGATCATCATTTCCAGGATAACCTCCCTTTGGAGAAAGGCCATCAGGTGCGAACGCTATAAATTTTGCCTTTGCCAATCTTCTTGTAACATCTGCAATGTAAGGATTGAGTCCTCGATTTTCATGTATTACCAAAACTGCTGGATTTAATTTTTCTAATATTTTTGGTTTAACCAAATACCCTTTAATACTGCCATATCCTTTTGAAGAATCGTAATTTACGTAACTTATTTCAATATCTGGATCTTCTGCTTTTACTTGTTCGGCATAAGAATATTTTGGACTTAACAAGTCTAGAAGTGCTACGGCGCTAACACCTGCTGCAAATTTTTTTGCTTTTTCTAAAAACTCACGTTTAGTAATTTTTCCATGAGCATAACTGTCATACAGATTAATAAGATCTTGATGGAAATCCTTAGAATTTAATTTTTTCATTATTTAATAATTTATAACTTAAAAATATCTAATCAATTTATAAATAAACCTATCCTTACTAAAATACTTGGGATTGAAGGCTGAATTTTTATTGACTTCATTTATAAAAATAAATAATCATCGTTGCACTCTAATTAAATGCCAGAAATTTTAAGTCCATATTTAAGCTCATTCTTCATTCTTTTCAGAGAAGGATTCGAAGGACTGTTGATTGCTATGCTAGTATTTGCATATCTTGATAAGATGAATGCAAGACACAAGCGTCCTGCAGTATTTTTAGGTCTTATTGCCGGAGTTATCTTCTCTTTATTGTTAGGTCTTGGCATTAAACAAATAGCTTCTTTTACAGAAGGTCATCAAGAATTATTCTCAGGAGTCGTAATGTTAACTGCCTCTGGAATGTTAGCTTATGTTGCTTTTTTTTGCCAAAGCGCAAAACAACATGTGGAAGGAAAAGTAGATAAAGCAATTAGCACTGGTAGCTCGATCATTTTGTCTTTAGCCGTTTTTCTTGCAGTTCTTAGAGAAGGTTTTGAAATTGTTTTATTTTATGCAGCTTTAGTAACTTCTACTATATTTAATACTATTCCAGTATTTGCAGGAGCTATTACAGGAGCTGTTGCTTTAGTAGTTGTTTATTTTGGATTAAATAAAATAACTAAAATTATTCCTATGAGTACTTTTTTCAAAGTATCAAGTTTCTTATTATTCGCTCTTTCTATTTATTTTGGTTATGAAGGTGTAACAGATTTGTATGCTGGCCTTCGCGAACTTAAAGTAATCTAAGTCGCACGTTTTATAAATTATGATACCAGGCTTTAGTTACCGAAGAAGGTTTTCTGATCTTTCTGAGAAAGAAATTTTAGCTTTAGCTATTTCTTCTGAAGAAGATGATGCTTCAATTTATAGAAGCTACGCTGAACATTTAAAAAAGGATTATCCAGATACTGCGAAAGTATTTGTGGATATGGCGAGAGTTGAAGACTCTCATAGAAAAATTCTAATTGATAAATTTCAATCTAGGTTTGGTGAAAATATTCCTCTGATTAGAAGAGAACATGTTTCAGGTTTCTACGCTAGAAAGCCGATCTGGCTAATAAAAAATCTAAGCGTAGATAGAATTAGATTAGAATCTGAAATGATGGAACGAGATGCTTATAATTTTTATACAAAAGCAGCTCAAATGACAACAGATGCATCAACAAGAAAATTACTTGGCGATCTAGCTGCAGCTGAAGCAGGTCATGTTTCTACAACCGATAAACTTGTAGAGTCTCATGTAAGTGGTGATGCAAAAGAAATGGAAGCAAGAACTTCAAAAAGACAATTAATACTTACTTGGGTTCAGCCTGGTCTGGCCGGTTTAATGGACGGTTCTGTATCAACGCTTGCTCCAATTTTTGCAACCGCTTTTGCTACACAAAATACTTCGACTACTTTCCTTGTTGGTTTTGCAGCATCTATTGGTGCTGGTATTTCTATGGGATTAACTGAAGCTGTGTCTGATGATGGATCTATTTCTGGAAGAGGCTCTCCTTTTAAACGTGGTATTGCAGCTGGTGTCATGACTGCTGTCGGTGGATTAGGTCATGCGTTACCATATTTAATTCCGCATTTTTGGACAGCAACTATAATTGCAATGATCATTGTATTTTGTGAACTATGGGCAATTGTTTGGATTCAAAATAAGTATATGGAGGCGCCTTTCTTAAGAGCAACTTTACAAGTAGTGTTGGGTGGTGCTCTTGTATTGGCCGCTGGGATTCTTATCGGATCTGGTTAATTAAGATCTATAATCTGCGTTAATTGAAATATATTCTGCGTTAAAATCACAAGTATAAGCAGTAAATTTTCCCTTACCTAAGTTTAAGTTAACATCAAAAACAATATCATCGCCGAGCATATAATCTTTAACTTTGCTTTCGTCATAAGAAGGTACCTGCATTCCATATTTTGTAATTAAAGAATCTCCAATTTTAATTTCTATTTTTTCCTTTTTCACTTTTTCATTTGTTTTCCCAACTGCCATTAAAATTCTACCCCAATTAGGATCGCTTCCAGCCACTGCTGTTTTCACTAATGGTGAGTTTGCAATAGACATAGCTACTTCTTTTGCGAATTTATCATTAGAAGCGCCAGTTATTTTTACTGTTAGAAATTTTTTAGCCCCTTCTCCATCTAAAACTACTTGCTTTGCAAGATCTAACATAACTTCATAAAGTGCTTTTTCAAAATCCTTTGCAGCTTTAGAATTAATATTGTTAATAATTCTATTCTTAGCTTTTTTAGTTGAAAAAACTAACACCATATCATTAGTTGAAGTGTCTCCATCAACTGTGATTGCATTAAAAGTATTTTCAGTATTTCTCTTCAGCATTTTATTTAAAACTTGTTGCGAAATATTTGCATCGGTAAAAATGAAACCAAACATCGTTGCCATATTTGGTGCAATCATTCCTGATCCCTTTGCAATACCTGCTATATTAATAAAATCTTTATTAGTTTGAACAGCAGCGCAGCTCATCTTACCAAAAGTATCTGTGGTCATGATAGACAGAGCCTGCTTAATCCACGTTAACTTTATCGGTCTTTTTAATTTTTCAATTAAATTTGGTAGTACACTCTTAACTTTAGCAAGTGGGAACGGTTGTCCAATCACACCTGTAGATGCAAATAAAATTTGTTTTTTAGAAATATTTTTTTTATCTGAAAAAAATTTTGATAACTCAATAATACTATTTAATCCTTGTTTGCCGGTGTAAGCATTTGCATTTCTGGTATTAACTAATAAAGCTTTAATATCTTTTTTATTCGCTTTAACATTCCAATCAATACAAACAGATCTTGTTGTAGATTTTGTATAAACACCTGAAAATATTGCTCCATTAGGAAAATAAAATAAACTTACATCGTCTCTATCGGTATTATATAGGCCTGCGCTTACTGTTGAAATTTCCAATCCTTCAATACTTGGCATCTCGGGAAAATCTTTGTTAACTCTATTAAGTTGTTTTTTCTTAAAAAAGTTTTGAAATAACGTGGTCATGTGTATTTTATTTAGTATTTTTTCAGTTATAAGGTAGTTGTTAAATTTATACTATTTAATTTATCTAGAATAATATCTCAAAATGATACCTGGTTTAAACATTTTAAAAAAAATATTTAAAACATCTAATGAGCGCAAGCTTAATGAAATCCAGCCTATAGTTCAGAAAATTAATTCATTAGAACACGAAATTCAGAAACTTTCGGATCAAGAACTTAAAAACAAAACTCAAGAATTCAAAACAAGAATTAAAAATGGAGAAAATCTAAATAAAATTTTACCTGAAGCATTTGCATGCGTGCGTGAGGCAAGTGTTAGAACTACAGGACAAAGACATTTTGACGTTCAATTACTCGGTGGAATTATTCTACACCAAGGAAAAATCTCAGAAATGAAGACTGGGGAAGGAAAAACTTTAGTTGCAACTCTGCCAGCTTATTTAAATAGTTTAACTGGAAAAGGTGTCCACGTTGTAACCGTGAATGACTATCTTGCAAAACGTGACTCTGAATGGATGTCAAAAATTTATAATTTTTTAGGTGTAAGCGTTGGCTGCATCATAAATAGTATCGATGATGCTAGCAGAAAAGCTCAGTATCAATGCGACATTACTTATGGAACTAACAACGAATTTGGGTTTGATTATTTAAGAGATAACATGAAATATTCCATTGAAGAAATGGTTCAACGAAAACATTATTTTTGTATAGTCGATGAAGTCGATAGTATTTTAATTGATGAGGCCCGAACGCCTTTAATTATTTCTGGACCCACAGAAGATAATTCTTCAGAATATTTTTTATGCAATAAATTAGTTAATCAACTTAATAAGGAGCATTACGACGTAGATGAAAAAGATCGCAGCGCTCTACTTACTGAAAAAGGAATAGATTTTATTGAGGATAGGTTAAAAAAAGCAAATTTACTTAAGGGATCAAATTTTTATGATCCACAAAATTTATCTGTCGTTCATCATGTGAACCAAGCTTTAAGGGCCAACATGCTTTTTACTAAAGATAAAGATTATATCATCAAAGATAATCAAATTTATATTATCGATGAATTTACAGGAAGAATTATGGAAGGCAGACGTTACTCCGATGGTCTGCACCAAGCAATTGAAGCAAAAGAAGGTGTTCAAATTCAAAATGAAAACCAAACTTTAGCATCGATTACTTTCCAAAACTATTTTAGATTATACGAAAAGCTTTCGGGTATGACTGGAACAGCGATGACTGAATCTGAAGAATTTTATGAAATTTATAAACTGGATGTTGTTGAAGTACCAACAAATAGACCTATGATTAGAAAAGATTTTAACGACAGAATTTTTAGAACTGAAAATGAAAAATTTGATGCGATTGTAAAAGAAATTGTTGTTGCTCATGAAAAAAAACAGCCAGTATTAATTGGCACCACCAGTATTGAAAAATCTGAACGAATTTCAAAAATTTTAAAACAACAGTCAATAAAGCATAATGTTTTAAATGCAAAATTTCACGAACAAGAAGCAAGTATTATTGCACAAGCAGGAAGGATTGGCGCAGTCACTATTGCAACTAATATGGCTGGTCGTGGAACAGATATTCAGCTGGGTGGCAATTTGGATTTAAAAATTAAAGAAGGCGGTACTAATGATAAGATTTTAGTTGAAAAAACCAAACAAGAGCACGAACAAGAAAAAGCTAAAGTATTAGAAAGTGGTGGATTATTTGTAGTTGGAACTGAACGACATGAGAGCAGAAGAATAGACAATCAGTTGAGAGGTAGAACTGGAAGACAAGGAGATAAAGGAGCGTCTATTTTTTACCTTAGCCTACAGGATGATTTAATGAGAATTTTTGGATCTGAGAGAATTGACTTTATGCTCCAAAAATTGGGACTAAAAGAGGGAGAGTCCATAGATCACCCATGGATTAATAAAGCCTTAGAAAAAGCCCAGCAAAAAGTAGAAGGTAGAAATTTTGATATTAGAAAAACTTTATTGCAATTTGATGATGTAATGAACGATCAAAGAAAAGTAATTTTTGAACAAAGATTAGAAGTAATAAAAAACCCAAATATTTATAATGTAATAGATGATGTTTTTGATGAGATAGCAGAACAAGTTATAAGTGAAATTCAATTTTATCGAGAGCATGTTAATGCTGAGGCAAAGAAAACAATTAAAATTAAAACAGAACGTCTTTGCGGCACAAGAATTAGTGATGATGATTTTGCTCTGATACTTAAAAAAAGTAGTTCTGAAATAAAGAAATTTTTAAAAGATCATTTTGATGAAAAAAGAAATACACGAATAAGCACGGCTGGAGATGAAGTGAATAAAGATGTTGAAAAAAGAATATTTTTACAGAATCTTGATTATGAATGGAGAAGTCATTTACAATACCTTGAGCAATTAAGACAAGTGATCGGTCTTAGAGGTTATGGACAAAAAAATCCTCTTGATGAATATAAAAAAGAAAGTTTCAATTTATTTAAAGATTTACTTTCAAAAATTAAAGAAAATTTAATTATATTTTTAATTAACATTCAAGTGACTACAGAAAACAAAGCTGCGCAAACGCCAGAATCAAAACCAGCATTAGATGAAAAAATTTCTAGAAATGCTCCTTGTACTTGCGGTTCTGGAAAGAAATATAAGAATTGTTGCGGCTCTCTAACCAAAAATTAAAGCTAAAATAAACAACAGCACAATAACAGCAACCGTTGCTACCAATTTAGCATTGTTCTGTAACAATAATTTCCAATTAAATGGATTGAATTTTGTAGTTGGAATATGAACTCCTTTATAAAATTCATCTTTAGTAATCAATACATCTCTACCAATACTTAGGAATCTATTTTTTCTTTGATTAATGAGTTCTTCAGCAGAGATTCTTAGTAATTCGCTTAAATTTCTTTTAATAACGCTTGTAACATTTGTAATAGCTTGGTCGTGACTTCTGTGAGCACCCCCTTTTGGTTCTTGAATAACCTCATCTATAATTTTACTTTCTAATAGATCTTGTGCCGAAATTTTCATTGCCTCAGCAGCTTCTTTTGCTTTTTTTGGATCACGCCACAGAATAGAAGCACACCCCTCTGGTGAAATGACTGAATAAACAGAATGTTCTAACATTAAAACTTTATTTGCTGTTGCAAGTGCGATGGCTCCTCCAGAACCACCTTCGCCAATTACAACTGATATCATTGGAACATTTACATTAAGACAACATTCAATGCACTTTGCTATTGCTTCTGCCTGGCCCCTTTCTTCGGCTCCTTTTCCAGGATAAGCACCGGGCGTGTCTACAAAAGTTATAATTGGAATATTTAATCTATTGGCAAGATTCATAAGGCGCATACTTTTTCGATAACCTTCTGGACGCATCATTCCAAAATTTCTTTGAATTCTAGATTGAGTATCATTTCCTTTCTCTTGACCAATTACTAAAACCGAAACACCATCTAGATTTCCAAATCCTGCTAGTACAGATTGATCTTCTCCGTATAAACGATCTCCTGATAAATTTATAAAATCTGGAAATATTTTTTTAATGTAGTGAACAGAACGGGGTCTAAAATCATGTCTTGCAACTTTAGTTTTTTGCCAGCGATTAAGATTTGAATAAACTTTATCTAATTCATCATTTAACTTTTTCTCAGTTTCAATAATTATTGGATTTTCAATAATAGTGATGCCTTTAGCAATATAAGGTCCTTTTAACTCCTGAATCTTTTGATCTAGAACCTTGATATCGTCTTCAAAATCTAAATAATTCATCTAATTTCTTATTATTTTTTATAAATATTGAGTTCAGATAAAGTTTATATATAAATAAACGCCTACATGAAATCTTTTCCAAAAAATACGACAATTACAGGCACTATTTCAAAAGAATTTGAAGATATCCTAACATTAGAATGTTTAGAATTTATTGCTGAATTACATAGAAAATTTAATGGTCAAAGGCTGGAGTTATTAAAACGAAGACAAGAAGTTCAAAAGAAAATTGATGGCGGCTGGCGTCCTAATTTTTTAGAAGAAACAAAATCTATAAGAGAAAAAGATTGGAAAGTTTTAAATGTTCCAAAAGATCTTCAAGATCGTAGAGTTGAAATTACAGGTCCAACTAACCAAAAAATGATTATTAACGCCCTTAACTCTGGAGCGAGCTGTTTTATGGCAGACCTTGAGGACTCTTCAACTCCTTCTTGGAATAATGTTATCGAAGGTCAAATAAATTTAAAAAATGCTGTTAATAAAAAAATTGATTTTACAGACGCAGTAACTGGCAAAACTTACAAATTAAATGAAAAACACGCTGTGCTGATTGTGAGACCAAGGGGATGGCACTTAGATGAAGCCCATTTCTTAGTTGATAATGAAAAATGTTCAGGAGGTATCTTTGATTTTGGTCTTTATTTTTATCATAACGCAAAACAACTTCTTAAAAATGGAACAGGCCCGTATTTTTATTTACCAAAAATGGAGGGTCATCTTGAAGCTAGACTTTGGAATTCTGTTTTTACCGAAGCTCAAAAAAAATTAGGTATTCCACATGGAACTATTAAAGCGACCGTTTTAATTGAGACAATATTAGCTTCTTTTGAAATGGATGAAATTCTATTTGAATTAAAAGATCATATCGTAGGTCTTAATTGCGGAAGATGGGATTATATTTTTAGCTACATTAAAAAATTTAAAAACTTTAAAGACTTTTTATTGCCAGATCGATCTATCGTTAAGATGACTTCTCATTTTTTAAGATCCTATAGTTTATTGTTAATCAAAACATGTCATCGTAGAGGTGCACACGCAATGGGCGGAATGGCAGCTCAAATTCCAATTAAAGACAATGAAGCTTTAAATCAAAAAGCAATGGAAGCCGTCAAACAAGATAAATTAAGAGAAGCAAATGATGGTCATGATGGTACTTGGGTTGCTCATCCGGGTCTAGTTAAAATTGCAAAAGATATTTTTGATGAAAAAATGCCACAACCAAATCAAATTAATAAAATTCCTGGCAATATAAAAATAGAAGCTAATGATTTATTGGTTGCTGAAAAAGGAGATATTACTGAAGAAGGTCTTAGAAAAAATATTTCTGTAGGTATCCAATATTTAGCAGCATGGCTTGGTGGTAATGGCTGTGTGCCTATTTATAATTTAATGGAAGATGCTGCTACTGCTGAAATTTCAAGGGCACAAGTTTGGCAATGGAATAAGCATCACTGCAAAACTTCTGCTGGTAAAGAAATTGATCCTGAATATGTAAAAAAAATTGTCAAAGAAGAAATGGTGCAAATTAAAAAAGAAGTTGGAGAACAAAAATTTGCTAAGGGTAATTACGAGCGTGCCTCAAAGATGTTTGAAGAAATGTCAATTGCTAGTCAATTTGACGATTTTTTAACTGTTCCCGCTTACAATGAAATTCTTAGATCTGAAGCTAAATAATAGCTTACTTAATAATAGTTAATTTATCTGTTGAAATCTTTTCGATAATTTTTTCTTTTTCCAAAACAATATCTTTTGAACCAAAATAATACAAAATACAAAGAATAGCGATCAGACTAGATATTGCTGCTAGGATAATTAGTATGGAAGTTCTGAAGGGCATTTCTGATTAATTATATAATATTTCAATTAGAATTATGTTAATAAATTATTCATTCAATAATGGCAACGCATAAAAGCTTAGTATTAGTTGGAATGATGGGTACAGGGAAAAGTACCATTGGAAAAGAAGTCGCCAAAAAATTAAAAATTGATTTTATTGATACTGATCAATTAATAGAAAAAGAGGCTAATCTTACTATTGCTGAAATTTTTAAAAAAAATGGTGAGAAATATTTTCGTGAATTAGAAGAAAAGATTTTTTTAAAAATAAAAAATGATAAAGAAAAAATAATTTCTGTAGGTGGTGGAGCTTTTATTAATAATACTATTAGAAATAAAGTTTTAAAAGAATACTTATCTATTTGGCTTAATATGGATGAAAATTTGATTATTGATCGTATTAAGCGTAATGCTAAAAAAAGACCAATGTTAGATCAAAATAATATTGAAAAAAGCATTGTAAATCTAAAAAAAACTAGAGACCCAATATATAAATTGGCCGACTATGAAATAAATTGTAGTTTAAGCAGTAAAAGTAAGATTATTGAAAAAATTATAAATATTTATGAAAAAAATAACGATTAAAGTAAATTTAAAAAATAATAACTACCCAATTGTTATTAGTAATCATTTACTTAAAAACGCAGGCACAGAAATAAAAAAAATAATTCCAAAAGCACAAAAATTTCTTTTAATTACTGATAAAAATATTCCGAAATCTTACGCTCGCACAATTGTATCTTCATTAAAATCGAACAAAAAATATCTATTAACGTTGAGTGCTGGTGAAAAATCAAAAAATATGAATTTCACCAATACTATTATAAAAAAATTATTTAAATATAATTTTAATCGAGATGACTGCGTTATCGCGTTAGGAGGTGGTGTTATTGGTGATTTATCTGGATTTGCGAGCAGTATTTTTAAAAGAGGTTTAAATCTAGTTCAAATCCCAACAACTTTGTTAGCTCAGGTTGATTCTTCAATCGGCGGAAAAACTGGAATTAATTCTGAAGAAGGCAAAAATATGATTGGAACATTTTACCAACCTAAACTTGTTCTGATTGATCCAACAACATTAAAAAGTTTACCAAGCAGACATTTAGTTGCTGGTTATGCTGAAATTTTAAAGTACGCCTTAATCATGAATTCTAAATTCTTTGCTTGGTTAGAAAAAAATTCTCATGCAATAATTAATCTAACTGATTTAAATGCAGTAATGTACGCGATCAAAGAAAGTTGCAAAAGCAAAGCTATTATTGTGCAAAAAGATGAAAAAGAGAAAAATTTAAGAGCTATACTTAATTTTGGTCACACATTTGCTCACGCATTTGAAGCTCTAAAAAAATACTCTGAAGAACTGATTCATGGAGAGGCAGTACTATATGGAATGATGATTGCATCATCTTTGTCTGTCAAAATGAAAATGATGCATAACATTGAATATCAACGTATTAAACATTTATATCGAAGACTAAATATTAATTATCAAATTAAAAATCTTTTTAAGAAAAAAGATATAAATAAAATCTTAGATTATATGAAACATGATAAAAAAAATTCTGGTTCTAAGATTAATTTAATATTATTGAGTAAAATTGGAAAAGCTAAGATCCATCCTTCAGATCTGAATAAAAATATAAAACCTATTTTAGCTGAACAATTTAATTAATTTTGATTTCAAGAGAATGAATAATATTTTTCATCTCGTCATATAAAATTGCATAAATTTTTTTATGTGCATCAATCGTTTTTAATTTTTTAAGCTCAATAGAAGAAATAATCACTTCGAAATGACTATTATTATTTTTGGGTGATTGAGCGTGATGTTGATGCAGGTGTGAATTGTTATTCACTATTACACTCTCACAAATGATATTTTGTTTAATTTTGTCTAAGATAATATATTTTAGATCTGACATAAAATAATTTTAATCAATTTAAAAAAATTACGCAAATGAGAAAGATCTGTGAGTGGGGCAAATGCAAAGATCTTGCGACAGGTCAGGGTCTTATAAAAAAAGATATTAACAAGCAATATAAGTGGTTCTGTGCCGATCATCTAAAAATTCATAATAAGATCAACGATAATTCATGCGATTGGAAAAGATGTAAACATCCTGGAGAATTTAAGGCCCCATCTAAAGCTCCTGGTGAATACAAATGGTTCTGCTCGGAACATATAAAGATTTATAATCATGAATGGGATTTCTTTTCCGGAATGGCTCAAGACAAGATTGAAGAATTTATTTATTCAGACATTACTTGGCATAAACCTACGTCTAAACTAGGTTCAAAAGATAATTTTTTTAATAAAGTTTGGAGAAATATTTTAGAAGAACATGACATCTCTAATTTTTCTGCAGATTTTTTTAAGCAATTTGAAAATAAAACTATTTATAGCTCCAAAGAAATAGAAGCTCTTAAAAAGCTTGATTTAAAAAGTAATGTAAAATGGAGTGAAATTAGAGAACAATTTAAAAAACTTGTAAAAAAATATCACCCAGATACAAATTCCGGAGACAAAAAATTTGAAAATAAATTAAAAGAAATAACTATCGCATATACATATTTAAGAAATAACCAAAAAAACATTAATCATGGAAAATAATATTTTTGAAAACTCTCCAGATATAAAAATTTCTGTAAAACAAACTTTTAATATCGACACCGATATGATGGTTGAAGGTTTTTCAAAACGAAATCAATTTGTTCCAGAGCTAGATAGTGCTTATAAATTTGACCGAGATACTACACTTGCCATTTTGGCAGGATTTGTTTTTAATAAAAGAGTTTTAATTCAAGGATTTCATGGCACAGGAAAATCAACTCATATAGAACAAATTGCAGCACGATTAAATTGGCCTTGCGTACGTGTAAACTTGGACAGTCATGTAAGTAGGATTGATTTACTAGGAAAAGATGCAATTGTAATAAAAGATAATAAGCAGGTCACAGAGTTCAGAGAAGGAATTCTTCCATGGGCACTACAAAATCCTGTGGCTTTAGTATTTGACGAATATGACGCTGGCAGACCCGATGTGATGTTTGTGATTCAAAGGTTACTTGAGAGTGATGGTAAGTTAACTCTTCTTGATAAAAATAAAGTCATAAAACAACATAAATATTTTAGACTATTTGCAACCGCTAACACTATTGGTCTTGGAGATACTTCTGGTCTTTATCACGGTACTCAACAGATTAATCAAGGACAAATGGATAGGTGGAATATAGTAACTACACTTAACTATTTAGCGCCGGAAAATGAACTTGAAATTGTAATATCGAAATGTCCTCACTTAAATACAGCTGAAGGCAAAAAAATTGCGCAAAAAATGATTCAAGTAGCTGAACTAACAAGAGCTGGTCTTGCCAATGGAGATATTTCAACAGTAATGAGTCCTAGAACTGTAATGACGTGGGCGGACAATTATAAAATTTTTAAAGACATTGGTTACTCATTTAAAATATCATTTTTAAATCGTTGTGATGAATTAGAAAGAGCAATTATTGCAGAGTATTTTCAAAGATGTTTTGCACAAGAACTTACGGAAACATCAGCAAGTATAAAAATAAATCTAAAAAATGGAAAATGAAAAACAGGCTGAAAATTTTAAAATAGCCATCTCATCGACCATTAAAGCCTTAGCAAAAAAACAAGACCTTAGTGTTTTATTTTCCGACGCTCCTACCAAAGAAAATAATACTATCAATCTTCCTAAAATTAGCTTTGAATCTTTTAGTGAATATCAGAATATTAGAGCTCTTGGGGATTCAGAGGCTCTAAAAATAAAATATAGCAATCAAGAACTGTCAAGAAAATTTGAACCTAGAGGAGTTGTTGCGAAAAATATTTACAAAAGTGCAGAAAAAATTCGTTATGAGAAATTAGGTTCAGAAAATTTTGAAGGAATAAAGCTTAATTTTAAAAACTATTATCAAAAGAAATTTAAAGAACAAAGTGATGACATGTACAATAGTATTGAAAAAGCTTTTGATATTATTCTGGGAAATCAGTTACTAAATTTAGGTTTAAATATTGATGAAAAAAAAAGCTTACAAAAATGGAATGAAATTATTAATGAACAAATCAAAGATAAAATAGGTTTATTAAAGCAAAATATTTCTAACCAAGAAAAATTCTCTAATATTCTAAATTCCATTATTCAAGATCTAAAACTAGAAGAAAAATTAAGTCCTAATGAAAATGACAATGACAACGAACAAAAAGACGAAAATAAAACTAATGACCAAAATAATAACGAAGTTAACCAAGATAAAAATTCTAATAAACAAGATTTTAATATTGAAAGCGTGATTCCAGATATTGAAATTGATGCAAATCTAAGTGAACAAGAAACTTTGGTTGAAGATGAAAATAATTCTAGCGACGAAATCATGTCTTCTAATATTAAAAAAAATAAAAACGAAACAAAATACAAAGTTTTTACTAATAAATTTGATAAAATTATTAATGCTGAAGAAATGGTAGATCATACAGAGATGCATAAATTTAGAGAAAATTTAGATAATCAATTAAAATCTTTACATAATTTTATTTCACGACTTGCAAACAAATTACAAAGAAAACTATTGGCAGTTCAGAACAGATCGTGGGAATTTGATCTTGAAGAAGGAATGCTTGATGCAGCAAAATTAACAAGGGTTATTATGGATCCGTATAATTCTCTTTCTTATAAAAAAGAAAAAAATACAAATTTTAAAGACACTGTCGTGACTTTATTGATTGATAATTCGGGTTCAATGCGCGGCAGACCCATCTCTATTGCAGCTATTTGTGCTGATATTTTATCGCGCACGCTTGAAAGGTGTTCTGTGAAAGTTGAGGTTCTAGGTTTTACGACATTAAATTGGAAAGGCGGAAAGAGTAGAGAGTTGTGGTTAAAAAACAAAACAAGTAATCCTGGAAGACTAAATGATTTATCTCATATAATTTATAAATCTGCTGATACGCCATGGCGAAGAGGAAAAAATAATTTAGGTCTAATGTTAAAAGAGGGAATATTAAAAGAAAATATAGATGGAGAAGCAATCTTATGGGCTTATCAAAGATTAAAGAAAAGAAGTGAAGAAAGAAAAATATTAATGGTAATTTCTGATGGAGCGCCTGTTGATGATTCAACACTTTCTGTAAATCCTGGAAATTATTTAGAAAGACACTTAAAAAATACAGTCAAGTGGATTGAAAATAATAAAGATGTTGAGATTAATGCCATTGGTATTGGTCACGATGTAAGCAGCTATTATAGTAAAGCGTTAAAAATTGGAGATGTACAAGAACTGGGTGATGCTTTAATTGATCAGCTTGCAGATTTATTTATTGAAAACCCGAAAAGAAAAAAAACTATTAACTAAATCTAGCGATTGCAATCCTAAACGGCAATAACATCGCAAAATCTACAAATAATTTAACTCCTAAATCTCCAAGAGCTAACACAACCCAAGAAGAATCGGTTCCATAAAAAGCGATACTAAAAAATATTATCGTATCCAATATTGAACCAAGAATTGAAGAAACAATCGGTGGAATAAACCATAATTTATTTCTTAAAATATCAAAAACCCTGATATCTAAAAGTTGCCCAGCGAGAAAAGCTGCGCCTGATGCAATAACAATTCTTAAAAGAATTAAATTAAATTCTTCAAAAGTTAAAATAAACGATAGAGCAATTCCTAAAACAAATCCGAAAAATACAACTTTTTTAGCAAACTCTTTTCCAAAAAATCTATTTGCAAGATCTGTTACTAAAAAAGTAACAGGGTACGTAAACGCTCCCCAAGTTAAAATTTCATTGAGTCCAAAATATTCAAAGGGAAATTGTACTAAATAATTAGAAACGCAGATAATCAAAGCCATTAAGGCCGAATACAAAAATATCCTTTTTGAATAAATCAAAAGAACTAATTGGCTTTAACTTTTGTTTGTTTTTTAGCTTTTACTTCTTTTCTGGCTTTTTTAACGTGAGGAACGATTGTTAGTAAAAGTTTTCTTATTTTTTTAACTCTGGGAGATAAATTTTTGTTTTTAGCTCTTAGTAAAAATTCATCAATGCCACCTCTAAAATCTACAGCTTTTATTGCACGCGTACAAATTTTAATTCTAATATCACGATTTAATTTCTCGCTCTTAAAAGAAACTTTTTTAAGATTTGGAAAAAATCTTCTTTTTGTTTTGTTATTAGCATGACTGACGTTATGTCCTGTTTGTGGTCTTTTACCTGTCAGTTCGCAAAGTTGTGACATAATTTCTCCTGCAAGGGATATATTTAGATGATGAATTTACGTCAAGATATTTATTATTTTTGCCGTTTTTTTACTTATTTAGTATGCTGTTTTGGCAAAGATACTTTATAAATAAGTACTACTTAACAGCAAATTCCATGTTCGAGATTTTTTTACCTGTCGTAAAAATTCACGTTAATTACATTTATATTCTCCTTCTTAGTGGCTCCATTGGTATAGTTGGTGGGATCATAGGCATTGGAGGTGGATTTTTAATGACTCCAGTATTAATTTTTTTAGGAATACCTCCAAGCTTCGCAATCGCAAATGGTTCTAATAATATTTTGGCATCATCAGTCTCTGGAACATTAAATTCTTGGTATAAAAAAGAGCTTGATCTCAAAATGGGATATTTCATTTTGATTGGCGCTTTCTTTGGCGTTACTTTTGGAACTTTAGTTTTTAAAATCTTGATTAGAATTGGAATTGTAGACGAAATTACTGCGGTTTTATTTTTTTTATTATTAACTAGTTTTGGAGTGCTAATGCTAACTGAAAGTATTATCGAAATTTATAATAGAAAGAATAAAAGAATTATTTTAAAAAAAAGAAATAAACACAGTTGGATTCATGGTCTTCCATTTAAAGTTCGGATGCCAACATCTAGATTATACACAAGTATCATTCCACCAATCTTTTTTGGATTTTTAGCTGGTATTGTGTCTGCGTTACTTGGTATTGGAGGAGCATTTCTTTTAATTCCAGCAATGATCTACGTGATAAGAGTACCTATAAAAATTGTACGCGGCACGGCATTGTTAGTTGTGGTGTTTACTATGGCTTTTTCAACTTTTTTTCACTCCATGGCAAATCGGAATATTGATTTAATTCTTATTGTTTTACTAATGGTCGGCTCAATTATTGGAGTGCAAATAGGAACTAGAATTACAAACAAACTAAGAAATGAAGAGTTAAAATTTCTTATGTCGATACTTATTATAATGTTTGGATTAAAATTTGGTAAATCATTATTTTTTGCAGAAAAAAAAGTAAGATTTTTAAGAAAAATAGAAATTGATAATCAGTTTCCTGCTTTGAATAATTTTATAACTAATTTCCTGTATAATCATAAAATAATTTATTCCACAACAGCTATAGGTCTTGCTCTATTATTTGGATTTTTAGGTTCTTTTTTATTTAGAAAGATAAATAAAAAATGATAGTGAATAATAACAAATGAAAATAGAGAAAAAAAAATTATCAAAAATTCTAGGATATCTTGGTCTTATTCCTTTTTACGCTCTAACTTTTTTTTATTTTTTATCAAATTTTAATAATTATGTTGTTGAGGTATATTTGTTCTACTCCAACATTATCATAGCTTTTATTTGCGGTACTCAATGGAGCAAGATACTTAATGGTAATTTACCTAATTCTAATCTAATTCTAACTGCCAGTGTTACAATCCCAATTGTAGCTTTTGTTTTAGATTTTTTTTCTAATCAAAATATAAATATTGTTTTTTATATAATCACTTTCTTTGCTCTTAATTTAATAGATGCAAAAATCTTTAAAGAAACGACTAATATTTGGTATGCAACTCTTAGAAAAAGATTAACTTTTTTAGTAATTATCAGTCAGGTAATTAACTTATTTGCAATCAACGCCTATCGCTTCTTTTAAGGACGAGAAACCATCTTTTCTTAACAACGCTGATAATTCTTGTTTAATGGAGGTTACGACAAAAGGTCCCTTAAATACCAGCCCTGTATACAATTGTAATAAAGAAGCGCCTGATTTAATTTTTTCATAAGCTGTAATCCCTGAGTTAATTCCGCCTACTCCTATTAATGGTATCTTTTTTCCAACTTTTTTAAAAAATTTTCTAACAATTAAATTAGAAGTTTTTTGTATTGGAGTTCCTGACAATCCACCCTGCTCAATCTTTTTAGTGCTTGCTAAATTTTCTCTTAAATTAACAGAAGTGTTAGTTAATACTAAGCCATCTAAATTAAATTCTAGAACATTGTTACAGATCGTATCAATATCTAAATCACTTATGTCTGGTGATATTTTTAAAACAACTGGGGTTCTGCTGTTCAGTTGTTTTTTAATATTTGATATTTCTCTTAAAAGATTTTTTAAATTTTCTTGATGATGAAAATCTCTCAAATTCTCAGTATTGGGTGAGGAAATATTTATGCAAATATAACTGCATAAATTATGAAAATTTTTAAAACACTCTACATAATCATCTATACGTGAAACACTGTCTTTATTTGGCCCAATATTAATTCCTAAAATTCCATTTGAGTTTTTAATCTCAATTCTACTTTTAACTCTAGCTAATCCTTGGCTTGGAAAACCTAATCGATTAATAATTGCTTCGTCCTGTATTAATCTAAACACTCTTGGTTTTGCATTTCCTTCCTGAGGCTTTGGCGTGATTGTGCCAACCTCTGCAAAACCAAAACCTAAAGCAAACATCTTGTCATATACATCTGCATTTTTATCAAAGCCCGCTGCGAGACCTATTGGATTTGAAAACTCTTTACCAAAAATATTAATTTTTAAAATCTCATCATCTTTTGATGGAAAAATCGGTACATAAATATTTTTTAAAAATTGAATTGCTAATGAATGCGCTAATTCAGGATCAAGCTTATTAATAAAACTATTAATAAATTGATAATTCATTTTTATATTTAATCGCTAGTAGACTTATTAATTAAGCTTACTGTTTCCTTAATACCATAAAAACTTATAAAAGATCCCATTCTAGGGCCTTGTTCATCGCCAAAAAGAACCTCGTAAATCATTTTAAACCACTCTCTTAATCTTTCTTTTGAATAATGAACTTTGCCAACAGAATAAACAATTGTCTGCATTTCTTCAGGCGTCATACTAGGTGTCATTTTAGATATTTGCTCAGCAAGATCTTGGAGTGCTTTTTTTTCATTTGAATCTGGTTTTCTAAATTTTTTATTAATTTTTACAACATCATTAAAATAATTAATTGCATTTAAAATAAGTCTTCCAAGAATTGGGTGTTTTTCTTTGATTAGGTTTGGACTAAAGTTTTTAATAAACTTCCAAATCACTTCTTCTTTATCAGTGTTACTAACGCTAACTAAATTAAGTAAAATATTAAAAGATATAATAATTTCTTCCTTAGGAGGATTTCCATTATGAACATGCCAAACTGGGTTTCCCAATTTTTCTTTTGGCTCTTGTTTTTCAAATTTTTCTAAAAACGACAAATATTCATCAACCGCTTTTGGAATAACCTGAAAATATAATTTTTTTGCTCTAGTCGGATTTTGATACATATAAAGAGATAAGCTTTCTGGAGAGGCGTATTTTAGCCACTGTTCAATAGATATTCCGTTGCCTTTTGATTTGGATATTTTTTCTCCATGCTCGTCTAAAAACAATTCATAAGCAAAACCGCTTGGTGGAGTTCCTCCTAAAATTTTACAAATTTTATTAGATAATTCTGCGCTTGGAATTAAATCTTTTCCATACATTTCAAAATCAACTCCTAAGGCATACCAACGCATTGCCCAATCTACTTTCCACTGCAATTTACATGCTCCACCTGTAATCTTTGTCTCAACCTTTTTATTTCCGTTTTGATAAACTATAGTCTTTGCATCTAAATTTCTTTCAAGCACAGCAACTTCTAGTACTTTTCCAGTTTCAGGACATATAGGTAAAAATGGACTGTAAGTTTTTCTTCTTTCAGGTCCAAGCGTTGGAAGAACCACTTCCATTATTTTGTCATAATTTTTCAATACTGCAGTTAATGCATCATCAAATTCTCCATTGGTATATAATTCAGTGGAGCTTTTAAATTCATATTTAAAATTAAACTCATTTAAGAATTTTTGAAGCATATTATTATTATGTTCTCCAAAGCTTTTGAATTTTTTAAATGGATCTGGAACTGCTGTTAATGGCTTATTTAAATTTTCTTCTAAAATTGATTTATTAGGAATGTTGTCTGGAACTTTTCTAAGTCCATCCATGTCGTCTGAAAATGTAAATAATTTGACAGGAACGTTAGATAATTTTTGAAAAGCATGCATAACCATAGTAGTTCTGCACACTTCACCGAAAGTTCCGATGTGAGGAAGTCCACTAGGACCATAACCAGTCTGAAATAGAACGTAACCCTTTTTTTCTATTATCTTTGATCTTTTTTTTAAGATCTCTCTCGATTCAGCAAATGGCCAAGCTTCTGAATCTTCAAAAAACTTTTTATCGATTGCCATTCTTAATTCTTTTTTTGATTTCTTTATTAATAATAACTCTTACCTCATTAAACATTGGTTCTTCTAACCTTTTATTAAGTATTGTCCAAGTGTAAGGAATTAATTTTAAATATCTATTTTTCTTATCACGCTTAAAAAGCCTTGAAAATATTCCAATAATTTTCATCGCTCTTTGTACTGACAAAATTGAAAATTCTTTTTTAAATTGCTTAATATTAAAATTCTTCTCTCTTGTTGCTAACGATAGATAAAAATTAAATAATTTTTGCTTTAGATTAAAATCAGTCTTAATTCTAACATCGTCTATTATAGATACAACGTCATAAGCTTTTGAACCTATCAAAGCATCTTGGCTATCAATGACGCCTATTTTATTCTGAGATCCACTCCTATATGCCATCAAATTTGAAATGTGAAAATCTCTGTGAACGAAGTAACTATTTTTAATAAAATTATTTTTTAAGATTGATAGTAATAATCGTCTTAATTTTAATATTTTAGGATTAGTTCTTATCTTAAGAACATGAGGTAAATACCAAATAAAAAATAAATCAATTTCTTTTTTAAGAATTTTAAAATTATATTTTTTAAATCTAAATATATTCTGTTCAACTTTAATACTTTGTAATTTTACTAAATATCTAATTAATGACTTATAAATTTTAAATTTATTTTTAGATTTATTAATTAACTGAAGATAAGTTTTGTCACCAAAATCTTCCAATAAAGCTAGGCCGTTTTTAAAATTATAATCTATAACTCTTGGTGAATTAATACCTTTGGTTATTAAAAATTTATTTATTAAGACATAATTTAAAATGTTAGATTTCTTTTCTTTTTCAGCAAAAGCAAGAATATAAGAAACTTTTTTATAATAAATTCTAAAATATTTCCTAAAAGAGGCATCCCCTTGTATTTCTTTAATTTTATAATTCTCAATAAGATTCTTCTTTAGAAAAATTTTTATTAACTTTAATTTATTTGCATTAATCATTAATACTAAAGCCTGACCACTTTCCTTTACCGTTAAATGTTAAAGATCTTAGATTTTTATCAACGTTATAAATAAAATTAATTTGCAAAAATTCACTTAATGAATTTACAATAAATTCTGGCCATTCAATAATATTTATAAATTCTTTTGCCGTATCTAATAAACCAATATTTGAAATCTCACTTTCTTTTTTTAATCTATAAAAATCATAATGTGCAATTCTTAAATCTTTTCCTAAATCATAATATTGAACTATATTAAAAGTAGGACTTAACACTTCTTCTAAGGGACGATTATTTTTTTTCTGTAGAAAATTTATTAAATATCTTGAGAATGTTGTCTTTCCTGAGCCCAGATTTCCATTAAGCAATATAAAATCATTTTTCTTCAAATTAATTGCTATAGTTTCGGCAATTTTTTTGGTGGAATCTAAAGATTTTAATTCCATTTAATTGAAATTAATAACGATAAGCGTCTGGTTTAAAAGGTCCTTTTTGTGAAACGCTAATATAATCAGCCTGTTCTTTGCTTAATTGAGTAAGTTTTGCTCCAACTTTTGCAAGGTGCAACATCGCAACTTTTTCATCTAAATGTTTTGGCAGCACATAAACTTTGTTTTGATATTTTCCGTTGCTATTCCACAATTCTATTTGAGCAATGACTTGATTTGTAAATGAGGCGCTCATCACAAAACTAGGATGTCCAGTTGCACAACCAAGATTTACTAGTCTGCCTTCTGCTAATAAAATAATTCTTTTTTTATCAGGAAACTCAATTTCATGAACCTGTGGTTTTACTTCGTTCCACTTGTAATTTTTTAACGCGCTGACCTGAATTTCATTATCAAAATGTCCGATATTACAAAGAATAGACCTGTCTTTCATCTTTCTCATGTGCTCAATGGTAACGATATCTTTATTACCTGTTGCAGTCACAACGATATCTGCTGATGATATTGCCTCATCCATCAATACAACTTCATATCCTTCCATAGCTGCTTGTAATGCACAAATTGGATCTGTTTCTGTAACTAAAACTCTTGCGCCACTTTGTCTAAGAGATGCTGCGCTACCTTTTCCAACGTCACCAAAACCTGCAACAATGGCAACTTTTCCTGACATCATAACATCTGTTGCTCTTCTAATTGAATCCACTAAACTTTCTCTGCATCCATACAAATTATCAAACTTAGATTTAGTTACTGAGTCGTTTACATTAATTGCTGGGATTAATAATTTATTATCTTGCTCCAATTTTTTTAAAGCCTTAACTCCTGTAGTTGTTTCTTCTGAAACTCCCTTAATATTTTTTAATAAATCTTTATATTTATCATGAAGCAACATTGTTAAATCTCCACCATCATCTAATAAAAGATTTGGTTTCCAATCTTTTTTACCGTTAATTGTTTGTTCAATACACCACCAATATTCTTCTTCAGTTTCACCTTTCCAAGCAAAAACTGGAATTCCTTTTTTTGCAATTGCTGCTGCTGCATGATCTTGCGTTGAAAAAATGTTACAAGAAGACCATCTAACATCCGCTCCTAAAGCCACTAATGTTTCTATCAAAACTGCTGTTTGAATAGTCATGTGCAGACAACCAATTATTTTTGCTCCCTTTAAGGGCTGAATAGATTGATATTCTTTTCGAATTGCCATTAAACCTGGCATTTCTGTTTCGGCCAAAGATATTTCTTTATTACCAAAATCAGCTAACTGTAAATCTTTTACTTTAAAATCTTGAGACATTTGAAAAGTTAACTAACAATAAAATCTATATATATCAATTTTATTTAACAAATTTTAACCTACAACAGGCAAATCAATTTCAATAACAGCGCCTTTTTTTCCTGCTTCTTCTAAATTGTAGGCTTTAATTTCGCCTTTATGAGATTCGACAATATTTTTAACAATATTCAAACCTAATCCGGAATGAAGACCAAACATTTCTTTAGGCCTGTTACTGTAAAACCTTTCAAAAACTTTTCCTATATTAGTTTCATTAAAGCCAGGGCCTTCGTCAGTAATAATTATCTTTGCATTATTTTTAACTTTTTGAATACTAACTCTTACCTTGCTGTTTTCCGGGCTAAAAGAAACTGCATTTTCCAATATATTTGAAATAACTTGATCTATTCTACTTTCAAAACCAAGTATTAAGATTTTTTTATCAGTTAAGTTTCTTACTTCTATTAAAATATTTTTTTTATTACTATTAATGACTTGCTGATAATCCTCTGCAACATTTTTTATTAATTCAATTAGATCAAATTTTTTTAATTGCAGCTTAACTTCTAAAGCTTCTCCTTTTAACATCTTAGAATAGTCAGTAATTAATCTTTCGATTCTAACCACATCGTCACTTAAAATATTTAATAATCTATTTCTTTTTTCTATATCTTTAGCATCAGGCAGAAGCTCTGAGGCTGCTTTTAAAGATGCAAGTGGATTTCTAATTTCATGGGTAAGATCTGATGCAAACCTTTCTGCGAACTCAATCCTTTGATAAAGATTATTGGTCATACTTGAAAGTGATCTAGACAAATTACCAATCTCATCTTCTCTTAAATTAATCCTATCTACGATCTTGTTATCAGGATTGTCTGAAGTTGCTTTTGAAGTATAACGGCCCAAAATTCCTATTGGTTTAATAATATTGGCGTTCAAAAATATTGAAAAAATTAATATAATTACGGCAACGCTTAAGGCTGTCCTTGTAACGAAGTTCTTTCTTTCGCGGACTGCAGTTTCAATCTCGTTGGCTTCTTCCGCTATAACAATAAATCCTCTTTTTTCATTATTAAGTGTTAATGGTGCAAAACTAAAAACTATAAAATTATTTCTAATCTTTTTTGTAATAGTTATTAATCTAGCAGGAGCAGAGACATCTAAATTCTCATTAATAATTCTATTATATAATTGTTCTTCTGCTTTAGGAGTAAGATTTGATGTGTCAGGAATATCATCTTTTTCTAATTTTCTTTGCTGCACGTCGGGTACTTTATAAAAAGGTCTTGAGTTTAAATCTAAAGAACGCGTATCAACTATGATGTCTTTTTTTAGATCATAAATTCTAATTTGATTAATATTAGGCAATAAAAATTTATAATTTGTTAAAAAAACTCTAAGATTCTCTTTCTTGTATGGAATATTCTGCAATTCCATATTCAACGATATATTGCTAATTAATTTTGAATGTTCTCTCTTCTTATTACTAACGAGTTCAGGCTCGATGGATTGGATATAAGTAAATGTAACAAAAAGTAGAACTAAAAAGAAAAATATATTTATAAATAAAAATCTTGTTAATAAAGATTTAAAATTTATTGATGGAATCTTCATTATATTTAACTAACATTCCAGCGGTAACCACTACCATATCTTGTTTCAATTGCTGAAAAATTAGGATCAATTTTTTTAAATTTTTTTCTAATTCTTTTTATATGACTATCAATGGTTCTGTCTTCGATATCACCATCTTCATTTTTATATGCAATATTCATTAAGTATGCTCTTTCCTTAAGAACGCCAGGTCGTTTTGCTAATTCATAAATAATTTTAAATTCTGTTGTTGTAAGTTTTTCTGGTAAAGACTTATCTCCCCACAAACATTCTAATTGTTCCGAATCTAAAGTTAATTTTCCAACTGTTAAGATATTTTTAGGCTGTAGATTAGTTTTGGGTTCTAATTTTCTAAACTGAACACGAATTCTCTCTATTAATACTTTAATTGAGAAGCCCCCAGATTTTTTTACATAATCATCAGCTCCAAGTTTTAAACCCAATAACTCATCAACCTCATCATCTTTAGATGTTAGTAAAATTACAGGTATCGTAGATTTTTTTCTTAATTTTTCTAAAAGCTCTTCACCATTCATTTTTGGCATTTTCAAATCTATAACCGCAAGATCAGGTGGGTTACGAGTCATGCCAATGTATGCACTTTCACCATCAAGATAGGTATGAACCTTAAATCCTTCATTCTCAAGCGCCATTGAAACGCTTGTTAAAATATTTCTATCATCATCCACTAAGGCAATTGTTTTGCTCATGTAAATTATTTTATAATAATATCTGCAGAATCAAAAGTTTTAATGTGCAGTACTCCAATTTAAGCCTTCTTTAATATCAACGCTTAAAGGAACGGAGAATTTGTAGTCTGGTTCTGATGCTTTAGACATTATTTCGACAATATTTTTTTTCAATTGTTCAAGATTTTTACTTGGAGCCTCAAGTACAAGTTCATCATGAATTTGAAGAAGCATTTTACAATCTAGTTCTTTATCAATAATTTTTCTATCCATTCTGATCATCGCAAGTCTTAAAAGATCTGCAGCGCTTCCTTGTATTGGAGCATTAATAGATGCTCTCTCTTGAAAAGTTCTTAACGTATGGTTCTTATCATTAATATTTGGGAAATTACATTTTCTTCCAAAAACTGTTTTTACATATCCAAATTTTCTACAACTTTTTAATGTCTCATTCATATAATCTTTTATTTCGGGAAATTTTTTAAAGTAAGATTTCAAAAAAGTTTCAGCTTCAGTGTTTGAAACAGAAATTTGTTTAGCAAGACCATACGAAGAAATGCCGTAAATGATTCCAAAGTTAATTGCTTTTGCTTTCCTCCTCATGTCTTCTGAGATCTCACCTTGTTTTACGTCAAAGATTTGGGAGGCTGTAATGTTATGAATATCTTCGGAATTTAAAAAACCCTTTTTAAGCTCCTTAACATCGGCTATATGCGCTAAAATTCTCATTTCTACTTGGCTATAATCCGCTGAAATTAAAAAATTTCCTTTCTCAGCAATAAATGCTGAGCGTATTTCTTTTCCTTCTGCTGATTTAATTGGAATATTTTGAATGTTTGGATCGCTTGATGCTAATCTTCCAGTATTAGTGGCTGCTAACAAAAAAGACGTGTGAATTCTCTTTGTTTTAGAATCTATAAATTCTTGTAAACTATCAGTGTAAGTATTCTTTAACTTAGACTTTTGTCTCCAATCTAAAATAAGCTTAGGTAAATCATGCCCTTGGAAAGCTAAATCTTCTAAAATATTAACATTTGTTGCGTAATTGCCTTTTTTAGTTTTCTTAGTACCTACGATCTTTAATTTCTTGTAAAGAATGTCACCAAGTTGCTTGGTTGAAGCAATATTAAACTCCTCTCCTGCTAAATCGTAGATTTTTTTTTCAAGAGCTTTTAATTCTTTTTCGAATTTTAATGATAAATTTTTTAAAATCTTCTCATCAATTTTTATTCCATTCTCCTCCATTTGTGCCAAAACTTGAATCATTGGCTTTTCAAGATTTTCATAAACTGAGAGAACCTCTTCTTTAAAAATTCTATTACTAAAAAATTTATACAATCTTAAAGTTACATCAGCATCTTCTGCTGCGTATTCCGTTGCTTTATCTATATGAACCTTATCGAAGGTAACTTGTGACTTTCCAATGCCAGCAACATCTTTGTACGTGATTGTTTTATGGTTTAAATGAACTTCTGAAAGCAAATCCATTCCATGACGATTAACGCCGGCATCCAATACATAAGACATTAGCATTGTGTCTTCCATCGGATTTAAATGAATTCCATATTTTTTTAATATTCTAAAGTCATACTTAATGTTGTGGCCAATTTTTTTTATACTTTTGTCTTCAAGAAAAGGTTTGATCTTTTTAATAACAGCATCTGTATTTAACTGTGTTTTGATTTGTTTATCTTCCTTATTAGAATGATTTAAGGGCATGTAATAAGCATATCCCTCATCAACACACAAAGAAACTCCAACCAAATCTGCCTGTCTAATATTTAAAGAATTTGTTTCAACATCAACAACCACGAAGCCTTTTTTTTCGGCTTCTTCTAAGATTTTTTCTATTTCAGATAATTTAAATACTGTTTTATATTTTTCTCTCGAAACTAATGAACTTTCAGATTTACTGTTCTCTTCTTGTATAGGTAAATCCTGTTGATGTGGCTCTAATCCATAATCTTTCTCAATTCTTTGTAGCAATCTTGTAAATTCCATTTTTTTTAAAAATGAAATAATTCTATTGCTATCTAGATCTTTAATTTTAAAATCTTCAATTTTATCAGCTATCGGCACGTCATCTTTTAAGGTTACTAATTTTTTACTAATAATTGCATTTTCTTTATTTTCAGAAATTGCCTGTCTTCTTTTTGGTTGCTTAATCTTATCTAAATTCTTTAATAAATTTTCTACAGAGCCAAATTCATTTATTAATTCGGCTGCAGTTTTAACACCGATACTTCTTACACCCGGTATATTATCTGATGTATCTCCTGCTAACGCCTGCACTTCGATAACTTTATCTGGTGTCACTCCAAATTTTTCCTTAACTTCTTCAATTCCAATGTCTTTATTCTTCATTGAATCAAACAAAGTTGTTTGTTTATCAATTAATTGCATTAGATCTTTATCTGAAGATATAATTTTAACTCTTATATCTTTTTTTAAAGCTTCTTTTTTATAGGTCGCTATTAAATCATCCGCTTCATAATTCTCTAATTCTATGCTTGGTAAATTAAAAGCTTTTACCGCTTCCCTTATAAAAGCAAATTGTGGAATTAGATCTTCTGGTGTTTCGTTTCTGTTTGCTTTGTATTCTGGGTAAATATCATTCCTAAAATTTTTTCTGGCGCTATCAAATATTACAGCAATGTGCGTTGGCTTTTCATGACCATCTTTTGATTTTGCATCTTCCAAAAACTTATAAAGCATGTTGCAAAAACCACTAACTGCCCCAACCGGCATGCCGTCACTTTTTCTTGTAAGCGGAGGTAGAGCATAAAAAGCTCTAAAAATATAACCAGAACCATCTATTAGATAAAGAAGGTCTGTTTTTTTTGGATTAGTCATTAAATAAATATTATCTTATAAATACAAAAATTATATTACATAATATTAATGGAAAATTTTTTAGCACTAGAAATCAATAATCTTTCAAAAGAATATAAAACAAAACAAAATACAATCCAGGCTTTAAAAAATATTAGCCTAAATGTTAATAAGGGAGAAATATTTGGACTACTGGGTCCAAATGGTGCTGGTAAATCTACGTTTATAAATATTCTCGCTGGAACAGTCATAAAAACTTCAGGAACGGTAAAAGTTTGGAATTTTGATGTAGATAAAAATCCACGAGAAGTAAGAAGCTCTATAGGAATAGTCCCTCAAGAAACAAATCTTGATCCTTTTTTTACACCAAGGAAACTACTTGAGATTCAAGCTGGTATGTACGGAGTTAAAACAAGCGAAAGAATAACTGATAAAATTTTAGAAATTACAATGCTAACAGATAAAGCAAATGCCTATGCCAGAAGTTTATCTGGTGGTATGAAAAGAAGATTATTAGTTGCAAAAGCACTAGTTCATCGTCCTCCTATTTTAATACTTGATGAGCCTACAGCCGGAGTAGATGTGGAGCTTAGACAGCAACTTCTAGAAAATATTCAAGAACTTAACAAGCAAGGAGTTACTATTATTTTAACAACACATTACCTTCAAGAAGCTCAACAGCTTTGTGATAGAATTGCAATTATTAATCATGGGAAATTGATTGCTTTAGATAAAACGGACAATTTATTAAATAATATTTTTACAAAAAAAATTATATTTAAATTAAAAAATCCCAAGAATATTGGAGAAAAACTTAAGTCTGGACTTGCTATTAATTATCCAAAACCTGATCTTATTAGCATCACTTACAATAAAAATGAGAATAAAATCGAGGAAATTATAAGTGAGGTTAAAGAAAAAAATATTGAAATTTTAGATATTTTAACAGAAGATGCTGACTTAGAAGATGTTTTTTTAAAACTAACAAAAAAGAATGCTTAATAACAAAATTCAAAATAAAAAACTTTTTTTGTTAAAAGAAATTATGTGGTTGCTACCCGTAGTTATTTTTTCAACTTTTATAATTACTTTATCTGCAAAGACTAAGGTTCCATTTTATCCTGTGCCAATGACCATGCAGACATTCGTAATAATGGCGATAGGCGTTACTTTTGGAAAAAGAGTTGGGCTTTTAATATTATTAACTTATTTTTTGGAAGGCTTGTTTGGTCTTCCAGTATTTGCTGGAACTCCTGAAAAAGGAATTGGACTAAGTTATATACTTGGACCAACTTGCGGATATTTAATGGGATATTTTGTTACTGTTTATCTTTCTGGAAAGATAAAGGATGAAGATAAAATCCTAACAAGAATTGTAAAATTAATAATCGCAATTATTCCAACTTATGTATTGGGCGTTATGTGGCTTGGTACAATATTTGGTTGGAACGATTCTATTATAAAATTAGGAGTTGCTCCTTTTATATTTGCCGAATTATTTAAAATAACTTTGCTTGCATTGTTAATTCCACATATTTTTAAGTTTAAAAAACATTTAAAATCTTAAATTCTTAATATCTAATTATAAATGTTCAAAAACCTTTTGGGTTCTTGGTATTTAAAAAAAAAAATATCAAATGGCTTTTTAGGTGAAGGTTTTGTGTCTTTAAAATCTAAAAGATTAAATAAATTTCATTATGAAGAAAAAAGCCTAATTCACAAAAAAGGTAATAATAATACAATATCTGGATATCAAAAATTTGATATTGCCGAGAATAAAAACTTTATAGAATTCTATTTTTTGCTGGGTGAGAAAAAAAATAAAATTTATCAAAAATTTAATAACAACTTAAAAGAGAATCTTGTTTCTTGGCACTTTTGCAAAAAAGATACTTACAAAACATATTTAAGAGTAATAAATAATAATCTATTTAAAATAGATCACTTAATAACAGGCCCAAATAAAAGAATATTTATACAAAATACCTACTTTAGGTCTTGTAAGAATAATTAGTTATTTTGGAGATCTTTTCGAAAGTATTCTTTGAAGAGTTCTTCTATGCATCTTTAGCCTTCTAGCCGTCTCAGAAACATTTCTGTCACATAATTCAAAAACTCTTTGGATATGTTCCCATTTTACTCTATCAGCCGACATCGGATTCTCTGGCGGAGTTGCTTTCTTATCTTTATCTGCCAGTAAAGCTGCCTCTAGGTCCTCTGCATCCGCTGGTTTTGCCAGGTAGTCTAGGGCCCCTGCTTTGACTGCCGCAACGGCCGTTGGAATGTTTCCATAGCCCGTTAAAACTATAATTCTGCTGTCAGCTTTTACTTTGTGGATCTCTTTAACGACATCTAGACCGCTTCCGTCGTTCAATCTAAGGTCTATAATGGCAAAAGTTGGAGCTAAGAGCTTAACTTTTTGGTTTGCTTCAGCAACACTAGAAGCTGAGGCAACAGAAAAGCCTTTATTTTCCATAGCTTTTGAAAGCCTGTTTCTAAATGGATCGTCATCGTCCACTATTAGCAAAGATTTGTTCGCGAACTGCTCCAGACTGGCTCTTGGGGTTAAAATTTTATTCATCGAGGATCCGAATATAGTCCTTCCAGAACTTAATCTCAAGCGAAGGACACAGTATAAAAAAAAGTTTTCTTACCCAAAATAAATACTTTACAAAAATTAAATTTTACCCTAATTCACGACTCAAGAGGTTAATTAATAACAATTTTTTTTTAACAAAAGGACATAACAAGAATTGAAAAAATTTAATTCTGTTTCTGATTTAATCAGAGAACTTCAACCCGTAAATCCTGTTTATTGTATTCGACCAGAAAGTATAAAACTGGCTTGCAATTTTTTTGTAAATAATTTTCCAGGGAAACCCCTATACGCTGTAAAAACAAATCCACACAAAAGTGTTATCAAACAAATATATCAAA
>Ga0209085_1000446_pt1 | contig 30605 bp, 29 predicted proteins | sample C_131016_EF_Meta_FD_187310 | JGI IMG/M metagenome (GOLD analysis project Ga0209085, IMG submission 187310) | Freshwater microbial communities from Lake Croche, Canada to study carbon cycling - C_131016_EF_MetaG (SPAdes) (version 2) | ecosystem: Environmental > Aquatic > Freshwater > Lake...
TGTAAAACTGGGTGATGTGACAGATAAGGATATTTCTTTAGAGATTGGGCCAGGTTTAGGTTCATTAACACTTGCTTTAATGGAGGCTAGTAAATCTGTAATTGCAGTTGAAATTGATGATCGGTTGGCAAAACAATTGCCAATTACAATTGATAAACACGGCTTTGATAATGCAAAAATCACTGTGATTAACCAAGATGCGATGCAATTAAATTCCTTACCTGCTCAACCGGATGTACTCATTGCAAATCTTCCTTACAACGTTTCAGTTCCAGTCTTACTAAATATTCTTGAATTTTTCCCAAGCATCAAACGTGGTGTTGTCATGGTGCAAAGTGAGGTAGCAGAACGTTTGGTGGCTAAAGCAAATAACAAGGAGTATGGATCACCCACCGTGAAAGCAAATTGGTGGGCAGATTTAAATTGGGCTGGCTCTGTCGGTAGATCAGTTTTTTGGCCAGTTCCAAATGTGGATTCAGCACTTGTTAGATTTGATCGCCATACGCCAATTGGAAGTGAAGCCGAAAGAGTGAAAACCTTTAAGGTGATTGATCACGCATTTGCAAAGCGGCGCAAAATGATGCGAAGTGCCATTAGTGAAATTTTTGGTGGCTCATCTGTCGCAGAATCTGCCTTGATACGTGCCGGCATTGATCCAACAATTAGAGGCGAAGCCTTAACTGTTGCGCAATTTGCCCAGATTGCCCAGCAAATAAGTTAGGGAAGCAATACGCTTTCGTAATATGAAATCCCATGGGGTAGTAACCCGAGTTCCTGGAAAAGTTAATTTACAACTTTCAGTTGGCCCACTTGGCGATGATGGATTCCATGAGGTCACAACAGTTTTTCAAGCTATATCTTTATTTGATGATGTAACAGTTACTGAAGGAAAACCTGGTGCTGGCACAACCATTTCGGTAAGCGGACAAACTGCTAATGGCGTACCGGCCGATGCGAGTAATTTAGCAATTAGAGCAGCACAATTGATGATGAAGGAGTTTGATCTTTCTGCAGATCTAGAGATTAAATTAAAGAAAGAGATTCCGGTTGCTGGTGGAATGGCTGGTGGCAGTGCGGATGCAGCTGGCGTAATTGTTGGACTTGATTCACTTTATGAATTAGGACTTGCAAAGGATGAGATGGAAAAGATTGCATCACAAATTGGAAGTGATGTGCCATTTTCAATTTCTGGCGGAGTAGCAATTGGAACAGGTCGTGGTGATCAAATAACAACCGCACTTTCAAAAGGTAGTTATACCTGGGTACTAGCATTATCTAGTCAAGGATTATCTACACCTGCAGTTTATCAAGAGTGTGATCGATTACGTGAAGGTTTATCAATTGCATCGCCACAAGTAAGTGAACCATTGATGCAAGCACTCCGTGCTGGAGATTCAAAGGCGCTTGGTAAATCTTTATTAAATGATTTACAAGCTGCTGCTTGTTCACTTAGACCTGCACTTAGATTGGTTTTAGATGTTGGAATTGATTACGGAGCACTTGGTGGAATTGTCTCTGGCTCTGGCCCAACAGTTGCATTTCTAGTATCTGATGAGGAACATGCTATGGATTTAACGGTGGCATTAAGTGCAAGTGGTGTTGTTTCATCAATCGCAAGAGCGGTTGGCCCCGCTCATGGCGCACGAATAATTGAGAGTTTTTAAATTAGCTATTTATAAGGGATAATTCAGGTTCCGCCATTGTGTAGTGGCTAGCACATGAGCCTTTGAAGCTCAGGGTCCAGGATCGATACCTGGTGGCGGAGCCACCAAACAAGCACCATCAAACTAACTAAGGTTAGGAGATCTAAGTGGGCAACATAGAGCTTGCGATCGTCCTGGCAGCGGGTGAAGGCACCCGAATGAAATCAAGTACTGCAAAAGTTTTACATTCCATTGCTGGTCGAACAATTATCGAACATGTTATTAAAGCTGTTGAACCTATAAAAGCTAAATCTTTAACAGTTGTCGTTGGCGCACATCGTGAAGATGTTGAAGCTCACCTATCTCAAGTTTCACCTAGTGCCAAGCCAATCTTCCAGGCAACAAGAAATGGAACTGGCGGAGCGGTACAACTAGCGCTCGCAGAATATAAAGGCGATGGCACAGTTTTAATTTTGGCTGGGGATACGCCATTGCTTACTACCCATACTCTTTCAGAATTTGTTGATGTACATACCGCAAGTAAAAATAAAGCATCAGTATTAACTGCGCTGCTGCCAGATCCAACCGGATATGGCCGGGTGCTGAGAGGCGATAAAGACAGTATTTCCAAAATTATTGAACAAAAAGATGCAAAAGAAATAGAACAAGAAATTGATGAGATTAATACCGGCGTTTATTTATTTGAACTCGCAGCCCTTCGAGAAGTGATTTCTAAGCTGCAAACAAATAATTCGCAAAAAGAGCTTTACCTAACCGATGTAATTGGCTTAATGACCAGCGGCGGCAACGCAGTTACCGCAGTTCTTTCTAATGATTACAGCGAGACATTAGGAATAAATGATCGATCCCAATTAGCAGAGTGCGCTGCATTTATGCGCGATCGAATCAATCAGGAACATATGCTCAACGGCGTAACCATGATTGATCCAACTACCACTTGGATCGATGCCGATGTAAAGATCGAAAAAGATGTAACAATTTTTCCAGCAACTGCTATTTCTGGTAAATCAACAATTGCAACTGGTGCGGTAATTGGACCACGTACCACCTTGGTCAACTGCCAAGTTGGTGCCAATTCATCTGTAATAGAGAGCTTTGCAACTGATTCAAAGATTGGTTCAGCAGCAAAGGTTGGTCCATACTCTTATTTAAGAGCCGGAACTTTGTTATCTGATGAAGCCAAAATCGGTGCTTATGTTGAGACAAAAAATTCATCAATCGGTAAAGGATCAAAAGTCCCACACCTTTCATATGTTGGAGATGCACAAATTGGTGAAGGCACCAATATTGGTGCAGCAACAATCTTTGTAAATTATGATGGTGAAAATAAGCATCAAACAAAGGTAGGCAATCAGGTAAGAATTGGCAGCGACACAATGTTGGTGGCACCAGTTTCTATCGGTGATGGTGCCTATACCGCGGCAGGCTCTGTAATCAATGAGGATGTGCCAGCAGGTGCGATTGGAATTGGTCGTGCTCGTCAGACAAATATTTTGGGATGGGTACTTCGGAAACGAAAAGGCAGTAAATCAGCAGATGCGGCAAAAAATGCTGGTGCTAGTGAATAATCGCCAACTAGTAGAGTTCGCTTCATAACTTTAGGTAAGGGGGAGCAGATGAATGAAATTCGCTTATCCTCTGAAAAACGATTGCGTTTATTTACCGGTCGCGCATACCCAGAATTAGCTGATGAGGTAGCTGCCGAACTCGGAATTCCAATTACACCAACATCTGCATATGACTTTGCAAATGGTGAAATTTTCGTACGGTTTGAAGAGAGCGTTCGCGGCAGTGATGCATTTGTAATTCAAAGCCATAGCGCACCAGTTAATAAACAGATTATGGAACAGTTAATTATGGTTGATGCATTAAAGCGTGCATCGGCAAAGCGAATTACTGTGGTTGCACCTTTTTATGGTTATGCCCGTCAAGATAAAAAACATCGTGGCCGCGAACCTATCTCTGCTCGTTTAATGGCAGATTTATTTAAAACCGCAGGAGCTGATCGTTTAATGTGCGTAGATTTACACACCTCGCAAATTCAAGGATTTTTTGATGGTCCGGTAGATCATTTATTTGCACTTCCACTTTTAACAAATTATGTGGGCAGCAAGGTAGATCGCAAGAACTTAGTAATTGTTTCCCCTGACTCTGGTCGCGTACGTGTTGCAGAGCGCTGGAGTGAAATGTTGGGTGGAACTTCAATCGCCTTCATCCATAAAACACGTGATCCACGTATTCCAAATGAATCAACTACTGGCAAAGTAGTTGGTGATGTAAAGGGAATGACTTGCGTAGTAATTGATGACATGATCGATACCGCTGGCACAATTACAAAGGCGGTTGATGCATTAATTGATGCAGGTGCAAAGGATGTGATCATCGCTGCAACCCACGCCGTTTTATCTGGCCCGGCAATTGATCGCTTAAAGAAATCTCGAGTATCTGAGGTAGTAGTAACAAACACCCTGCCAATTCCGGAGGAAAGCCGTTTTGATAATTTAACCGTTCTTTCAATTGCACCACTTCTTGCACGTGCAATTAAAGAAGTATTTGAAGATGGCTCAGTCACCAGCCTCTTCGATGGTCATAGCTAAACAAGCAATCTGACCTTTAAACTCAAATTTGTCCTTTTTCACCCTCTCCCGCTAATCTACGATCTCAAAGTTCCGCGAGGGATAAAACCGTTATCGAGGGAGAAGTAAAATGGCTGAAATTTCAATTAAGGGCGCACGCCGTACCGAATTTGGTAAAGGTGCATCGCGCAGAGCTCGCCGTGATGGATTTATTCCGGCGGTAATTTATGGTCATGGTGAGAAGCCACAACATGTGCAGCTTCCTTCTCGCGAACTAGGTGTCGCACTTAAAACCTCAAACGTTTTGATCGATGTTGTACTTGATGATCACACTGAATTAACTCTTCCAAAATCTGTTTCTCGCGATCCACTTACTGGACTCCTAGAACACATCGATTTAGTAATTGTTCGTCGTGGTGAGAAAGTTACAGTTTCTGTTCCAGTACATACTGAAGGTAAGTATGACCAAGATGGAATTTTGGAAAATGTTCATACTTCAATTGAAGTAGAAGCAGATGTAACAAATATTCCTAGCTTCCTTATACTTAACATGGAAGGTTTGGCGGCTGGCGAATCACTTTCTGCCGACAAGGTAATTCTTCCTGCTGGAGTTACATTGGTTAGCGATCCAAAGATGACTGTTGTTCACTTATCTGTTCGTTCTGCTGAAGTTGAAGAAACTCCAGTTGCCGCAGCTCCTGCTGAAGGTGCTGAAGGCGCAGCTGCAGCCGCTACACCTGCCGAAGGTGAAGCAGCTAAGGATGATAAGAAGTAAGCAACCGCTAGCCTTAACTTATGGCGGCACGTTGGTTAGTAATCGGTCTTGGTAATCCAGGTCCAGAGTACGAAAAAACTCGACACAACATTGGGCAACTACTGCTTGCCGAATTATCTAGCGGCGCTAAATTCTCAGCTCATAAATCTCGCATGGAGATCTGTGAAGTAAAAAGTGGCAGCGACACTTTAGTACTCGCTAAATCTCGTGGTTATATGAATGAGACTGGTGGACCAGCTAAATCACTTGCTGATTTTTATAAAATCCCACTTGATCAAATAATTGTGGCGCATGATGAGTTAGATCTACCTTTTAATGCACTTAGATTGAAATTAGGTGGTGGCGATAATGGCCACAATGGATTGAAATCCTTAACTTCATCTTTTGGCAGTTCCGATTATTATCGAATTCGGATGGGTATTGGCAGACCGCAAGGAGAACAAGATCCAGCTGATTTTGTCTTAAAACAATTTGCAAGTGCTGAGAAAAAAGAGTTATCTGAATTTATTTCTAGGTGCGCGGATGCAGTAATTTCATTGGTTGCGGATGGTTTAGATAAGGCGCAAACTAACTTTAATAATTAGATCAACCAGTATTTCTTAATCCTGCTGCCACACCATTTATAGTCAAAAGCAGCGCTCTAGTTAAAAGTGGATCTGGATTGCTTTGAGTGCGAACCTGCTTGAGCAATGAAACTTGCAATAGTTGTAATGGTGCAAGATAGGTATCCCTAACCGCCAAGGTTCTAGCCAAAATAGGTTGATTGCCAAGAATCTCACTCTTGCTAGTTAAGGCAAGTAATTCTGCAACTGTTAACTCAAACTCATCTTTGATCTGATCAAATATTTTATATAATTTAGGATCAACCAAGTTTTCAACATACTTCTTGGCAATATCTAAATCAGTTTTAGCAATTGTCATTTCTACATTACTAATAAAGGTGCGGAAAAAGTGCCAATTTTTTAATAACTCTTTTAACAACTCACCTTTGCCAGCTTCACGTGCTGCTTTTAAACCAGATCCAACACCGTACCAACCAGGCACAATCTGACGTGATTGAGTCCAGCCAAATACCCATGGAATTGCGCGAAGTGAGGAGAGATCAGCATTTGCATCTGGACGCCTTGATGGCCTGGAACCTAAGAATAAATTTCCCAATTGTTCAACTGGGGTTGATTGATAAAAATATGTTGGTAGATCAGGTTGATTAACTAAATTACGATAAGAAGTAAATGCAGTGTTGCTGATCAAATCCATGCACTCATCCCAAGAGTTTAAAGATGAAGAGCTTTGTCTCGGTTTTCGATTGAGCACCGTCGCTTCAAGAGATGCAGCAAGAGTTAATTCAATATTCTCTTTAGCTAGAGCTGGCAGACCATACTTATCAGAGATAACCTCACCTTGCTCAGTCATTTTAATTTGACCATCAATAGATCCCCATGGCAATGCGATTAATGCATCATAGGTTGGGCCACCACCACGACCTACTGATCCACCTCTGCCGTGGAATAACCGCAGCTTTACTCCGTATTTAATTGCAACATCTCTTAACTTTCGCTGCGCTTTGTGAATCTCCCACTGGCTAGTTGTGATTCCAGCATCCTTGTTAGAGTCTGAGTAACCAAGCATTACCTCTTGGATATTTCCGCGCAGCTTAACAATCTCTCTGTACTGCTTATTTTTTAATAAATTATCCAGAATTACATCGGCTGATCTTAGTTCGGCAACTGTTTCCAGCAAAGGTGCAAAACCAATTAGCGCAAACTCATTATTTGGCTCTAATGAAATTAAGCCAGCGTATTTAGCAATCAAAGCTGCCGCAATTACATCATCTGCAGATTTAGTCATAGAAATTATGTATGTTTCAATAACCTCTGGTCCAAACCTTTTGATTAAATCATTTATTGCGGTAAATGTAGATAAGGTTTTTTTGCCAGCATCATCTAACTTTGCAAGATCGGGAGTATTTGATGTAGTTAGGGCTTGGCTTAACTTTTCGGTATCAAACTCACCAATTACTAGAGTTAATAATTTGCGATGAGCATCTGAATGCTCGCGAATATCCATCGTTGCATGAGTAAGCCCAAATGCAGTAATTGCCCTAGTTAATCTTTCTAATAATCCACCTGCAATTAATTGACCATTGTGCTGTAATAAAGAGTCACGCATGATTGTGAAATCAGCTAATAACTCATCGGTATTTTTGTAATCTCTGCCTGGTGCATGAGGAAGTGCGCCACGATGTCTGGCTTGGGTTATTAATAATTTATGCCTGATTGCAGTTGCCTTTAAACGATATGGCTCTTCAACATTTATACGACGGAAACGTTCTTCTATCTCAGGTAGTAACTCTAAATCTTGCGCAACTGAATCCAATAGTTCCTTTGTGACGCCAGCTAATTTGGTTGAGATTGAAAGTGCTTGCCGCAATTCATCAAGTAAATGGATTATGGTCCTTGTGAAGTGGGCATTTTGTAAAAGGATTGCCGCTTTTGTGACCTCTGCTGTAATAAATGGATTGCCATCTCGGTCGCCACCGATCCAAGTACCAAAACTCAATGGACGCGCAGTAATTGGAATCTCGATTCCGATTCTCTTTAGCTCTTTGCTAACTTGATCTAAAATTTCCGGAACGGTGAATTCAAAAAGCTCGTCGAGGTAATAAAGAGAGTTAACCGCTTCATCTAAAGGTTCAGGTTGGCCAAGTCGAAGTTCATCTGTTTGCCAAATCAAATCAATTGCTTCAGCCAATCTAGTGTTTCGAATTTCACTCTCATGCTGATCTAGTAATTCTGAAATAGTTGTTAACTTACTTAAAACTGATCTGCGAGCTGCTTCTGTCGGATGGGCAGTGAAAACCGGCCGAACTGAAAAGTTACTTAACCAAGATTGCAACTCTGAAAGTGAAAACTCCTTGTTATTTAATGATTGTTCAATTTTAGATACCGCTTGCCCAATCCAGGTTCCTCGGGAATCCTTTTCTTTTGCCAATATCTTTACTCGGTCAACCTGTTCGGCCACATTAGCTAAATTAAAATACGTGCTGAAAGCCCTAACAAGTGATGCGATTTTTTCAACTGACAAATCACTTAACGCCTCTTCAGCTTTACCTTCACGTACTGCAAGTCGAACCTTTTCAACTAAATTTAAAAGTTCGGCGCCTTCTTGCCGGACGAGAGTTTCGCCCAATAAATCTCCTAATTTACGAACATCATTTCGCAGAGCGGAGTTATCGGAAATCATGGCTTAATCATTACAGGTATTGGGCGGTGCTGGCTGCAATTAATCTGATCTAGAATTAAGCCATTCACCCCCCTTCTTTTAGAAGTGGGGGTAAGTGTCGTTTACTGGAGAGGAGGCTGTAATGATTGAGCAATTTAGTAAATTAATAGATCCAATTAAGCAGTATCTAACTGAACAAGATAATTACATTGCTCCTGCCTCTACCCAATCTTTGCTTGCTGCTATTGCCGCAGAGCAAGCACCTTTGTTATTGGTGACTACATCAACCCGCAATGCTGATGAGTTAAGTGCAGAGATTGCTCAGTATTTGGGTGAAAGTGCAGTTTGTAATTTTCCACCTTGGGAAACATTGCCTCATGAAAGATTAAGTCCAAAGAGTGACACGGTTACAGCAAGATTTAAAACTCTTAATTTAATTAGTGAAAAAGAAAACAAGGTGGTCGTAACCTCAATCAGAGCTTTGCTACAACCTATAATCAAGAATGATTTAGCCAAAAGCAAAATAAGTATTTCAGTTGGCTTAGATTATGAATTAGGAAGTTTAGTAAGTGATCTATCTAAATTTGGATTTAACCGAGTTGATTTAGTTGAACGGCGAGGAGATTTTGCAGTTCGAGGTGGCATTGTTGATATTTTCCCAGCAGATCAAGATCATCCAATCCGGATTGATTATTTTTCAGACCAGATTGAGGAGATAGCTTATTTTTCAATTTCTGACCAAAGAAGCCTTACCAAAATTGAGAATATTATTATTTATCCTTGTCGTGAATTAATTATTGATGAAAAGATAAGAGAAAAAGCGGGAAATCTTGGTGAGCGATTTACCCAACTCAAAGAGTTAACTGAAAAGGTTTCTGAAGGAATTTACTTTGAAGGAATTGAGTCCTTAGCCGCTGGCTTAATTGAAAAATACAGCTCTTTAATTGATTACCTTCCATTAAAGAGCCAAATTTGGTTTATCGACCAGCCACGAATTATTTCTAGAAGTATTGATTTAATTGAAACTAATCAGGAGTTTTTGGAGGCGGCTTGGTCTAACTTGGCTTGGAGTGATCGAGAAACATTACCGCTGCCAATTGATTTAACTAAAGAGTTAGAGCGCGGAGGCTTCTATTCCTTTCAAGAAGTCGTTGAGAATTGTAAAAAACTTAATCTAGTCAGCAAATCATTAAATCTTTATGCAAGTGATTCTGATGACGTAGTGCTTGGATTTTTAGAGGATATTGAATCATTTGGAAATAAGTTTGAAATAGCGGTTGATCAAATTAGTAAATGGTTTAAGGATGGTTATCAAATAACCTTTTCTGCACCCGGGGCTGGAACTTTAAAGCGTTTTGCAGAGTTGCTATCAAATGCCGAGCTGCCTTTCCAAATTGATGAAGGAAATCCAAAACAACAGGTTATTTCATTACTTCAATCATCCATCGCTCATGGATTTATAAGTGAAAAATACAAAATTGTTTTAATTACCGAAAAAGATATTTCTGGTCAACGTTCGGTAGATAAAGATTTGGCACGTATGCCATCCAGGCGCAAAAAGGCAATTGATCCACTATCGCTGGTAGCCGGTGATTATGTTGTGCATGAGCAGCACGGTGTAGGCAGATATTTAGAGTTAATTAATCGAACAATTAATGGAGTGTCCAGAGAGTACTTAGTTTTGGAGTACGCATCATCTAAGCGAGGGCAACCGGCAGATAAATTATTTGTTCCCACCGATACCTTAGAACAGGTTACAAAGTATGTTGGTGGCGAAGCACCATCACTACATCGAATTGGTGGCGCTGATTGGCAAAGCACAAAGCGCAAAGCCCGTAAAGCGGTTAAGCAGATAGCTGCTGAATTAATAAAACTTTATGCAGCGAGAATGAGTTCACCTGGCTTTGCATTTTCACCTGATACGCCTTGGCAAAAAGAGTTAGAAGCTTCATTCCCATTTGTTGAAACTATTGATCAACAAGCAACTATTGATGAAGTAAAACATGACATGGAACAAGCCCATCCAATGGATCGAATTGTTTGCGGAGATGTGGGCTATGGAAAAACTGAGATTGCTGTGCGAGCAGCATTTAAAGCGGTGCAAGATGGCAAACAAGTTGCGATATTGGTTCCTACAACTTTATTAGTGCAGCAACATTTCAATACATTCTCTACGCGATACTCCGGCTTTCCGATAAAAATTGCGGCTCTTTCCAGATTTAACTCAGCTAGTGAAAGTAAGTCAATAATTTCCGGATTAGCAACTGGTGAAATTGATGTAGTGATAGGTACGCATAGATTGCTCTCCAAGGATATTGTTTTTAGAGATTTGGGTTTATTAATAGTTGATGAAGAACAACGTTTTGGTGTTGAACATAAAGAGGAGTTAAAAAAGGCGCGAACAAATGTTGATGTTCTGGCGATGTCGGCAACACCCATTCCTCGTACTTTAGAGATGGCAATTACTGGTATTCGCGAGATGTCTAACATAACTACACCTCCCGAAGAGCGACATCCAGTCTTAACCTATGTCGGCGCATATGATGAAAAGCAGGTAACAGCTGCGATACATCGCGAACTTTTACGTGATGGTCAGATATTTTTTATTCACAATCGTGTTGAAAGTATTGAAGCGGTTGCCGAGCGATTAAAGAAGTTAGTACCAGAACTTCGAATCGGTATTGCACATGGTCAGATGAATGAAAGAGTGCTTGAGGAAGTAATTTTGAGTTTTTGGAATCGAGAGTTTGATTTGTTGCTTTGTACAACAATTATTGAAAGTGGTATCGATATTCCAAATGCCAACACCTTAATTGTTGATCGATCTGATTTATTTGGCTTATCGCAATTACATCAATTACGTGGCCGAGTTGGCCGAAGTCGTGAGCGCGCTTATGCCTACTTTTTATATCCAACCGATAAACCAATTACTGAACTTGCACATGATCGACTTACAACAATTGCCACAAATACTGATTTAGGTGCAGGTATGCAGGTGGCACTTAAAGATTTAGAAATTCGTGGTGCTGGAAACTTATTAGGTGGGGAACAATCCGGCCATATTGCAGAGGTTGGTTTTGATTTATATATGCGGATGGTGGCAGACGCGGTTGATGAATTTAAGAGTGGCTACTTTGAAGAAACTCCAAAGAAATTAGATTGCAAGGTTGAGTTACCGATAAATGCCCATATTCCAATTGAGTATGTAGAAGCAGAGAGATTAAGACTTGATTTGTATCGAAGAATTGCAGATGCTGGAAATGATCAAGTTTTAGCTGAGATTAGAGCAGAGCTAGTCGATCGTTTTGGCGAACTTCCAGCACCTGTTTCGGAGTTACTTGCAGTTGCGTCACTTCGAATATTTGCGCGAAGTCTAGGCATTACTGAAATTGCAATTGCCGGTAAGAATTTACGCATTACTCCAGTTTCCTTGCCAGAATCTGCACAGATTAAATTAAATCGACTTTATCCAGGATCTAACTATAAATATGCTTCAGAAACTCTCTTAGTCGCTAGGCCACAGAGCCCAAATTGGATTCAGGCGGGGCAGGTAGGGGATACTTCTACCCTTGCCTGGGTAGATTCAATTCTTAAGAATTTGATAAAACCACTTACTAGAGATTAAGGATGCAATTACTGATGAAGCTGCAAAATATTAAGAAAATATCTGCTGGATTAGTAATTGTGTTTTTACTTAGTGCATGTGGCTCAACCGGCTCTGGTGTTTCAGTTGGAAAAACAGAGGTTACTTCTTCTCAAATTCAAAAGTATGTTGATGAAATTTTAAGTGAGCGTGCAAAAGTTGACACTACACAGATGAATTTAGATTCTGGCGCCTCGCTAGTTAGAACCCAAGCACAGTTTCAAGTTATTTCAGTTGTACTAGATCAGATTATTGCTGATAAGAAAATTTCAGTAACCCCGGCAGATGTTGCTGCTCGTAGAGCAGATATTGTCACTCAAGTTGGCGGCGAAAAAGAGCTACCGGCAGCACTTGTATCTGCCAGCCTGGCACCATCTAATTTAGATAAGTACTTAAAAATTATTTTAATCTCTGAGAAATTAAATGCACTTGTAGTAACTGAAGGTGCAACAGCAGAAACAGCTGGTGAGGTTGTAACTAAGTTAGTTACCGATACTGCGAAAAAACTTGGTGTAAAGGTAAATGCTCGTTATGGCAAGTGGAATGCAGCCACCGCCACAATCGAAGAAGCAGATAACACCGGTGGCGCAGTAACTCCAGTTCCATAAGAACAATTAATTGTGAGTTCACAATTAATACGCTTACGAGAGGTGATGGATAAACTCCGATCACCTGGCGGATGTCCATGGGATGCTGAGCAAGATCATCAATCTTTGCTGAAATATTTGCTGGAAGAGTCATACGAGTTCATAGAAGCGGTTGAAGATAATGACCGAATTGCCATGCAAGAAGAGCTTGGAGACTTACTGCTTCAAGTATTTTTTCATGCAAGAGTTGCAGAAGATGATAAAAATCAACCATTTAATATTGAAGATATTGCAAAGGGAATTGCAGATAAATTAGAACGTCGCCACCCACATGTCTTTGGTGAAACTTCAGTAAAAGATAGCGCAGAGGTTTTAGAAAATTGGGAGAAGCAAAAGGCGGAGGAAAAAGGAAGAACATCAGCAATTGATGGAGTGCCACTTGCCCAACCTGCACTACCACTAGTCACAAAATTACTTTATCGCGCAGATAAATTTGATTATAAATTAAGTATTGATCAGGATTTTAAATTAAATGAAAGTATCGATGCGGATTCCTTTGGCAAATTAATGGTTGGAATAATTGCGCAAGCCGTTGATCTTGGGATTGATCCAGAAGCATCACTTCGCAATGCCGCTAAAGGCTTAATTAAGGATATCCAGGCTCACGAGCAAGGTAGAATTCCTTCATAACCTCAATAATTAATTAGGAGATTAACGTGGCGATTATCGAAACCATTCATGCTCGAGAAATTCTAGACTCCCGCGGAAATCCAACAGTTGAGGTAGAGGTTGTATTAGAGGATGGCAGCACAGCACGTGCGGCAGTTCCAAGTGGCGCATCAACAGGAGCATTTGAAGCGGCTGAACTTCGCGATGAAGGAAAGCGCTACCTTGGTAAAGGTGTAGAGAATGCAGTCAAAAATGTAAATGAAAAGATTGCACCGATTATCTGTGGCTTTGATGCACAGGATCAACGTCTAATTGATGATGAAATGATTGCATTAGATGGTACAAAAAATAAATCTAAATTAGGTGCGAATGCAATTTTAGGAGTTTCCTTAGCTAGTGCACGAGCTGCCGCAGAGAGCAGTGATTTATCATTTTTTAAATATATAGGTGGACCAACAGCTCACACCCTGCCAGTTCCAATGATGAATATTTTAAATGGCGGCGCACATGCTGATACCAATGTTGATATCCAAGAGTTCATGGTGGCACCAATTGGTGCAGCAACATTTAAGGAATCACTTCGTTGGGGTGCAGAGATTTACCACAGCTTAAAATCAGTATTAAAGAAGCAAGGGCTTGCTACAAGTATTGGTGATGAAGGTGGCTTTGCACCTAATTTAGCTAGCAACCGCGCAGCTCTTGATTTGATTTTAGAGGCGGTTGAAAAAGCAGGTTTTAAACCAGGTAAGGAAATTGCACTTGCTATGGATGTTGCCGCAACTGAGTTTCATGAAAAAGGAAAGTACAACTTTGAAGGCAAGCAATTAACCACAGATGAAATGATCGCTTACTACACCGATTTAGTTAGTTCATATCCATTAGTTTCTATTGAGGATCCATTGGATGAGGATGATTGGGATGGCTGGAAAAAGATGACTGCGCAATTAGGCGCAAAGATTCAAATTGTGGGCGATGATCTTTTTGTAACAAATCCAGAGCGCTTATCTCGAGGTATCGAGAATCAAACTGCAAATGCCCTATTAGTTAAGGTAAACCAAATCGGAACACTTACCGAAACTATGGATGCAGTTGCACTTGCACATCGAAGCGGTTATCGATCAATGATGAGCCATCGATCAGGTGAAACTGAAGATACAACTATTGCTGATTTGGCTGTTGCCCTTGAGTGTGGCCAAATTAAAACTGGTGCACCAGCCAGATCTGAACGAGTTGCAAAATACAATCAATTATTAAGAATTGAGGAAGAGTTAGCTGATGCGGCGATCTATGCCGGTCGCAATGCATTCCCTAGATTCCAAGGTTAATTTTGGCTAAGAGATTTATAGCTGCAGGATTAATCTCTGGCAGCCGTAAGAAAATTCAAAGCGGATTAAAGCGACAAGGTCTTTCCAATCGCGCTTTAATTTTAGGAGTAATCCTCTTTGTATTAGCAGTTACTTTAGCGCCGCCATTGCAACATTACTTTAATCAAAAAGCACAGATAAATTCATTGCGCGCCCAACTTTTAGATAATCAAGCAATGTTGGACTCTGCCGCTAAGGAGTTAACGCTTTGGAATGATCCAGAGTATGTAGCAACTCAAGCTAGAGCTAGATTGCACTTTGTTTTTCCTGGTGAGCGTCAATACATAGTTTTGGATGAAAACTCTGGCGAGGTCACGCCAGATGCCACAAAGGTTTCTGAACAATTTCCAGTGGGAATTCCATGGTATTCAAGATTAATCTCATCGATCACAAGTACAAATGTGAATCCGTAAATGGAAAAGGCAACTGAAAAAGATTTAGCAATTGTTGAAGCGCAATTACAACGTACTCCTCGCGATGTTTATGCAGTTGGGCATAGATGCCCATGTGGTGCAGTAGATGTTGTTGAAACACCACCACGACTTGCAGATGGCACACCATTTCCAACTTTTTACTATGCAACCTGTCCCAAATTAACAGCGGCTATTTCAACTTTGGAGAGCTCAGGTTTAATGAATGATATGAATGAACGCCTGCAAAGTGATCCGGAATTAATGGGGAAGTATCAAGCAGCCCATGTTGATTATGAAACTGCGCGTGATGTAGTGGCGAAAGAGTTGAATTTAGATGTTCCGGAGGTTAAAGGAACTACTGCTGGCGGAATGCCAGATCGTGTTAAGTGCTTACATTCTTTGATCGCACACTCTTTAGCAGTGGGTGAAGGCGTAAATCCATTGGGCGATGAAGCATTAGCAAAACTACCTAAGTGGTGGCAAAACAAACCATGCAGTGATATCTCAAATTTGGTGGATAAGTAATGAGCAGAGTTGCAGCAATTGATTGTGGAACCAATTCCATTCGCCTACTTATTGCCGATATTGCAAATGGGAATTTTCGAGAAGTAGTTCGAGATATGGAGATTGTGCGCCTTGGTCAGGGTGTAGATCAAACAAAAAGTTTTCATCCAGATGCGATTGCCAGAACATTAGCTGCAACTGAGAAATTTAGGAATCTAATAAAAAGTAAAGGTGTAGAAAAGATCCGATTTTGTGCAACCTCTGCAACTCGAGATGCCACAAATAGAAATATTTTTATCGATGGTGTCAGAGAAATTCTTGGCGTTGAGGTTGAGGTTATTCCAGGTGAAGAGGAAGCGGCGCTATCTTTTATGGGTGCTACTAAAGAGTTAATGCAAAATGAAGCACCATTTTTAGTGGTGGATATTGGTGGTGGATCAACTGAGTTTGTAATTGGTGGAACCGAGGTCAGCGCGGCAAAGAGTGTAAATATAGGTTGTGTTCGAATGAGTGAGCGCCATTTAAATCAACAACCACCAACCTCCGCTCAGATTAACGCGGCAATTACCGATATAGATATGGCGATTGCAGATGCAGCAAGAGCTGTACCAATCACTATTGCCCAAACTTTGGTTGCGGTTGCCGGCACGGCTACAACTGTTGCTGCTGCAGCGTTGGAATTAAATTCATATGATCGTTATGCAATTCATTTATCTAGAATCTCTGCTGAAAAAGTTCACAAAGTAGCGGCAATGTTTCAAAGGTTAACCAGAGATGAGATTGCAAATTTAGGTTACATGCATCCTGGTCGGGTTGATGTAATTACCGCTGGCGCACTTGTCTTATCTCGAGTTATGGCAGCTACCGGTGCTACTGAATTTGTCACATCTGAATCAGATATTCTCGACGGAATTGCGTGGAAATTGGCTGGTGAATAGAGCAATAAAAGACGGGTAGATTTACCTCCTGAAGATTCGCCCCTGTAGCCCAATGGCAGAGGCATGCGACTTAAAATCGCACAAGTGTGGGTTCGACCCCCACCGGGGGCACGCTCATCTTCAGCAGGATTTAAGAAAAGTCTAAGCAATAACTAGCCAGTAAGCATGGCTGCTGGAATTGATTAAAGTTAATATTTGTTTCACCTTCACCACCAATAATCACCTCGCCGAGGTGTTTAAAACAAGGAGAAAAATGCAAAGTTCCAACCCAGTACTTGGTAAAGCTTTTAATCAACCAAATACTTCTGCAAATCAAGATTCATTTCAACAATTAGAGCAAAGCTATCAATCACCTGCGGCATCTTCAATGCGTACAGGTCGGATGACAATCGAAGATGTTGTGGCAAAAACTGGATTTTTATTTAGTATTTTAGTTGTTGTTGGCGCTGTTGCATGGAATGCCAACCTTGGCATGGGCGCAGCAATGATTGGTTTCTTGGGTGCATTTGGTCTAGCAATGGCAATCTCTTTTTCAAAATCAGTTAAGCCTGGATTAGTGATTGCGTATGCTGCACTAGAAGGATTAGCACTTGGCACAATTTCACATGCATATGAAGCAATAAATCCCGGCATAGTGAGCCAAGCAATCATCGGTACCATCGCTGCCTTTGCGGGTGTGTTATTTATGTACCGCAGTGGACGTTTACGCGCAACACCACAATTCACACGTGCTGTGATGGGTGCTGCGATTGGTTACTTCATCCTTGGCTTTGTTTCTCTAATCGCTTCATTTTTTGGCGTTGGACAAGGTTATGGTTTTTATGGTGTATCTGGATTAGGTCTATTGCTTGCAGTTGCAGGCGTGGCACTTGCCAGCTTCTTCTTAGTTTTAGATTTTGATCAAATTGAAAAGGGTGTTCGTGCTGGTGTGCCTGAGCAAGAATCATGGCGTGCTGGTTTTGGCTTGATGGTAACTATTGTTTGGCTATACCTAGAGGTATTGCGTTTACTTTCAATCCTGCGTAACGATCGCTAAAGTAAAAAACTTTAAACAGGAGTTGTGAGAGATCACAGCTCCTGTTTATTTTTATCTGGAATTAATTCAAATCCAAGCTTTGATTGTCTAGTTTCTGGCAAGGCTAAAGTTAAAAATATGGCGCTACTAAATACCGCAGCAGATGTTAAGAATGCGGTTTGGTAGGAAAAGGTATCTGTTAGATAACCAACTAAAATTGGGCCAACGATCATTCCGGCATCGCCCGCCATCTGCCAAGCTGCAATTACCTGCCCACCGCGACCACGAATAATGTCGCCAACCACACTGCCTGGTGCAGTACCTACATAAGCTCCACCCAAACCAAGTAGTGACATTGAAATAAAGTAAAAAGTAATATTTGTTGTAAAGGAGAGAGTTAATATTCCAATTAAAACTGTGGTTGAACCAATTAACAAAGCAGCTTTACGTCCACTTGTATCTGAGAACTTTCCAGCCCTCAATAAGAAAATACCTTGCATCAATGCGCCAATTGTTATGCCAAGACCTGCAATTGAAGCGGTTGATTTCAATTGCTCAGTAACAAAGAGCGGCAAAATTGATGATCGGAGTCCAAACAAAACCCAGTTATTAACAAAGGCTAAAACCAGTGCAATTTGGTACGGCTTTAATTTAAAGGCCTCTTTTAGTGAGGTTGTCTCTATCTGATCACTTGGTACATCAACCTTTTTACCAAGTCTTTTTTCACTTAAGGAAAATAATGCAACCATTCCAGCCATTGCTAATGTAATTGAGTAAACAAAAAATGGTGCTCTAAGTGAAACTCCTGAAAGTAAGCCACCAAATGCCGGTCCTGCAACGCCACCTACTAGGAAGCCACCGTTGTATAAAGATTGTGCTCTAGCGCGTACATCATCACTTACAGATCGCATCAATAGAGAGCCTGCTGAAACGGAGAACATTGATGAGCCAAGTCCGCCTAGAGTTCTGAATATCAAAAGTTGTGAGTAACTTTGTGACAGCGCAGTTAACAATGTAAAGAATGAGACCATAAATAGACCAAAGCCGAGCACTGCTCGCTCACCAAATTTATCTACTAATTTTCCAGATACTAAACCTGAAGAAAATCTCATCACAGCGAAGGCAGAAACTATTAAACCAATTGCAGTTTTACTTACGCCAAATGACGAGGCAAAGATTGGAATAGCTGGAATGATTAAACCAAAACCAATTGCAACTAAAAATGAAACAGTTGAAAGGATAGCGACTTCGCGAGGGAGAACCCGGAATGGATTCTCCCTCTTTAATTTAAGCTTTATTTAACCTACCGCCTCGCCAGCTGCTTCTGATTTAGCAGCATGATGAGCCGCACTACTTTGCAATGGTTTTTCCTTTAGCAAGAATGCAAGCAAGAAACCAATGAAGGTAACTGGTGCTGCTGCTAAAAATACTAAATGGAAGGTTTGCACAAAGCCATGTAGAACTGTTTCTTTAATTGGTGAAGGCAATGTTGCAACTCCCGATGTATTTGTTGTCAATTGATCCAACTTGGTGCGATCAAATCCATCAAGTGCAGTTGGATTAGTTGTCGCTAATTTAGTTAGACCATCCTCTAAGAAGTAGGCAACCCGGTTGCTGAAAATGGTTCCAAAGATCGCAGTTCCAAATGCGCCACCAAGTGATCTAAAGAATGTATTAGAGCTTGTTGCTACACCCATATCGGCGAAATCAACTGAGTTTTGTAGTGCAATAACAATTGTTTGCATTGATAAACCAAGTCCTGCGCCAACCAAAACCGCATATCCAGAGAGAATCCAGAACGAGGTATTTTCAGTCAAGGTGGTCATTAATAACAATCCAATTGTCATTAATGCTGCGCCGATAATTGGGAAAATTTTGTACTTACCGGTTTTAGTAATTTGCTTACCACTCATGATTGACATTGAAACAATGCCCAGCATTAATGGAATTAACTTCAAACCAGCTTGAGTCGCGGAGTCTCCCTTAACAACTTGCAGGTAAAGTGGCAACATAACAATTGCACCAAACATGCCGGCACCGATAATAAAGCCAAGTGCTGATGTTAATGAGAAGGTTTGATTCTTAAATAATCGAAGCGGCAAAATTGGCTCTTTCGCCAAAGTTTCTTGCCATAAGAAAAGTATGGTCAAAGTTAAACCAAGACCCGCTGCACTTAATGTCTTTGAATCAGTCCAACCATTTTCTGGACCGTAAACTGATATTGCAACCAAGATTGCAGAAACTGCAGAGATCATTAGGAATGCACCAAGGTAATCAATCTTGTGCTCACGCTTTACCTTTGGGATGTGTAATACCGCTGAGGTAATTACCAAAGCTAAAATTCCAAATGGCAGGTTGATGTAAAAAATCCAGCGCCAACCAGTAACACCCAAAATAGTTGCGTGATCAGAGAAGAAGCCGCCAAGTAATGGACCAGCCACTGAAGATAATCCCCAAACTGCACCGAAATATCCTTGGTACTTCCCACGCTCACGTGGTGAAACTATGTCGCCAATGATTACGAAGGTAAGTGCCATTAATCCACCAGCACCTAATCCTTGAAGTGCACGGGTGAAGATTAATTGGGTCATGTTTTGTGATGCCCCAGCTAAAAATGAGCCGATTAAAAATGTAATAATCGCAAATTGAAATACTGGACGACGTCCATAAAGATCTGAGATCTTTCCATAAAGCGGAGTTGAAGCTGTAGATGTTAGAAGATAGGCAGTTACTACCCAGGTGTAATGGTTTAGGCCATTGAAATCTTCAACAATATTTTTTAATGCAGTAGAAACAATGGTTTGATCAAGGGCTGCTAATAACATTCCAGTCATTAGACCACTGAGTACAACCATGATCTCTTTATGAGTTAATGGGCCATCTTTAACTTTTGACATTTATTTTTACCTTCTATCTAAGTTTGATTCAGAGCTAGCGAATTACAGCTCCAGATTTATTGCGCTGGAGGTAGATACTTTACCTTCCTTCAGATTAAGATGCATGATATGAAAGCGGTATCTGCTGAAAATCTGGTGAAAACCTACGACAATGGCCGAGTTCGAGCATTAGATGGTTTATCACTTGATGTTGAAGAAGGAACAGTACTTGGTGTACTTGGTCCAAATGGTGCAGGCAAAACCACAACTGTCAGAGTTTTAGCAACATTACTTAAACCTGATTCTGGTTCTGCAAAGGTTGCCGGAATTGATGTATTAAAAGATCCAGATGAGGTTAGAAAAGTAATTGGTTTATCTGGGCAGTATGCAGCAGTTGATGAAACATTAACTGGCTGGGATAACTTAATTATGTTTGGCCGGCTTTACCACTTATCAAATAAGCAGGCCCAACAACGCGCTACTGAATTGTTGGAACAATTTTCATTAACTGATCGAGCTAAAAGTCCAATCCGTACTTACTCAGGTGGAATGCGCCGTCGGTTAGATTTAGCAGCCTCCTTAGTTGTTAAGCCAAAGGTTCTTTTTTTAGATGAACCAACAACTGGACTTGATCCGCGTGGTCGCCAGGATATGTGGGGAGTAATTGATGAGTTGGTTAAGGGCGGTGTAACACTTTTATTAACTACTCAATATCTAGAAGAGGCTGATCATTTAGCAGATGAAATAGCTGTGATTGATCGTGGCAAGGTGATTGCTCGTGGTACCTCTGATTCTTTAAAGAAGCAGGTTGGTGGCGAGAAGCTAGAAATAATTGTAGAAAGCCAACATATGAGTTCGGTTAAGGAAATTGTTGCCAAGGTAAGTGCATCAGCGGTTGCTATCGATGAAGGCATGCGAAGAATCAGTGCGCCAGTTACCACTGGAAGTAAAGCTTTAATTGAAGCTGCAAAATTATTGGATGATCAAGGAATTCATCCACTAGATATTGGCCTTAAGCGACCATCACTTGATGATGTTTTCTTATCTTTAACTGGACATGTTGCCGAAGAGGTAAATCTAGAAGAGGAAGTTGATAAAAAAGGAAAGCGGAGACGAGGTAAGAAGAGTGAGTAAATTATCAAATTCAATATCTGACTCTTTGGTAATTACCAAGCGACAACTGCTGCAACTATCAAGAGTTCCAGAGGTATTAATTTTCTCAACTATTCAACCTGTTATGTTTGTACTGTTATTTAGATATGTTTTCGGCGGCTCAATTTCTACTGGTCAACCAGGCGGATATGTTCAATTGTTGATGCCAGGTATTTTCGTTCAAACTGTTGCATTTACCTTGGCTGGAACAGCAGTTGGTCTCTCTGCCGATATGCAAAAGGGTTTGATCGATCGATTTAGGTCGCTACCAATTGCCAGATCTGCAGTGGTCTTTGGCCGCACATTAGGAGATGCTGCTTTAAATATTGTGGTCTTACTTGTTATGGGTATTGCTGGTTTCTTAGTTGGTTGGCGCCCTAGCTCTGGTGTTTTGAAAATATCACTTGGATTTATCTTTTTATTTGTTTTTGGCTACGCCATGTCATGGGTAGGTGTCTTAATTGGATTATCTGTACGGGAAGAACGGGTTGCGCAAAACGTAACCTTTATCGCAGTTTTTCCATTAACCTTTTTATCAAATGCCTTTGCGCCAACTACTGGCATGCCAAAGGCTTTGCAGTACTTTGCCGAATGGAACCCGGTTTCCACAATGGTGGCGGGCTGTCGTGAATTATTTGGCTTAAAAAACCAATTTGGTGCTACCGCTGGATCATTTCCAAGTGAGCATCCTCTAGCGATGTCAATTATTTATATGATAATTATTATGGTGATTTTTATTCCACTAAGTATTAAGAAGTACAACAACACCTCTAAATAAAACTAATTCCTAATTCAAAAATTAATTAATAAGGTTGTGCCTCTAAAATTGCAACTTGAATTGATTTTCCATTTGGTGCAACATAATTAACAGTCTCACCTACCTTTGCGCCGAGTACTGCAGAACCAAGTGGAGATTTTTCAGAGTAGACATCAAAATCACCGCTAGCAATTTCGCGAGAGCCAAGTAAGAATTTAAGTTCATCTCCGGCAATATCTACTGTAATTAACATTCCTTGACCTACAACACCAGACTCACTTGCCGGTGGAGTTCCGATATGTGCATGTTCCAACATATGTTTTAACTGACGAATTCTTCCTTCAATCTTTCCTTGTTCTTCACGAGCTGCGTGGTAACCACCATTCTCTTTTAAATCACCTTCAGCGCGAGCCGTTTCAATCTTCTTAATAATTTCAGCGCGAAGTGGACCCTCTAGTTCAGCAAGCTCTGCTGCTAGACGATCTGCCGCTTCCTGGGTAAGCCAGGTCTGAGTCGGTTCGTTCATAAGAGGTAGAAGATTACTGGCAACTGGAAATTCCTGCATTTACCGCAGGAGTTCTGGTGGAAATAACAATACTTTGTTGATTTTTTCCAGCCACAAGTTGGCCAGCTTCAAATTGCTGGGTAACTTCACCAACAACATTTTTATCAATATCTCGTGCTACCAAATCACATGAATGTGGCGCATCGAGATTTTTGACCTGTAAGTAATAAGTAATTGAAATACTTTGATCATCAATTATCTTAAATGAGATTAATTGAGAACGAATCTGTGGATTTGCGATATTAGTACCACTCCAAATAAACCAAGCAATTGCAAGTAAAGATAATCCAATCGCCAGCCATAGATTTGTTCGGCGATTGGATTTAATTCCGTATCGCTCACGGAGCATTGGATCTTTAAAAACTTTTGGGTGGGCCATGTGCTTATTGTAGAACCTTTAATATTTACCGGTAAATAAAGGTAGAGTTGGCCTCATGGATGAAGCAGGAAATTTTGATGTTGGCATTGCCGGCTCAATTACTATGATTATTTTAACTCTAGCTGTAACGGCACTGTTAATTAACTTCTATCGTCGCTATAAGAGATTAACTGATCGCAAAGATCAATAATTGTTTTGCCTATGAAACGTTTTGGTCGCACGGCACTAGTAGCGGTTGCTTGGGCCTTAATAATCTTCACCTTGGTTCAACTTGGATTTTGGCAACTTCATAGAGCCCAAGCTTTAAATAAGGCAACTGCGCCAAAACCTGATCAAGCAGTTGTTGCATTAACAGATATTGCATCCGCCGGCATGAACCTGCCGATAAAAGCGGTAAATCGAATTGTCAGCACATCTGGAGTTTATGAAAAATCATTTATTGCAAGAGACCAAAAGATAAATGGTGATCAGATCGCAAATTTAGATGTTCGAATCCTTAGATTAGAAAATAACTTCTCGATTTTAGTAGTTAGAGGAATTGCCGAGAATCCCATTCCAACTATTTCTAGCAAGGTTGAAATAGTGGGCCGAATTTACCCAAGGCAAAATGTAGATCGGGCTTTCACAAAACCGGGAGAGTTATCGCGCATTGATCCGGCATTGATAGTGAGCAAAGAGTTCCCCTTTCTTTACGATGGCTACATTGTCTTGAAATCTGAAAAAATTTCAGATGGCATGGTCACAAAAACTGAGTTGATTCAAAGCCCGCAGATTTCACAGCGGGTAGCTGGTTTTTACTGGCAACATATTTCATATGTCGTAATCTGGTGGTTTATGGCGCTCCTGGTGCTGGTACTTCCATTGTTTCCACAAATGCGCCAAAGAAGTTATATTTCGATAGCGGCAGATCAGAGCAAGAAGGCGAAGGTAGTTAAAAAATGAATGGTGCAATCTTAAGATTTAGATTTATGGCGTTATGGGCGGGCACCTTTTCCATACTACTTTGGTTTGGATACATGCCAGCAAAGTACCTGGTTTCTGATCCGACATTTTATGAAAAATTTATCTGGATTCCCATCGTTCATGGATTTACCTACCCAATTTATTTATTAGCCACCTTGCACCTATGTTTTCTACAACGTAAATCTCTATTAACTACCGGCTTGTATATGTTGGCTGGCACATTACCGATCGCCTCAATTTGGGCAGAACGTAAGGTTAGGAAAGCTCAAAATTAATCTTGCAATTAAGCCAGCGATTAAATCGCTGCTTTATCCACTTTATGAACGTAGATTGATTTCGCAATTAGATTTCTCGCAAACCCCGCATCATGTCGGTGTAATCCTGGATGGAAATCGCAGATGGGCAAAAGCGAATCCGGATGAAGCTGGTGACACCTCAACCAAACGAGGTCATCAGGCAGGTGCTAAGAAGATTGTTGATCTTCTTGATTGGTGTGAAGAAGCAAAGGTTGCAGTTGTAACTCTTTGGCTACTTTCCAATGACAATTTAGCTAGGCCATCGGCCGAGTTAGATCCGCTTCTTCAAATAATTGGCGATGCTATCGAGGAGTTAGGTCGCATTGGAAGGTGGGAGCTTCGCCCAGTTGGATCAATGGAGTTGCTGCCAATCTGGCTACAAGAAAAATTACAAAATGTTGCAAGCAAGAGCAAAGGCATTCCAGGCGTTCTGGTAAACGTGGCTATTGGTTATGGCGGGCGCCAAGAGATTGCCGATGCGGTTAAGTCTTTAATCACCGAGGCTGCTAAAGGTGGGAAAAGTATTGATCAATTGACCAACTTAATTTCAGAGGATGAAATCGGAAAGTTTTTATATACCGCAGGCCTGCCAGACCCAGATCTCGTAATCAGAACCTCTGGTGAACAACGATTAGGTGGATTTCTGCTTTGGCAAAGTGCAAAATCTGAGTTTTATTTTTGCGAGGCTTATTGGCCAGATTTTCGAAAGTTGGATTTTTTACGTGCGCTAAGGGCTTATTCCCAGCGCCATCGCAGATTAGGCCTATAAAAAAGTTATCTAAACTTCATGTTGAGGGTTTGCGTGTCTGCGCAACTTTTTGTGCTGATTAATTTATCTTTTAACCACTTCCAAATAAGAGTAAATATCTATAGAAGAGTTGGGTCCAACAATATTGGCTAGTGAATCAGTTGCTTTGAAATCAGTTGGAATTAAAGCACTTCCCGGTCGAGTCACATATGTATTAGATACCAGCGTATTGCTGGCCGATCCGGTGGCATTGAGCAGATTTGCTGAACATGAAGTAATCATTCCAATTACCGTAATTGGTGAGCTAGAGAACAAGCGGGACCATCCAGAGCTTGGCTACTTTGCCCGTGCTGCGCTGCGATTCTTAGATGATTTAAGAGTTAAAAATGGCAGATTAGATCATCCATTTAAAATCAATGATGACGGCGGAACATTGGCGGTTGAGTTAAATCATTCAGATTTATCAACCTTACCTGCCGGCTTTTTGCGCGATGGTTCAAATGATTCCAGAATTTTGGCGATAGCTAAGAATTTAATGAGTGATGGTCGCAGAGTTGTACTAGTAACAAAGGACCTACCACTGCGAGTAAAAGCATCATCAGTTGGGGTTGAAGCAGAGGAGTATCGAGCAGAGCTTGCGGTCTCAAGTGGCTGGACCGGAATGGTTGAAGAAAGTGTCGGTGGAACCTTAATTGATTCACTTTATGAATCAGATCGCGTTGTTCATGAGATTGCCAAAGAGCATCCTTGTCATACCGGTGTTGTGTTGCACTCTGAAAAGGGAAGTGCACTAGCCAGAGTTACGCCAGATAAAAAATTGCAATTAGTTCGTGGCGATCGAAGTGCATTTGGCTTGCATGGTCGCAGCGCAGAACAAAGAGTTGCCTTAGATATTTTGCTTGATCCTGAGATTGGTATCGTCTCACTTGGCGGCAGAGCTGGTACTGGTAAAAGCGCACTTGCACTTGCTGCAGGTTTAGAGGCGGTTTTAGAAAAACGTGCTCACAAAAAGGTTGTTATCTTCCGACCACTTTATGCAGTTGGCGGCCAAGAGCTTGGATACCTACCTGGAACTGAGGGCGAGAAGATGTCCCCTTGGGCTCAGGCGGTCTTTGATACTTTGGGAGCGCTTGTTAGCCAACAGGTAATTGATGAGGTTGTTGAGCGAGGGCTGATTGAGGTCCTGCCACTGACTCATATTCGTGGTCGATCTCTCCATGACTCTTATGTGATTGTTGATGAGGCTCAATCTTTAGAGCGAGGCGTTTTGCTAACCGTTCTCTCCCGAATTGGTCAGGGCTCCCGAGTTGTTTTAACCCATGATGTTGCCCAGCGGGATAACCTGCGGGTTGGCCGCCATGATGGAGTGGTTGCAGTTGTTGAATCCTTGAAGGGCCATCCGCTCTTTGCCCACATCACCTTGACCCGAAGCGAGCGCTCGCAAATTGCCGCTCTAGTGACTGAAATGTTGGAAGAGCCGATCAACTTCAGCAGTTAGTACCATTAAAGGGCTTTCAGCGACATTTCGGATAAAACGGACATCACCCTGTCTGACCTGCGCTTTTGTGGAAAGTAAAAACTGTGAATTTAATAAAAATTGCGCCACAAGCCCATTTAAAGTTGCTGCGTTCACCTGCCACTGCCACTCTGAACCAGTCAAAGAGGTGAACTTTGAGTGAAAAGGAGGGATGTATGAAGCAATTAGATCAGCTTCTTCATCTAAGTAGAGCCCGCCGGCTCTCCCTTTTTGCTGCCTTCATGGCCTTCTTTATGTTTGCAGTGGAGCCAACCTACGCATCTGGCACCTTGCAGGCCTATGTAACTATTCCAAATACCACCCCAGCCCCAACCACCGATAACCCAATTGATCCAGATCCAAACAATCCAAGCTTGATTGAACTAGATGCAGTGACTGCAGTTGATGCCAAGGAGATGGCCTTGGTTTCATTAGCTGCCCGCCAAGTCGAGGCGGCTCGGATTCCAGATGGTGCCAGGCTGATTGCTAAAGATATGGTGTTAAATCAATTTGGCTGGAGTGCCTCACAATTTTCTTGTTTAGACAAACTTTGGACCAAAGAAAGCAACTGGCGTTATCAAGCTCGTAACAAGAACTCTGGTGCACACGGGATTGCCCAGGCGCTTCCTGCTACCAAAATGGAGGTTATAGCAACTGATTGGCGGACAAACCCAGTAACTCAAATTACCTGGGGATTGAAATATATTTCAGAGCGTTATGAGACTCCATGTTTAGCGTTAAGAAAGTTTAATCGTTCGCACTGGTACTAAAAGATTTAAATTTATACCGGCTTCTTGCCAATCATCAACGGCTTGGTAGTTTCAGCATAAAAATCATTTCCCTTATCATCAATAATTATAAAAGCTGGAAAATTTTCTACCTCAATCTTCCAAACCGCCTCCATGCCAAGCTCTTCATAATCTAAAACCTCAACTTTTTTAATGCAATCTTGGGCAAGACGTGCTGCAGGACCACCAATTGAACCTAAGTAAAAGCCACCATATTTTTTACATGATTGTGAAACAGCGGTTGATCTATTTCCTTTAGCTAACATAATCATTGAGCCACCCAATGATTGAAATTGCTCAACATATGAATCCATACGTCCGGCTGTTGTTGGACCAAATGATCCAGATGCATAACCTGCTGGAGTTTTGGCTGGACCTGCGTAATAAACCGCGTAATCTTTAAAGTACTGTGGCATTGGTTTACCAGAATCAATCAACTCTTTGATCTTGGCATGTGCTAAATCTCGAGCAACAACTAATGTGCCGGTCAAGGAAACTCTAGTTTTTGCTGGATGCTTTGCTAACTCTGCCAATATTTCCTTCATTGGTTTTGATAAATCAATCTTTACCTCATGATCACTTAAATCTTGATCTAACGCTGCCGGCAGGAAGTGGGCTGGCTCAGTCTCTAATTTCTCAATAAATACGCCCTCTTTAGTGATCTTTGCCTTTGCCTGGCGATCGGCAGAGCATGAAACTGCAATCGCAATAGGTAATGAAGCTCCATGTCTTGGTAAACGCACAACTCGAACATCGTGGCAGAAGTACTTTCCGCCAAATTGCGCGCCAATACCAATTGTTCTAGTTAACTTTAAAACCTCTTGCTCAAGTTCAAGATCACGGAATCCGTGACCAGTTTTGGCATCACCCTTAGTAGGCAGCGAATCTAAATACTTAGTGCTTGCTAATTTTGCTGTTTTTACTGTGTGCTCTGCACTTGTGCCACCGATAACAATAACTAAGTGATAAGGCGGACAGGCAGATGTACCAAGTGATCTTAATTTTTCATCCAACCAATTCATAAATGATTTTGGATTTAAAACTGCTTTTGTTTCCTGATACAAAAATGATTTATTAGCGCTACCGCCGCCCTTTGCAATAAATAAAAAGTTGTACTCATCTGCATGTTCTGAATCTGAGTAAATTTCAACTTGAGCTGGCAGATTATTGCCAGTGTTTTTCTCCTCCCAAGTTGTAGTTGGTGCCATCTGGGAGTACCGAAGATTTAATTTTGTATAAGCGTTGTAAACACCTTTAGAAACAGAGATTTCATCTTTCTCAGATGTTAAAACTCGCTGCCCTTTCTTGCCCATTACAATTGCAGTCCCGGTGTCTTGGCACATTGGCAGAACTCCACCTGCAGAAATATTTGCATTCTTAAGTAGATCAAGCGCCACAAATCGATCATTTGGTGAGCTCTCTGGATCCTTTAATATATTTTGTAATTGTTGTAGATGTTCAGCTCGCAGATAATGAGAGATGTCATGCATGGCTATCTCAGTTAAATTTGCGATTGCCTCTGGTGTTACCTTTAGAAACTCCATGCCTTCGGCGGTAAAGGTAGAAACACCATCGCTAGAAATCTTGCGGTATTGAGTCTGATCTGGGCCAAGTGGGAGTAGATCTTCGTAGGTGAACTCCGGGCCGGCCATGTGCCAAATCTACTAGTTTGTTCATCTATTAGTATCTTCCAGTGAGCACTAACACAGCAGATAAATCAGGCAAGCGAGTATTACTTGCAGCACCTCGTGGCTATTGCGCAGGTGTTGATCGAGCTGTAGTTGCCGTTGAAAAAGCATTAGATCTTTATGGTGCCCCGGTTTATGTTCGCAAGCAGATTGTTCATAATAAACATGTAGTTGCAACCTTAGAAAAACGTGGCGCAATCTTTGTAGATGAAACAGATGAAGTTCCAGAGGGTAAGACAGTTGTATTTTCTGCCCACGGAGTTTCACCTGCAGTTCATGAAGCTGCTGCAGCAAGATCTTTAAAAACAATTGATGCAACATGTCCTTTGGTAACCAAGGTGCACCATGAGGTAAAAAGATTTGCGCAAGAGGATTTAGATATTTTGTTAATTGGTCATGAGGGCCATGAAGAGGTTGAAGGAACGGCCGGTGAAGCGCCAAATAATGTTTTCTTAGTTGATGGCATAGATAGCATAAAAGACTTAAAGGTAAGAGATGAGAATAAGGTGGCTTGGCTCTCCCAAACCACATTAAGTGTTGATGAGACTCTGCAAACTGTTGCAGCGCTGCGTAAACGTTTTCCTAATTTAATGGATCCGCCAAGTGATGATATTTGTTATGCAACTCAAAATCGCCAGGTAGCAATTAAACAAATTGCACCAAATGCTGATTTAGTTCTAATTGTTGGCTCAACCAACTCATCAAACTCAGTTCGCTTAGTTGAGGTCTCACTTGAGTACGGTGCAAAGGCTGCTTACTTAGTTGATTTTGCCGATGAGGTAAAAGAGGAGTGGCTAACTGGAGTAAAAACAATCGGTGTATCAAGTGGCGCATCGGTGCCAGAGATTTTGGTGGAAGATTTATTAAAGTGGTTAGCAGAACGTGGATTTGGTGATGTGGAAACTATTACTGCAATGGAGGAGCACCTACTTTTTGCTATGCCACCTGAGCTTCGGAAAGATTTAAAAGCCGCTGGTAAATGAGTCGGTTGGTTTATCACTCTCTTTAACTCGCTCTTTTTTATACCAAATTAACCAAGCAATTGCAGCACCGCTGAGTAGATAAAAAGCCACCGCTGAAAGTCCAGCAATTAGATCAAGTAAAAACTTAGTTGGCTTTAGTGATCCGCCACCAACAGTTGGCATTAAGAGAACTGAAGCAATTAATAGTGCAATTGGGGGCGTAACTGCATTTACATAGGCAGTTCCTTTGCGACCTAGGTAGGTGCCGCCAAAAAATGCGATCCATAAAGATAGGCCAGTAATAATTCCGTAAGAGTGGCGAAAAATTAATTCAACTGCGGCAAAGAGAAATATCAACATAAATTGCAGCACTGCAACGCCAGCTTTAGTTAGACCTGGCCCTTTGATTGGTTTGTTTAGCTGTAAATTATTAATCGACATTCTCTATCTCTTCTACCTCAATAAAATCATCATCGCTTTGAATAGATTTTAATTCACGCACTGAACCAGGTGGCTCTGGATACTCAATTGCTAACTTATCTTTA
>Ga0209085_1000447_pt1 | contig 30547 bp, 27 predicted proteins | sample C_131016_EF_Meta_FD_187310 | JGI IMG/M metagenome (GOLD analysis project Ga0209085, IMG submission 187310) | Freshwater microbial communities from Lake Croche, Canada to study carbon cycling - C_131016_EF_MetaG (SPAdes) (version 2) | ecosystem: Environmental > Aquatic > Freshwater > Lake...
AAAAAAAAAAAAAGAAAGTTAATATACGACCGATTTGCAATATAAAATCTAAATTTTTTAAATATATAAAATTTTCTGCAATACTTAAAATTATACTAATAATAAAGAGTGAAAAAAATTTATTTTTAGAAATTTTTATTTGGTAATCTTTAATTTTTATTTTTTTTATTAAAAACTGAAAAAGATAAAAAAAAAAAATTAATAAAATTAACCAAATTAAATATAGATATACAACTTTAATAGATTCGGTCTGCGTAAATTCTTTAATTTTGCTTTCAAATAGTGAGGAAGAAACAACCGTAGGATATCTAATTAAAAAAAAACTTATAATTATTGCTATAAAGAAATAAATATTAAAAAAAAAAAGTAATATAAAATTTTTCATTTTATTATTATAGCTCAGATAAATTTTTGTAATAATAAGTTAAGTCAAAAAGAATTAAAAATAAATATAAAAAAAAATATATAGTATTTATATATATACAAATGCCTAATAAAAAAATTTTTAATATTTCAAATATTATTCCAATTAAAAATTTTTTGTTTTTTTTAAATATAAAATATACGTTAATAAAAAGATAAATAACATCATATATTAATAAAAAAATAGCAAAACCATAAAGATTAAATTTATTAGTAATAATATAAATTGCCGGTAACGAAATTATTGAAAAAATAAATAAAAATGAATTCAATTGTACTTGATTATTTTTTGCATTTAAGTAGTTGATTAGTGTAAATGATATACCTTTTACTGCGCTTGATAATAAAAGAGCATTAAAAATAGAATCGTTTATTTGAATTGAATTTTTTATCCAAAATTTTAATATTTCATCCGAAAATACATATAATAAAAAAATTAAAGAGATTACGACATAATTTGCTATTTTTATTTGTAAGAGCAATAAATAATAATCATTTTTGAAATTTCTGTATTTATCTTTTGTGTACTCATAGAAAAAAGCAGAGTTAAATATGTTAGAAAAGTTAATAGGAAAATTAGCCATAGTCCTAAAAATAACAAATAAAGCAACTATATTATTTTGTACAGTTGTTGCGGCAACTAGAATAAAAGTACTTGTGTTAATAGTTTGAGTGATATTGCCTAATAAAAAAAAAAAACCATTATAAATAATAATTTTTATCTTTTTAATTTTAATGAGACTAAGTTGTAATTTTTTAATTATAATTTGGTTATTTTTGCAGTATTTTAATAAGAAATAAATTTTTAGACTTAAAAGACTAGAGTTTGCTAAAGCGAATAATGTCATATTAAAATTAAAAATAATTATTAAAACTAAAACTAAATTAATTATTAGATTGGCAAAAAGATCTATTTTTAAATATTTGTGATAGAACCCAAGCGGGCGTAAAATTATTTCCCCAATACTCCCAATAAAAATATTAATAACAAATCCTATTCCCAAAAAAAATAATACATAATAAAATTCATTTTTTTTAATATTAAATGTATATAATTCATCAATTCCATAAAATAAGCAGAATAAAAATACTAATAAGGATAAGAAAGTTATAGCAACATTAATTAGAGTGGCGTAACTAAAATAATACATGACCTTCTCTTTTGTGCTCCGCCCGAGTTTACTGGATAAATATGATTTGCAACCAATTTCTAAAAAACTTAATTGCATTATTAAGTTTGATATTAATATCCAATCATTAAATATATTTATTCCCCAATAATTTATTATTAATGGTATCAGTAAATATTTATTTATTATTATGTTTGTTAAATTAAGGGAGAGATAAAAAAAATTTTTATATATTCGATTGAAAATATTTATCATTTGATTATTTTTTTTTTTAAAATTTTAAATGATTAATATTTATAAATTGTTCCATGGTAGTTATCGAAAGATCTTTAAGAGTATTATGATATTTTGTCTTGGTGTAGTAGGGCGTGTAAAATCCAATCTTCTTACTATTTTTTAATAAATTATATACATTTATATTGCTTCTTTTTAAAATTTCTTTCCTTATATTTTTTATGTATGAGCCTTGAAAACAATTTTTAATTAGTTCTGCATTTAGAAATGGCAATCTAAGTTCAATTGAATGATACATTGAAGTCCAGTCACTATCTCTTAATAATTGATTTTGCATGTATATCTTGTATTCATTATATGAAATACATTTAAAAGCGGTTTCATTTTCATTGAACTTGTCTACCTTTGAAAAAAAATCTTCAAAAGCTAAGTCGTGTTGTAAAAAATTTATTTTCTCGTTTTTATAAAAAAGACTTCTCACTAAAAAGTACAATTCATTAATATCACTTGTGTCTAAGACATGATTATATTTTGGATTTTTAAATTGAATTTTTTTTAAAAAAAATCTAACAAACTCTTTGATGCCAATTGTTTCACAAATATTATTAATTTTTTTAATTAACGTTATTTTTTGGTAATTTCCATAATCACAAAATAATTCATCACCACCTAAACCACTATACGCTACTTTAAAGTTGTTATCTTTAGCTATTTTTGAAGCTAAAAAAATATTAAAGCCATCCGTAGATGGCTGGTCCATATTTTTAATAAATTTATTTCTTAAAAAAACAACTTCTTCCTCACAAAATTTTTTTGTTATTAATTCAATATTATGAATTTTAGTAATTTTATTTATATTACTTTCTTCGTTAATATATTTTTTATCCTTAGTTTCAAAATTTATCGACACACAAGGTATTTTTATCATCATATTATTGAGCAAAGATAAAATTATGTTGGAATCGGTTCCTGAAGATAAAAAAAGACAAGAATTAACGTCTTTTGTAAAATGTTTTTTTATACTCTCAATAAAATATTTATCAGGTTCTGAATGTGAAGGTTGTAAGATATCAGTTAATTCAAAATACTTTTTTATTGTTTTATTTTTATTTTTTATTTTTAAATATTTTCCTGGTTCAAGTGAATACACATCTTGCAAGATAGTATTTGGGTCATTAATATAACCTAAAGCAAAATAATTTATAATTGATGAATAATTAATTTTATTTTTATAAAACATTAGAGATTTAATAGAGGATGAGAATAAGAAATAATCTTCATCTTCTAAGTAATACAAAGGTTTTATACCCATTGGGTCCCGCGCTAGAAATAATTCATTTTCTTTTACATCAAATATTGCTATTGAAAACATTCCATCTAGCATACTCAAGCAAGCTTCTTTATATTTTTTATAAAGCAGAAGAATTACTTCTGTATCAGAACTGGTTTTAAGGTTTTCATTTTTTAAATGATTTTTAATTAAGAAATTCTTATTATAAATTTCACCGTTATATGTAATTATATAATTTTTACAGTCAGTAATCATGGGCATATTTGCCTTATCGGTCAAATCTTGAATTTTTAATCTTGTATTCAATAAAAAGATTTTAGAATGTTGATCACTCCATTGTCCTTGTGAATCTGGGCCACGAGATTTTAAGGACTCAAGTAATTTAGGGACGTAATTCTTAATATTTCTTGTATCGGTTTTTTTTATTAAAAAGCCTGCTATTCCACACATTTTATGATTTTTTCCCATTTATCTAATGATAAAAATTTAGTATTTTTTAAATTAGTAATTTTTTGATAATTTTTATTAAAAAAACTTAATTTCATTTTAATCCATTTGTAACTCTGAAATTTGTTTAGAATTTTATTTAAGTTTTTATCATTTATTACAATACCAATTTTATTTTTTTTTATATATTTTGAAATTTCATCTTCATCTTTATTTAAAAAATATAGGATTGGTTTTTTATATTGTAAAATATTGTATATTTTGCTTGGAAATACGCATTGTAAAGATTTTGGCATTTGACTTATAATCTGAAAATCACTTAGTAATAAATTTTTCTCAAAAGATGATATTTCTTGGAATTCTTTAATAAAAATTTTGGAGCTATTTATTTTTTTTTTTAGTTCGTTGGATTTTATGCCTCTACCAAATATTTTAAATTTAACATTATTATTATTCTGTAAACTTTTGATAAATTTTCCAAGGTTTTGAATATCATGAACTCTTCCTAAGTTTCCTAAATAATATATATTAAATTTTTTTTTACTTGAAAATTTTACTAACTTTTTTTGTGTAGTGACCCAATTTTTAATAATTATTATTTTGTCTGGATCAAGAAAATAATTATTTATTAAGTTTTTCTTCATAGCGTATGAAATAGTAATAATTTTATCGCATTTATGATATATCTTTTTAGACACATACTTTAATATTTTTATTATTAAGTTTTCATTTTTTAGAATACCAGAAGCAACCAATGTATCTGGAAAAATATCTTGGCACCAAAAAATTAAGTTGTAATTAAATATTTTTTTAAAAATTACTAAAATAACTCCTACGAGTGGAGGGTCGCTTGTAAAAATAATTATTTTTTCTTTTAGAACGTTTATATTTTTTATAAAGAATAAATAGAATTTAAAAATATCTTTTATTTTTTTTTTTATATTTATATCATCGGAACCATGTTCATCAATTTGATAGTCTCTTATTTTTAAATTTATTTTTTCAGATTTTAGCGATACTAATTTAATTTTGTAAGATTTTTTTATTAAATATTCTAAAAGATCAATTAAGTAGATACCATTACCTGTATTTTTTTTCGTAAAACTATTTATAAATAGTATGGTCATTTACCTCTTTTTATTACATAATTTTCAATAATTAGAGAATCCATTTTAGATTTTAAGAAGCATTTTAAAGCATCCTCAGGGGAACAGACAATAGGTTCGTTAATATTAAATGATGTGTTTAGAAGTATAGGAATTTTAGTTTTAAAAAAAAAATTTTTTATTAATTTATAATAAAATTTATTATTCTTATATTTAACAGTTTGTAGTCTTCCAGTATTATCAAAATGAGTTACCGCTGGTATTAAATTTTTATTAATATTTCTATATTTTAAAACCTTCATCATACTTGGAATAGAAACGTTCTTTTTTACATCGAACCATTTAGAAGTTTGTTGAAACAATATAGAAGGAGCAAATGGTCTAAATAGCTCCCTTAATTTAATTTTTTTATTAATTATATTTTTTATTTTTCTTCCTCTAGGGTCTGCGATAATAGATCGGTTTCCAAGTGCTCTGGCACCCCATTCTAATCTTCCCTTAAAAAGACCTATTATTTTTTTATCAATAAGTAGTTTAGTTATAAATTTAATTAATTTATCTTCTTCTTTAATAAAATTAACAATAAATTTTTTTTTTATATTTAAATTATTTATTGATGTTAAAATTTGTTTATTCGTATAAGATGGTCCTAAATAATTTGTTCTTAAGATTATTTTTTGTCTATAATTTTTAAAATGTACATATGCAGCTGCTCCTATACACCCTCCAGCGTCATAAGCAGCCGGGTGTATAAATAAATTCTTAAACATTGTTTGTTCTTGTATTTTTCCATTAGCAACTGAATTCATAGCGCAACCTCCGGAATAACTTAAATTTTTAATATCAAATTCTTTATAAGTGTAATTAAGAATATTAATTAAAATTTTTTCAAATGTTATTTGAAGAGAGCTTGCTATGTCAGCATGTACCTGATTTAATTTTTCATTATATTTTCGTGCTTTACCAAAAATTGTATAAAAATTTTTATTATATAATTTTAAAAAATTGGGAGTTCCATTTTTAAAGTTAAAATTTAATCCCGTTCTAAAATATGAAAAGTACTTTTCATTTAATTTGTAATTATTTTTATCATATGAAATTAAATTTTTCATTTTTGTAAAAAAAAATGGCTTTCCTAAAGCCGCCAGACCCATAACTTTATATTCATCGCCAAAATTTGTGAATCCCAAGAATTGAGTAACAGATTGGTATAAAATACCTAATGAATGTGGGTAATAAATTCTTTTTGTGATCTCAAATCTATTGTTCTTTGCAAAACCAATAGCACAACTTACAAAATCTCCAAAACCATCCAACGATAAAAGGGCAGATTCTTTAAATTGTGAAGTTAAATAAGAAGAGGCCAAATGCGCTGTATGATGATCTACATATATAATTTTAGGCTTTAAGTATTTTAAATTAAATTTTTCTATAAAAATATCTTCTAATTTTTTTCTTTTAGTAGTTAAACCGATTTTTTTAATAGAGTAATTAAAATTATTTTTATTTTTAATACCAAATAACAACTTTTGCATTATGTTGGATTTAAAATTTTTATTAATAGCAATCAACAAAACTTCATTAATATTTATTTTTGCATAATCTAAACATTTTCGGATTGCTTGTTCGGGAAAACCACACCAGTTTTTTATTCTATTAATTCTTTCCTCTTCTATCGCAAATATCACTTCTCCATTTCTTAATATGCATGCTGATGAATTCGGGTGAAAAGCATTTATACCTAAAATGTATTGCATATTAATTAATTATTTTATTAAAATATTTATAGTATAAAATTATAATTAGTGGGTATAATAGTTATGTGAAGAAAAGCATAGCAATTTTTACCACTCATCCAATACAATACCAGGCTCCATTATTTAAATATTTATCCCAAAAAAAAAATATTGATCTAAATATTTTTTTTGCATCAGATCAGGGTATTAATAAAAAAAAAATTGATATTGGATTTACAAAAAAATTTGCTTGGAATGTTAATTTGCTTAATGGTTACAAATATAAATTTATAGGGGATAATGACGTTAAAGTTAGCAGTTTTTTTTTAAGATCAAAAAATATAAAACGAATAATATCAGGTAGCAATTTTCAAGTAATTATAATTTTTGGATGGAATAATATTTTTTTTTTACAAGTTATTTTCTGGTCTTTGTTTTATAGAAAGTCTTTAATTTTAAGATCTGAATCAAGTATTCTCGAAAAAAATAACTTAATAAAAAAAATTTTAAAAAAAATTATTTTATTTAATTTTTTTAAAATATTTAAAAAAATTTTATATATAGGAAAAAATAATCTAGATTTTTATTTAAAATATGGAGTTCCTAGATCAAAATTAATCTACTCTCCGTATAGCGTCGACAACGATTTTTTTAGTCATAAAAATGATAGGATTAGTAATAAACTTAAAAAAAAATACAATTGTGCGAATAAAATAATTTATTTATTTTCTGGAAAGTTTATTCAAAGAAAGAATCCGCTACTTATTCTAAAGGTTATTAATCAAATTAATTTATTAAGAAAAAAAAATAATAATTTTTTTATTTTTATAGGCGATGGTTTAGAGAGGGAGAAGTGTATAGAATATTCAAAAAAAAATAATATTAATAATGTTGTTTTTTTAGGATTTGTAAATCAAAAACAAATAGTCAATTATTATAGTTTGGCAGATTTTCTTATATTGCCTTCTAAATTTGAAACTTGGGGTTTGGTAGTTAATGAGGCAATGGCAGCGTCAACGGGATGTATAGTCACCTCTTCTGTTGGTTGTGCAAGAGATTTGGTTAAAGAGGGTTATAACGGATTTATATATAGATCAGATGACCATAAAGAACTTGTTAAAATTATTCTTGGTATTAAAAAAAAGAATGTAAAATTTATGAAAAAATCATCTTTTAAAATCATTAAAAATTATTCCATTAAATTTACTAGTACTGGATTTTTAAAAGCATTTAAAAATATATAAATGAAAACCAAAAAAATTTGTTTAGCTTGTTCTGCTGGGGGTCATTTAACTGAGATTTTAATTATTAAAAGATACTTAGGTATCAAAAAAAATTTCTTTTTTATCATAAATAAGAAAATTAAATTTAAAGAGAATAAAGTTTACTATGTTTCTCATGGTATTATTAATTTTAATTTGTTAAAAAATTTTTATGAAATTTTTAAAATATTTTTAAAAGAAAAACCGAAAATTATTATTTCTACAGGAGCAAGTATTGCTTTCCCAGTTGCTATTGTGGGTAAATATTTTTTTAATACGAAAATAATATTTATTGAGACAGTTACGCGTGTAAAAAAACCATCGCGCACAGGTAAAATTTTATATTGGATATCAGACACTTTCTTTTTTCAGTGGAAAGAATTAAAGAAATTTTATCCAAAAGGAATATTATTAAATTTATTGGATTTAATATGATTTTTATAAGCGTTGGTAACAACAAAGATTCTTTTATTAGGATATTTAAAAAATTTGATCGTATTAAAAATGATAAAAAGAATAATATACAGAAAGTTTTAGCTCAAGTCGGATATACTAAAGTTAATTATAAATATCTTATAAAAAAAAATTTTATAGAAAAGAAAATTTTTTTAAATTATTTAAAAAAAAGCCAAATATTTATTACACATTGCGGAGCTGGAAATATAATCGATGCTTTATGTTATAAAAAAATACCATTGGTTTTGCCTAGACAGCAGAGATTACAAGAGCATGTAGATGATCATCAGGTAGAATTGTGCAGTAAACTTTTAAAGTTAAATTTAATAAAAAAATTAAACAAAAAAAATTTTAATAATTTAAAAAAAAATAATATTATCTATAACAAAAAAATTTATGGTAGGAAAAAAAAATTTAGAGAAAATATTTATAAAATATTTTTTAAATAAGACTTCTAATTTTTTTAAAAATAAAATTAGGCGTAAAACTATTAATACATTTTTTATTAAAAGGACATAATTCTGTTAATTGACAATTTGAACAGGATATTTTTTTATAAAAATTTAGACTAGTATTTCCGAGAGGATACCACACCCCTTCAAGTTGAGTAGAGCTAAATATTGCAACTGTTCTTATTTTTAACATTGATGCTAAATGCATATTAGCAGTATCATGCCCCAAGTATAATTTAGCTTGTAGCATTTTATTTATTAATTGTTTTAAAGGTTTATCAAAAAAAAGTTCTAATTTATTATTAAAATTCATATTAATTTTTTCGCAATATTTTTTTTCTTTTTTTCCTGAGCCGATTAATGAAATTTTACTATTTTTTTTATATTTAAATATTTTTTCTATTAGTTGTATCCAATTATTTACTCCCCAATCTTTAATAGAATATTTACCACCAACGCAAATAATTATATTTTTAGGTTTTTTATTATAATTATTAAATAAATTATTAATGCCACTTAAAAACATTTCTTCATTAAGATCTTTTTTAAATATTCTATAAAAAAGAGAAGAGTATTCCTTTTTATAATGAGATTTTAATTTTACTTTCAAAAAACTTTTATATTCTAAGCCAGTTATTTTTTTTATAAATAATAATCTTATAAAAATTTTTTCTAGAAAAACTCTTATGCCTAAAAATGAACTGTCCGAATTATATAAAAAATTTATTGGGCTTTCTTTGAGGTAGTAAAGGTTATCAAATTTATTTTGAAAAAAAAAATATAAAAATTTAAAAAAATTAAAATCATTTTTATAAAATATTTTATACTGTAATTTTATTCCGAAAGAATCAAATAACTTTTTTGGCTTAAAAAAAATTGTATCTTTATTTAAAAATGTTAAATAATAAATTTTATATTTTTTGTTAGTTTGTATTATTTCTTTAATTGTAGGCAGAGCAATTAATGTGTCACCAAAGCTCCCATTTCTCCAAATTAATATTTTTTTCATTTTTCTAATTATACATATATACTAAAATGTATGATTATTGTTACAGGTGGATTAGGATTTATAGGTAGCAATTTAGTAAAGCGATTAAATAAAGAAAATGAGGTTATCATTGTTGATAATTATTCTGATTTTAAGATAAGAAATATTAAGGGTCTTGAAATTAAAGATTTTTTTGAAAAAGAAAACTTTATTAGACTAATAAAAAAAAATAATTTTAATTTTAAAAATATTACACATATTTTTCATCTTGGTGCCTGCACGAATACGGCGGAGAAGGATAAAAAATATTTATATAAAAATAATTTTTTATATTCAAAAGAATTATTAGAATTTTCTAATAATAGTAACATAAAATTTATTTATGCCTCATCAGCTTCTATATACGGCAATATTAAATCAATTATGAAAGAAGATATTTTTTCAAAAAATCCTTTAAACCTTTATGCGTGGTCTAAAATTTTATTTGATCAGTTTGTTTTAAAAAATAAAAAAAAATTAAAAAATACAATAGGACTAAGATATTTTAACGTTTATGGAAATAATGAATTTCACAAATCAAAAATGTGCAGTCCCGTCCTCTCTTTTTATAATCAACTAAAAAAAAATAAATATTGTAAAATTTTTAAAAATTATGGAGGTTATGACGATGGACAACACAGCAGAGATTTTATTTATGTGGAAGATGTGGTTAATATAAATATGTGGATGATGAATAAAAAGTTAGTAGAGATTTTTAATGTAGGAACAGGATACACAAAAACATTTAATAGCGTTGCAGAATTAGTAATTAAAGAATTAGGTTATGGTAAAATCAAATATATTGATTTTCCTAATATATATAAAAAAAAATATCAAACTTTTACAAAAGCAAGTCTTCTCAAGCTAAGAAATTATGGATATAAAAATTCTTTTATAACTTTGCAACAAGGCGTGAGAAAATACATAAGATATTTAAATGAATATTATAAAAAATTTGAAAAAAAATAACAAAAAAATAGTTATTATTGGCGATACTTTTCTTGATAAGTATGTTGAAGGGCAAAGCAATAGGCTTTCACCTGAGGCAGCTGTTCCGGTTTTAAATCCAATAAAGATTAAATATTTTTTGGGCGGGGCGGCAAATGTTGCTGCTAATTTTTCAAGAATTTTGTTTAAACCGGTTCTTATTTCAAGATATGGGAATGATAAAAATAAAAAATTTATAAAAAAATTATTAAAAGAAAATAAAATAAATTTTTATAATCTTTATGATAGAAAATTTTGTAATATTGTAAAAACTAGATTCTTATCTGGAAATCAACAAATCTTAAGAGTAGATGAAGAGAAAAAACTTGAATTAAACAATGGTCAAAAAAAGAAGCTATTAAATTTTCTTAAGAAAGAAGTTAAAACAATTGGAACAGTTTTATTATCAGATTACGATAAAGGTTTTTTTAATAAAGATTTAATACAAAAAATCATAAAAATTTGTAAAAAAAACAAAATAAGAGTCGTGTGTGCACCCAAAAACACAGATCCAGGATTCTATAAATATGTGGATATTTTGTGCCCAAATGAAAAGGAGTTTAATTCATTTTATTCAAATTTTTCATTTAAAAATAAAATAAGTTTATTATTTACAAAATGTAAAATAAAAAATCTAATCATTACTAAAGGCTCTAAAGGAGCACTTTTGTATAATAAAGAGATAAAAAGAGGAAAGATATTTCCAACTAGAAAAGTTGATGTTTATGATGTTGCTGGAGCTGGAGATACTTTTATAGCTACTTTGGTAGCATCACTGGAAACTAAAAGAACGCTTGAAAATTCGATCGAAATTTCTAATATTTTTGCTTCTGACGTAGTGGCAAAAAAATATGTCTCTTTGCCCAATGAAGAAATAATAACAAAATATTTCAGATATAATAAAAATAGTTACTTAAATGTAATAAAACAATGGAAGCAAAATGGGTTAACAATTGGTTTTACAAATGGTTGTTTTGACATTTTGCATGCTGGTCATGTTCGTTATTTAGATAGATGTAAAAGATTGTGCGATAAATTAGTTGTAATGGTTAATGCAGACTCTTCAGTAAAGTTAATTAAAGGAGAAAATAGACCAATTAATAATCTTAAAAATCGACTAAGAGTACTTAATGGTTTAAAGAGCGTAGATATTTGTATTCCATTTAATGAGAAGGATCCATTAAAGCATATTAAAATAATTAAGCCTGATTTTTTATTTAAAGGAGGAGATTATAAATTTAAAAAATTAATAGGTAAAAATTATATGAAAAAAATAGGAGGAAAAGTTATTTTAATGCCATTTTTTAATGGTTTAAGCACTTCAAAAATTTTAGCTTCCTTAGAAAAAAAATAGGATTTAAATAACTTGGAAATTTATTTTTATAAATATTAATTAAAAATAATAAATAAAGTATTTGTTCTAAAGAAAATTTATTTCTCATGGCTTCTTGTGTTGTTCCAACACATATTAATAACATGTTATAGTAAAATATTAATATTAAGAGAAAATTAATTAAAATAATTTTGTTAGAAATAAATTTTACTTTCCTAAGAACCAGGACTGAAGAATAAATTAAAATAGTAAATAGAAGAAAATTAAAGTATTTAAAATATAAAATTATTTTATTATTAAAAAATAAGTAATTTTCAAATAATTCAATAAAATTTCCATACCAAAATATATTAAATATATTATTTAAATATTTTATATTATTAATATTATTTTGAATAAATCCAAATTGATCTACGGATTTAAAAAAATATACAAAACCATCAAATATACCCCAAGCTATTATTTGGGGCTGTTTTTCTAGGATTAAAAAAAAGGTTTTCTTTCTGATTTTTTGGATATCAAGATATATTTGGTTGTTATAATTATTATTTCCGTTTAATTTTAATTCAGCCGATAATACTTCGTGTTCAAAATTATAACTAGTTTTAATACAATCTTTATATTTTGATACATTTTGTTGCCAAGCGTAATTTATTATGCAGCCTATTTCTTCTTGTAATTTTTTCTTCTCTTGAGATTTTATCAAAAATTTTTCCAAGATAGAATTATTTTTTGAATTATATTGTTCATTTTCAAATAAAATATAATATTTTGATGAAGCATTATCCCAACCAGCACTAGAGGTTCCGTAAAAATTAAAATAATAAAAATTTTTTAGTAAAAAAATATTTAAAATAAAAAAAAATAACAATGTTAGATAAATAATTTGTTTTTTTTTACTTATAATTATTAAGACAATACTTATTAATAAATACAAAATAATATCAAATGTTTCTCTAGTTAAAAAACAAAATAAGTATGCGATACTAAAATATAAAAAATATTTATTTTTTTTTTTATATATAAAGGAGATTAAAAAATAAATTATAAATGATATAAATAAAGTTTCAAAATGAGTTCTGTAAAAATGATTTTCAAATCCTATAATACCAGGGTGTAATAAAAATATTAAACTGCATATTAGTGAAGTTTTTTTTTTTAAAAAAAAAATTAAAGTATTAAATATATTTATAGATATAATAATGGAGACCAGATAAAATAAAATACCCGAAATAATTTTTATATCATTTGTTAATTTTAATAATATTCCAGTTACTATATTTAAGAATGGTGCTATTTGGTGAAAATAAAATATACTAGAAAAAAAATTATTTCTTAATAAATCTACATCTATAAATTGCCAATAATAGTTCATAGGCTCAATGTCAAATTTCACACCATAGATATGTAGCAATACTCTTGAACAAAAATAAAAAAAAATAATTGTTAAATAGTATTTAAAATTAACTCTAAGTTGGTTTTGGGTTTTATTAATTGACTTCATTAAATGGTTGCGGGGCTTGGATTTGAACCAAGGACCTTCAGGTTATGAGCCTGACGAGCTACCAGACTGCTCCACCCCGCGATAATTAAAAATTAATATTTTTTTTAAGAATTTTATAATACAAATCTAACTGAATTAATATAATTAAGTTAATTAAATTTTTCATGGAAAATATTTTTTTTAGAAATAACAAAATTAACAACCTAAATTACATTTTCTTATTAACAATACCAATTTTTTTAATAATAAATCATAATGTTGCAGATTTTTTAATAGTTATTATGGGATTAATTTTTTTATACTTAATTCTTTTAAAAAAAAATACTTTTAAAATAAATACAATTTTTAAAGATAAGATAATTTTATTTTTTATAATTTTTTGGTTATTATTAGTTTTATCTTCAGTTGCTTCTGATTTTAAAGCCAATTCTTTTACTAGATCTATAACTTACATCAGGTTTGTAATATTTTTAATTGTCTGCAAATATTGGTTATTAGTAAATCAAAAAAGAATTATTTTTATATTATATATTCTTGCAGGTTGTTCGCTTTTTGTTGCCTTCGACATTGTTTATCAGTTTTTTAATACAAAAGAAGTTTTAATTAATGGTAAATTTTTTTTTGTTGGCACAGATATATTTGGATATAAATCAATACCTTGGGGACCAAGACTTCAGGGCCCTTTTGGCGATTCATTAATAGCGGGAACTTACTTAAGGCCTTTTTCCATTTTTTTTATTGTTTTTTTTTTGAATAAATTAAAAAAAAGAAATTCAATTTACGACATAATATTTATTTTTAGTGTAGTTTTTTTTAATTTTGTAATTTTGATTACTGGGGATAGATCACCTTATTTTATGTTTATTTTAAGTATTTTTATTTTATGTATTATTTTAAGAGAGTATTGTGTAAAAATATTTATTTCAATTTTGTGTTGTGTTATTTTTACGACAATTTTTTTATATGAAAATCCTTCTTATAAAAAAAGATATGTTGCTGATACTTTTGAAGCTTTAAATTTTATAAGATTAAACCAAGAAATTTCTATTATAAAAAATAATGAAAAAAATAATATTGATGATAACAAAATAAATAAGTTTTCTTCTAATTATAAAGATTATTTAGATTTTGGTTATGGACACTTGTATTATTCAGCTATTAAAATATTTTTAGATAAGCCTTTTTTTGGTGTTGGTACAAAAAATTATAGGTTAGTTTGTTTTAAAGATAAATATAATTTTCCGTCAAAAAAAGGTCATGAATTATGCTCAACCCATCCTCATAATTTTTATCTAGAACTTCTGTCAGAGACTGGTTTGTTTGGCTTTTTTTCATTTTTTAGTATTTTTTTTATTTTTTTCAAAAAAAACTTAAAATTTATAATTTCTTATATAGGTAAAAATTTTATTTTTTTTAGATCATTACTTTTAATAAATATCGTTAATCTTTGGCCTTTTGTAGCGACTGGTTCTATTGTCACAAACAGAAGTAGTATTTATTTTTGGTTCAGTTTTGCACTTCTGATATCTTTCACTGCAGTATTAAAAAAGAGTTTTATTAATACAAGATTAGAAAGTAAGAAAATATAAATTCGAAATTAAATTTTTATATAAAATCTGGATGAATTAGTTTATCTTTTACTTTTTTAAATTTGTTATCTAAATCTTTTTGAAATTCTTTATTTTTAAAATTATTTTTGATAGACCAAAGAATTTTATTACTTTCGTGAGGTTTACATAATTGAGAACATTTTGAGAATTTTTCTTTATTATTAATTAAATCCATTATTTCTTTTCTTTTTTTTATATCCCTCCATATTTCACTAAATCTTTTTTCTTTTAAATTTCCGTAGGAATATTTTTTATGACCTCTATGATTAGTGCAAACGTAAACATGGCCATCAGCTCCTACGCAAGGTTGAAATTGTGAACCAATGCATTCTTTGTATCCTCTTCCGTAATTTTTTTTATCAATCATTAAGTCTTCAAGTTTATACGAATTGCACTCAAATTTTTTACCCAGTATTTCCGAGGCGCTATTTAATAGATCAATAACTTCATTCAACCAGAATTCAGAAGAAATTTGTTGTTTAGTGGCATTTAAAGAGCCGTTTCTTTCAACTTGAATTATTTCTGGTTTATATTGACAATAATCTACATCAATATTCTTAAATAAATTTGCAAACTCTATAATTTCTTTATAATTTTTTTCTGTAACAACAAATCCTACTCCAATAGTTATTTTAGAGTTTAATTTTTTTTTATATGATATTAATTCATTAATATTAGCGATCACTGTATCAAAGTTATTTTGTTTATTTGTTACTCTTAAATTGTCATAAGATTTTTTATTTCCAGCATCTATAGAAATTCTAATCCACTCCAATGAAGTAACTAATGTTTCAAATAAATTGAACTTTGATAGTAAAGTACCATTTGTAAACATACCCATTTTAATAGTTGAGTTAGATTTTAAAAAATTTATTGCCTCTTTTAAATTAGGATTTTGAGTAGGTTCACCACCCCCTGTCCATGCTAGTGATTTTATTCCCATAGAAGAAATATCTTTAACAAGATTCATTATTACATTTTTTTCCATTATTACTCTATTAAAGAAATCGGTTCCTTTAAACTTACTTAAATGAATGTGACCAGATATACAAAATGGACATGAATGATTACAACTATTTGATGGATCTACTTCGATGCTTATTGGATCAGCATTTTTTCCAAGAAAATAATCTCTTACACGATCAATATGATAAATTACTTTAGACTGAGGATTAAATATTTTACTTTTTAATGACATAATTTAAATATTTCTTTAGTTACTTCATAACTTATACTTCAAGCACTTGTCTATATCATTATTAATTTTGTAGAGATTTTGTATTTAGCAGTCTTTTAAGTTTATCTAAGGACAAAGAGTAGTCACCTTTGAAATAATTAGATGACGAACCAACAATATAATAATATTGAAGATTTAAAGCATCCGCTATTACATAGTATTCATTTCTGACCAAAGATGAACTAAAAATAGTTATAATTTTGGTACCTTTTTTACAAAAAGTTATATTTGCTAGCCCTGCTCCGTAAGGGGCAATTATTATTTTAGCATTATTAAATATAGAAACTTGATCTTCAAATTTTAATAATTCTAAATTTATTTTTTTAAAATTATGATATCTTTCCAAATAATTAAATATTTCATCCTCATTAGTTAAGTTTCTAGATGCGTTAGATCTACTTATAAATATTTTTTCAAAGTTTTTTTCCTGTTTGATTTTTTTTAAAAAAATTTTTCTTAAAAATTTTAAATGTTTTGGACTTACACCCACTTTTCTATAATCCTGCAAAGTAGTTATTATTATTTTACTTCTTATATTTGAATAAATGATTTTATTTTTATTAATTTTTAATAATCTTAAGACATCAAGTACATATTTTGGTGTCTTTTTTTTTAAAGATGGACTTAAATAAAAGTAGGATTTTTTGATGATTTTTTTAATATTTTTAATACTACTTAATGCAAGTAGACCAGGTACCAAAAGCCAGTGGTAATATGAATCATTATTATAAGTCGACAAATTAACAATATAATTAACCTTTTTTTTAATTGGGTTTATTGCAATATTTAAAAAACTATATTGATTTATAAATGAGAAAAATTTAAAAAAATCTAAATAATTAAAAAATCTTATTTCGTTTAAATTTTTAATATTATTTTGATAATATAAGCGCGATTTTTCATAAAAATAACTTTCATTATAAAAAAAGTAACCATTTCTTAAAGAAAAATTATTCTCGTTTTTCGCTTTTATTAAATAGTTGTAAAAGTAAGTGTTAATCGGTTTTAGTTCTTCACTTTTATCCTCCTTTAGACAAATTGCCTTTGATTTTGTTAATATTTTTTCTTTATATATTTTAATTTCACTATTATGAATTTTTTTCTTTATATTTTCATAAGGAAATATTAGTGACTTGGGAAAAGGTTTATTAAAAAATATTCTTTTAGAAATAAATATAAAACTATAAAAAAATATTTTAAGAAAATTATTTTTAATTATTAATGTATTTATTTTTTTTAACAAGTTTTTGAATTAATTTAATTTTTTAATTGAAGATACCAAAAAACTACCCATTGATAATTTAGTTATAAGAAATTTAAAAATAAAAGATGGCGTTAATGATATTAATAAATTTTTTATTTTTCCTTTTGGAATAGGAAATATATCAGATTTTAAACCAAAAATTTTATTATATTCAATGTTTAACTTATTCCTTTTAATTAAAAAGTTCCATTCATTTATTGAATAAAATCTTGCAATAGCTCCATCTGAATGTGAATTTATTATATCAAATATATTTTTATATCTTAAAAAATCTCTTTTAAATATTCCATAAAAAAAAAAACCAAATACGTAATAGCTCCACCAGCTTTTATAATAAATCATAATGACAGCCTTCCCCCCCGGTTTAAGTACCCTATGTATTTGATTGAGAATTTTTTCTGTATTCGAAGAATGATGTATAACTCCCCAACTCCATATCAAATCAAATGTATTATCTTTAAAAGTTAAATTCTCAGCATCCATTTTATGAATTAAACCTTTAATTTTTTTTATTCTAAACCTTTTTTTAGCAATTTTTGATGCTGTATTTGTTATATCTATACCTGTAAATTTTTTTGAGTTTTTTGATAAAATTTCACTATGACAACCCATCCCAGTGCCAATTTCTAACACATTAGATTTTTTTAGTTCTTTTTTCTTAAGAAAGTTTTCTATAAAATTTTTTTCATTATCAAATATTTTTTGAATTGAGTTAGTAAATCTTGTATCAATTCTTTTAAAAAAATTTAAATCTACTTTTTTTGGTTTATCTTCTGTCCAATCATAAGTCATTGGATTATTTTCCCAAAAATTTACATTTTTTTTTTGTAAAAGAGATTTTTTTATATTATCATTAAGGTAGTTTTTGTTAAATTTAGATTCTTTATACATTTAATAATATTGAAATTTTTAGGAAAAGATATTAGGTAATTTTTCTATTTTTTTTTTCCAGTCAGCACTAGCATATACTGAAATATTATTATAGTGCGTACAAGATTTGCATATCAAGGGCGTGTCAACATGAAATTTTTTTATTAATTCTAAATGTTTTTGATTATACCAAATTTTATCAAAATTGTTCTCTGTTAGATTGCCAATTATTAAATCTTTAGCATCAACATCTCTGCAACCGCAAATTCCTACATCTCCGTTCCAATATATCATTGGACCACTAAAATATTCTGTACATGGCGAAAATCTAATTTTTAATAAATTCATAGATCCTCTAAGTTTCATTGTACCATTTAAATCTGATTGTTTTATTTTTCCTGCCCAATCGTCGTATCTAAATTTATAAAAAAATTTAGATACCGGAAGATATTTTAAGAGTTCTTTGTAGTCGGGTAAATTTATTGTTTCATTTATTGATCTATTTGATCTCATATCAACAACAATATTTATAGGGTTATTAAATTTATTATTTTCAATAATTAAATTCTTCAAATTGCGATACATTCTTTTATATTGACTGCTCCTATATATTTGTTTGTACATCTCTTCTGAAAATCCTGATGTAGAAACGGCAATGTCAGATATTCCAGAATTTATTAATTCTATTATATCAAATTTTTCTAGGCTAATTAAATTAGAGTAAAAACCAATTTTTTTAATATTTTTAAAATTTCTAGCAAATTTAATTCTCTCAACAATATGTTTATCCGCTAACGGCTCACCAACTGTTGGAGTTAAACCAATATCACCTCCACCTAATGAAGAGTATGTTCTTATGATTTTCTTGTACATTTCAAGATCCATAATCCCAGTTTTCCTAGATTGGAATTGATATGCACAAAAAATACAATTAGCATTACATATATTTGTCGTTTCTATATTGATTCCAAGTAGTTTTTTTTTTAAATCAGTTATAATTTTTTTCTTATTTATATAACTTATAAGATTATATTTGATGTTGTTTAAAGTACTAATAACTTTAGAATTTATATAACTATTAAACATAAACTAGAAAAAAAATAAAAGTTAATTTTTTGGTATTTAAAAAAAATTCAATTGTATTTAGCCATAAAATCTGTGTCTAGATTTAAATCTGAATAGTCGTTAATTTTTTTTTTATCTTTTAAGTTATAAATAACATAATTGAATTTCTTTAAAAATTCTATAACAGTTTTTTTACTATGCATTCTTTCTTTAATTCTATATAAACAGTGTTCAAAAAAGATAGTTGGATGATATTTTTTTAATGTTTTTTTAAGACCGTATAAAACTTCATATTCAAATCCTTCGACATCAATCTTAATTATATCTGGCATTGGATATTTCTTTTTAAAAATCAGGTCATCTCCACTGTATGTTTGAATATTTAAACTAAATCTATGACTAGTATGACTTTTTTTAAGACCCCCAACTCCCGAGTTTGAAAGTTGATTGCTTTCATAAAATTTTGCCAACTCAGTTTTTTTAGAAAGTGCAAAAGTACTGATTTTTGATCTATTTATAATATCTTGATTTAGAGATAAATTTTTTATTAATTTATTTAAAACACTAGGACTTGGTTCGAATAGTATTGCTTTCAAAGTACTATTTTTTTTTAACAGGGGCAAACATATCGAGCCAATGTTAGCACCTATGTCCCAAAATATTTTTGATTTATTTATATTAATCTCTTGTTTAATAGATTCAAATAATAATTCCGAGTGTGATTTTCTGATACCTATATAAAATTCATTAACATCAATTCCTTTTAAATACCATTTTACATCTTGTCTTTTAATTTTTATTTCTTGAGAAAGGCTATACTTTGTAAAAAAATAAACTAATCTTTCCTTACCTTTAAAAGGTCTAGTTTTGTAGGCTAGCCACCAAATAATTTTTTTAATCAATGTATCAAAAATTAATTAAGTTAATCTTCTTATTAATTAACATGTTTATTTAAATTTAATAGTTTTATTAATAATTGGTTTAAATTTAAATATTGGTATTTTTGTTTTTAAAAGATAATGATTTAAAATTTACCAAAAAATATTCTTATTTAATTTCTTTTAAATGTTGATAATAATGCATTAATAAAAGCATAGATAACAAATTATACAATAATGAACGTTGCTAAAAAATTTTACGCAAAAAGAATTAAAAAGATTAAACCATTGACTTCTAGGGTAATCGAAGAAATGTTTAGTGAAAAAAAAAGATATTTTATAGTAAAAAAAAATTTATCAAAAGATATACAGTATAGAAATTTGTATGAAGTAGGTGGAGGTGGTTTTAGCTATCTTAACTATATAAATAATAATTATAAGATTTTAAAAGTTACTGGTATTGATATTTATATAAATAAAAAACTTTGCAAGAATAAATCAATAAATTACCTTACTGGCGATTTTGACGGAGATTTTCCAGTAAAAAATAATACTGTGCAAATTTTAATTATGATGATGGTTATAGAGCATTTATTTGATCCTTTTAAGAGCTTTAAAAAAGTTTTTGATCTTCTTAGTGATGATGGTATTGCTTTTATAAATTTACCCTTAGTTACGACTTTAAAAAATAGATTTAGATTACTTTTTGGAAGCTTACCTGAAACAAGCATTTCTTATGACATGTGGTTTAAAAATAGAGAATATGACGGCAATCATCTTCATTACTTTACAATTAGATCTATAGAAGATTTGTGTAAAATATCAAATTTAGAAATAGTGGATAGAGTTTATTGTGGAAATTTTCTATTTTTAAAAAAAATTAAACCACAGCTTTTTGCTAATGAAATATCATTTGCGGTAAAAAAAAGATTAAAAAAAATATAAAAAAAATTTTTTCAACATATAGTTTAAATAGTTGACTATATAATGATGTAATTCAAATATATTTACAAAGTGAAGTTATTTATATATAAAATAATTGCCTGGTGATTATTGCAAAGGAGTAACACCCGATCCCATTCCGAACTCGGCAGTTAAGCCCTTTAGCGCCAATGGTACTTTATCTTAAGATACGGAAGAGTAGGTCGTTGCCAGGCTTTATATATCTTTAAATGAAAAATATTATAATCGTAACCGGTGGTGCCGGATTTATTGGCTCTAATTTAATTGAGTTATTATTAAATAAAACTTCGGATCGCATAATTAGTTTAGATAATTATTCAGTCGGAACAAGAGAGAGACATATTATTAATAATAGAGTGAGTTATTTAAAGGGTAATACATTAAATTTTTTTAAGCATTTCAATAAAATAAAAAAAAAAATTAAAGTAATTTTTCATTTTGCTGAATTTTCTAGAATATTTCAAAGCTTTAAAAATGTGCAAAAGTGTCTAAGCAGCAATATTAGTGGCACTCAAGAAGTAGTTAAATTTTGTTTAGAAAATAAAATAAAAATTATTTATTCAGCAACCTCTGCTAGTTTGGGTAATAATCAAGAAGATCAACACTTGTCCCCTTATGCTTATTCTAAGTCAGTAAATATGAATCTAATAATGAATCTTAATAAGTGGTTTGATCTTAAATATGAAATTTTATATTTTTATAACGTTTACGGACCAAGACAAATAACAGAATCTAAAATGTCGGCAGTTATTGGAATATTTTGTAAACAATATTTAAATAAAAAACCTTTAACAGTTGTATTACCAGGCAATCAGTCAAGAAAATTTACTCATGTTATAGATACTGTCGAAGGATGCTACTATGCTTGGAAGAAGAATAAAAATCAACATTATTCAATTTATTCCCCCGATTCTTATTTAATTAAAGAAGTCGCAAAACTATTTTCCAAAAATATTAGGTATATAAAAAAGAGAGAGGGCGAGAGGTTTAAGTCTTCAGCAATTAAGTCGATAAGAGGTAAAAAGATAATTAATTTAAGTGGTAAAATATCTTTAAAGGATTACATAAATAATTTTAAGCGAAATAATTAAATTAATCTTTACAAACTTACATTTACTATATAATAAAAGTTTTTATGAAAGTTGTTAGTTCCTTAAAATCTCTAAAAAAAAGGGATATAAATTGCAAAGTGGTAAGAAGACGTGGAAAGCTTTACGTAATAAATAAAAAAAAACCTAAATTTAAAGCAAGGCAAGGTTAAGGGGCTTAATGGATATCAATTCTCAAAAAGAAACTTGGTCTAGTTTTAAAAAATTGTCAGTTTATATATCGGTGGCTATTGTTCTTATTCTGATTTTGATGGCTATTTTTTTACTATAGACTTTTGAGTTTAGTAACGAGCTTTTAGTTTTTTGAATTTTTTAACTCTTCGAGTGTTCTCGTCTTTTTCTCTTTTATTTCTTTCAGAGGGTTTTTCATAGTGACTTTTAATTTTTAACAAACGAAACACTCCTTCTCTTTGTAATTTTTTTTTAAGAGCTCTGAGAGCTTGTTCTAAATTATCATTTTTAACTTCAATTTTAATATATGCTTTCCTCCAAAAAAGTGAGACGATTTAGCATTTTTGGTGTTATATTGTCTATATTTTTATGAAGCTTTTTAAGCACAGACCAACAGAAGGTTATCAAACAAAAACAAGTATAATTAATAGAAGAAAGGCAATTTTAACTACTGCTAAATATACTTTTTTTGGTTTAATTGGTCTTAGACTTTTGTGGCTTCAGGTATTTCAAAGAAATAAATATTCAACTTTATCCGATCGAAATCGTTTTAAAGAATGGAAAATTGCAGCAGAGAGAGGCTTAATATTAGATCGTTTTAATAATAAGATAGCTGAAAATCGTCAGCTTTATAGAATTGCCCTAATTAAAGGAGACGTTACTGATCTAGATTTTGTTCTTGCAACGTTAAATAAGTTTTTACGATTAGATGTTGAAACAATTGAAAAAACAAGAACAGATTTTATAAAACTTAGAAAATTTCAACCTTATGTTATTAATAAAAATCTAACCTGGGCTGAATTTTCAAAAATAAATAGCAATCTTTTTATTTTAAATGGAGTCCAGCCTTTTATCTCAATGGAGAGACATTACAATTATCCTTATGAATTTGCTCATGTACTAGGCTATGTTGGCGTTCCTAATGAAAATGATCTGCAAAATCAAAAAGATGATCTTTATAGAACACCAGGAATTAAAATAGGAAAACTTGGAATTGAAAAAATATTAAATAGAGAGCTTATTGGTACTCCTGGCTTTACTCGTTTTGAGGTGAATGCAGCAGGAAGAGCAGTTAGAACAGTTGAATTTGTAGATGGAGTTAGTGGCAATGCTTTAAAAACTTCCCTTGATCTTGAACTTCAAAAATTAACTTATCAAAAATTAGGAAGATATGCAGGATCTGCTATTGCGATGGACATTAAAACTGGTGAAGTTTTAGCATGTGTCTCAACGCCATCATTCGATACAAATAAATTTGCTTTTGGAATAACCCAACCAGAATTTAATGAGTTATTAAAGAATGAACGAAAACCATTAATTAATAAGTTTTTATCAGGTCAATATCCTCCAGGATCAGTACTAAAACCAATTATAGCTTTGGCAGCACTAGAAAATAAAATCGTTGATCAAGACTATACCCATTTTTGTTCTGGAAAGATTGAACTATTTGGTCAAGAATTTTATTGTTGGAAAGATGGAGGACATGGAAGAATTAACTTAAAAGATGCGGTAAAAAAATCATGCGATATATATTTTTACGAAGTAGCAAGATTATTAGGAGTAGATAGATTAGCAGAAACAATAAGAAAATTTGATTTTGGTCAGACAGCTCTAAAAGATTTTGATGAGGAAAAAAAAGGTTTGGTTCCAGATACAAAATGGAAAAAAAACGTTTTGGGCAAGCCATGGTTGCTAGGAGAAACTTTGATCACAGGAATAGGACAAGGTTATATATTGGCCACACCAATGCAAATTTGCAAATCAATGGCTGAATTTGCAAACGGAGGTTATAAGGTCAATCCAACTTTTTACCTTGATGAAAAATCTAAGTTAAGTCGTATGGATTTTGACGCAGAAAATATAAAAATAATAAATGAGGCCTTAGTAGCAGCAACAAATGAACCTGGAGGAACTTCTTATGGTTCTAGATTAAATGGTAAATTAAAATTTGCTGGAAAAACAGGAACGTCTCAAGTTACAAAACTAACTATTAAAGACAGGGAAGATAGTGCAAACCCAAATTCAAGAGAATACAAATACAGAGACCATTCTCTTTTTGCAGGATTTGGTCCAGTAGAAGAGCCAAAATACGCTGTAGCAGTAGTTGCAGAACATGCCGGACCTGGATCTAGGATTGCCGCTCCAATTGCAAGTAGTATGTTTGATTTTTTATTTAAAAAGAGAATACCTAATGCGTGAAACAGTAAAAGTGTCCAAAATTTTCTTGTTAATTGAAAAATTTCAGAAATTAGACAGGAGTCTAATTTATATGATTTTAGTATTAGGGTTAATAAGTATTTTATCTTTGTATTCAATAGATAAGGGACAAGGAAATATTTATTTAAAACATTTAGTTAGATTTGTATTTGCATTTATAATTTTAATTACAGTTGCTTTTACTCATGTTAATTTTTGGTATCGACATGCGTATCATTTTTATTTTTTAATATTATTTCTTTTAGTACTTTTAAAATTTGTTGGTGTAACAGCCAAAGGTGCCCAGCGTTGGCTTGACTTTGGATTTTTTCACGTTCAACCTTCAGAAGTTGTAAAACTTGCAATTATATTAGTTCTTGCAAAATTTTATAATTTAGTAAAAGTCGAAAATACTAGTAAGTTATTTTCATTACTGGTTGCGGCAATTTTAATTTTAATTCCATTTTTATTAGTTTTAAGGCAACCCGATCTCGGAACCGCAGTATTAATTTTAGGTGCTGCACTAGGAACTTTATGGATTGTAGGTCTAAATCGAAAAATTTTTATATCTGGTTTTATAATTGTTATTTTATGTCTACCTTTTATTTTTGCAGGGATGAAATCCTATCAAAAACAAAGAGTTGTTAATTTTTTTAATACAGAAAGAGACCCTTTGGGCGCGAATTATCAAGTTATTCAATCTAAAATTGGAATAGGATCAGGTGGAATTTTTGGAAAAGGATATTTAAAAGGATCCCAAAGCTCATTAGATTTTGTTCCTGAGAATCATACTGATTTTGTATTTTCTCATTTTGCAGAAGAATTTGGATTGATTGGTTCTTTGTTATTACTTTGGTTATTTTTCTCAATAATTAAACGAGTAACTTTAATTGGAGATCAGAGTAAGAATAATTTTTCAAAAATATTTTGCTATGCATTTGCTTTTAATTTTTTCTTATATATTGTAATAAATCTAGGAATGGTAACGGGATTATTGCCCGTTGTAGGAGTGCCTTTACCAATATTGTCTTATGGAGGCACAGTTATGCTAACAAACATGATTGGATTAGGAATTGTTTTAAGTTCTAAATTATATAATGAGGATTTTATTTAAAATTTTATGGAGTTTTATATTGCAAAAGTTGCCAATACTTTATTAGAGCCTTTATACATATTATCTTTTTTTTTATTAGTTTTAGTTTTTTTATTACTTTTTACAAATCTAAAAAAAGTAATTTTTTTTTTTGCAAAGTTTTTACTAATATTATTCTTATTTTTTGGTTACACTCCTTTAAGTAGTTTTTTACTTAGTAAAATTGAAGATTTTATAAAACCATCGAGATATCCAATTCAGCAATTGACCGGAATTATTGTGTTGGGAGGTAGTTTTAGTTTTGAGTTAGAGTCAAAAGAGAGGAATGAGGTTCTCTTAAATGATTCAGCAGAAAGACTAACTAAGGCTTTGGAAATTTATAAAAAAAATCCAAAAGTTTTAATATTGTTTTCTGGTTATTCAAATAAATTAAAACCAACTGGCTGGAATGAGTCAGATATGGCTAAAAAGTTTTTTTTAGATCAAGGTGTTAGATTTGAAAATTTAATATTTGAAAATCAGTCTAGAAATACGTTTGAAAATATTAAATATTCCAAAGATATTATTGCAAAATATAAAGGAACATGGGGATTGATTACTTCGGCTAATCATATGCCAAGATCTTATTATACATTTAAAAGACAGGGGTTAATTTTAGAACCAATTATCGTTGATTATAAAACAGGAACTAGTCCAATATTTTGGATCAATTTTGATATTTTATCAGGTTTAAATAATTGGCGTATTATATTTCACGAGTTAATAGGAATCGCTTATTACAAAGTCACTGATAAAATTTAACTAAAATGAATAATAATTTTAGAGCATACTTAATGCTCATACTCTGCGCTTTTTTTTGGTCAGGAAATTTTATTGTTGGTAAATTTGCAACTCTTTATGAAGTCCCCCCTTTAACTCTAAATTTTTTTAGATGGCTAATAGTATGGTTTATTTTAATTCCTATTACACTTAGAGATATATTAAAGAATATAAAAATTATAAAAAAAAATTTTTATTCACTCTTACTAATGTCGATTACCAGTATTAGTGTATTTAATTCTGTCGTTTATTATTCTTTAAATTTTACACAAGTACTTAATGGAGCGTTAATGATTTCAATAATACCAGTATTAATTATTTTTATTTCTTTTATTTTCAAGACAGAAAAAATAAATTTAAGTCAGATTTTTGGTCTCATATTATCCATAACAGGGGTTGTAACAATTGTTACACGACTAGATTTTACCAAGCTAATTAATCTTGATCTTAACAAAGGCGATCTTTGGTTGTTGGTTGCAATGTTATCATGGGCAATCTATTCAACAATGTTAAGAACACACAAAACTGAATTAAAATATTTAAGTTTTATGTCAGTTATTATTTCAATCGGCTTAATTTTTTTATTTCCTCAATTTTTATTTGAATTTTATAATCATCAGATAATTAGATTTAATATTCCAGTTTTCTTAATTACGAGTTACGTTGTTTTATTTGCGGGACTTGGGTCTTATATATTGTGGAATAAAGCAGTCGTTATTGTTGGTCCTAATAAAGCTGGGATTTTTTTACATCTAATGCCAGTATTTAGTTCTTTTATGGCAATATTTTTATTAAATGAAGAATTAATGAATTTTCATATTATTGGAGCCATAATAATTATTATTGGTATTTATCTTTCTTCAAAAAAACTATTATCATGATGAAAGTTGCAATTTTGGATGATTATCAGGATGTTTCGTTAATTCTTGGTAACTTTGAAAAATTAAAAAAAGATTTTGTGTTTCAAGTATTTAATCGGCCATTTGAAAACGAAGATAGCATAATAGAACAATTAAAGGACTTCGAAGCTCTTTTGGTGATGAGAGAACGCACTCCAATTACTAAAAAAATTATTTCAAATTTAAAAAATTTAAAACTTATTATTACAAGCGGAATGCGAAATAAATCTATAGATTTTTTAACCGCTAAAGAGAAAAAGATTTTAGTTTGTGGCACAGATTCAGGCTCTAACTCAACAGCAGAATTGACATGGGCTTTAATTTTGGGACTTGCGAGGAATTTAAGAGAAGAATCAGAAAACATGTATCAAGGTTACTGGCAAACCACATTGGGACATGAACTAAGAGGTAAAACTTTAGGTATTATAGGTCTTGGAAAAATAGGAGCACAAGTTTCAAAAGTTGCTTTAGCATTTGGAATGAATGTTGTTGCCTGGAGTGAAAATCTTAAACTTTCCATAGCAAAAGATAATCAAGTATTAGCTGTAACTAAAGAAGAGTTATTAGAAAAATCTGATTTTATTACAATTCATACAGTTTTAAGCGATAGAACAAAAAATTTGATTACAAAAAAAGATTTAGAGTTAATGAAAGAAACTGCTTTTTTGATCAATACTTCAAGAGGGCTAATAGTAAATGAATTTGATTTAGTTGAGGCATTGGAGAAAAATATTATAGCAGGAGCCGGTCTTGATGTTTACGACATCGAACCATTGCCTGAGAATCATAAATTAAGATTTTTGCCCAATGCACTTTTATTGCCCCATTTAGGCTATGCAACTAAAGAAAATTACGAGATTTTCTATTCTCAGATGTTTGAAAATTTAGAAGCATTTAAAGAAGGAAAGCCTATCAGAGTTATTCAAATGCTAAATTAGAAATTACCCTAACTTTTGTAAAATCGGTAAGAATTCAATTAAATAAAAACCGATTGTCTGAAGTTTTCCAGTAACAATTAAAATACCAGTTATTAACAATATAATTCCAGAAAATTTTTTTATTTTATTTAGATAAGATTTACTTTTTTTTGAAACAATTAAAAATTTTTTAATAATTAGACTAGAGACCACAAAAGGAATTGCAAGACCTAGTGAATAAACTCCTAATAATAACACTCCTTTGTATATGGAGTTTTCCATTGAAGCGTATGCTAGAATTGAACCAAGAATTGGACCAATGCAGGGAGTCCAGCCAAATCCAAATCCTATCCCAACAAGAAACGGAAAGAACAGATTATTAGAATATTTTATATTATAATTGCCAAAATTTTTATTTAAAAAATTAATTTGTATTAATTCTAATAAATAAATACCAAAAAAAATTATTACTATTCCAGAAATAATTGATAAAATTTGAGAGTTATGCAGCAAGAAACTTCCAATAAAAGTAGCTGTTGCTCCAAGAGAAATAAAAACTAAAGAAAAGCCTAAAGAAAAAAATAAAGATTTTTGTAATATAAATTTTTTAGATTTTAGATCTAGATCATTAAGTGTGGTTCCACATATAAATGAAACATAACCTGGAATTAAAGGGAGCACACATGGAGATATAAAACTTATAATGCCAGCAAAGAAAGCTATAGAAAGCGATACAATCATTAAGCTTTTTACTCGAGACCTAGTAATTTATCTAACTTTTTTTCTTGGTCTAATTTATGAATTTTATCACAATCACCAATGAGAAAATTGTCAGCAAATATTTGAGGAACAGATCTTGCGCCATTTGCCATAGCAGACATTTTTTCTCTCAAAGTTTCATCATTAGACACATCAATTTCGGAAAATTTAATTTTTTTTTTATTTAATAATGATTTTGCTTTTACACAAAAAGGACAATAATTTGTTGTATATATTTCTATTTTTTTCATAAAAAAATGGAACGTTCTGTTTTGCGCGTATTAATAAATTAGTATCATAAAATCTGACTTTTTAAAAATCTTTGTACTATGCTCGTTGTAAATGTCACTGAGGTTGATTTTACTTTATCTTTTGAGTTATTGATTAAAATAAATATTATTCATTTGTTGTGAATAGGTAATCATGATTAGAGAATTTATCGATAAATTTATATTTTTTAGCATTTAAATAATTATTTAAGTTATTAAAATTGTTTGTTTCTATTAAGAAATATTTAAATTTAAAATTTTTAAAATCTATTCCTTCCAAGACTTCAAATTCATATCCCTCGACATCAAGCGAAAATAAATCAATTAATTTTGGGGCATTGCTATTTTTTAATACCTCTGTCAAAGTAGCGGAGGTAGAAAAACTACTTCCTTCATTAGTAGTGCTAAATTTTGACATTAAATCATTATTTGAAATATTAACTCTTTGTGATTTATAATTATTAGAGACCAAAAATTTATTAACTAATATATTTCTTTTATCGCGATTTTTTTTTAATTCACGAAATATTTCTGGATGGGCTTCGATAAGAATGCCATGCCAATTTTTAAATTTTTCAAAATGCCATGTATTTGATTGGTCCACACCATCATTTGCTCCGCATTCAATATAAAATCCATTATTATAATTAATGTATTGTAGTAATTTTTTGTCTAAATTATTTAAAGCGTTAAACTTTCTAAATTTTTTAAAAAATGTTTTAGTTTTCTTTGGTAATAAAGCAGAAATTTTACTCATAATATAATTCTAGTACTCTAGTTAAAAAATTTTTTAAAATTTTAGTCGTAAACTGAAAAAGTGGGGCGTTCTGTTACCCGGTGCCCCGGACCGTGCTTATCTAACTAATAAATTAATTAGGCAGCGAGAGCAAATTGTTCATTTGCGTTTATATTTTAGTCCTTTACGGTGGTACTATACCGGACGAAAGAAAAGCCTTTAGACATTAGTCGATTCTAGTTCACCCCCATAAGTTGAAATTGGTGGAGGTGCAGGGTACCGCCCCCTGGTCCTCAATGTTTAT
>Ga0209085_1000449_pt1 | contig 30459 bp, 32 predicted proteins | sample C_131016_EF_Meta_FD_187310 | JGI IMG/M metagenome (GOLD analysis project Ga0209085, IMG submission 187310) | Freshwater microbial communities from Lake Croche, Canada to study carbon cycling - C_131016_EF_MetaG (SPAdes) (version 2) | ecosystem: Environmental > Aquatic > Freshwater > Lake...
CGTACCGCCAAGAGAATCAATACCAAGCAGATCCCGCCCGCTCGCTATACGCAGAAGGCTCCACCGATAAGAGCGCCGCGGAACATGGTGATCGTCCCGCCAAACATGCGCGGCAGTCGCGGCGGCGGCATGCGTCGAAACGGCGACAATCGTCGTTGACGCCCGCTTTGTAATACTGTAGACTTGTACACCTAACCCCGGGGTGTGAAATGCAACAAAAGTTCTCTGTCGGCTTCTGTACGTTCTCTTATGGTGGCAATGGCGGAATCTCATCGGAACACCCGGACATCCGCGAGTGGATGCTTCCGATCACCTCCAGCCTTTCGCAAGACCCGCGTGTCTCGCGTATCCAAGTCTGGAATCTGTCCGACACGCCGATCACAATGACGCGCAATCGGGCTGTACTCATGGCGCGCGAGTATGGCATTGATGTGCTGGTGATGGTGGATTCCGACATGAAGCCCGACATGTACTCGGGGCATGTGGACGCCAAGCCGTTCATCGCATCTTCGTTCGACTTCTTGGTGGAGCATTATCCCAAGGGTCCGGTGGTTATTGGTGCGCCCTACTGCGGCCCACCCCCCCATGAGAACGTCTACGTATTCCGATGGCAGGCCCACCAGTCCGCAAACGCCAACCCAGACTTTAAGCTGGAGATGTACGACCGGGACACTGGGGCGAAGATGGCTGGCATCCAAGAGTGCGCCGCTCTTCCGACCGGATTGATCATGTACGACATGCGGGCGTTTGAGATCACGGAACCACAGACATCCGCTGACCACCCTTGGTTCTATTACGAGTATCCAGACAAGTACCAAGCCGAGAAGTCGTCCACGGAAGATGTGACGATGACCCGCGACCTGTCGCTGGCAGGCACGCAGAAGCTGGGCTACAACCCCGTCTTTTGCAATTGGGATGCGTGGGCCGGTCACTGGAAGCCCAAGTGCGTTGGCAAGCCACAGATCGTCCAGGCCCAAGACATCAGCGCCAAACTCAAGCAGTGCTGGGAAGCCAACTACGACGCGAGCGTGAAGCTGATGGATCTGCGTCCCAAGTGGAGCGTGAAGCCTGTCTGACTACAAGGCGTGCATCCAGTGCGGGACTTCCTATGAGGTCACTGCAACGTACTGGCATAAGTCGAAGGACGGTTTCCACGCGCGGTGTCGCAAGTGCCGCAATGCCCATGAGAAGAAGGCCCGTAAGAAGAAGGGCAACAAGAAGCTCGCGGAGATTGAGAAGGGTGCGGTGGATCTGTTCGTAGCCTCCGCAAGGATCGGGGGAGCGAACATCCCCCACTCTTCGGAACTCCTAGAAGTTCTGATGGAGTATTTCGGTGGAGTGCGAGGCTTCGCCAACTGCTACATGAAGCAGCTGTTCGACTCCCCGTCAGGCGGCGCGTTCAGAACAAAGATGCTGGATACCGTCGTCCGCTTGGTATCCGCCAACACCGCCATGGGTGGAGCGAAGAAACCTCTCACCGCCTGGAGCGAGGAGGAACTAGAGGACGAGCTTCGCCAGCGGATTATGGAAGCGGCCACAACGATCACGGTCCAAGGAATCCCTTTGAAGGAGCTTCAGCATGGAGTGTCAAACGTGCCGGTGGTGGAGGGAGATCATGGAAGCGGGGTTCGGCCATTGCCACCGATACCCGCCGTTGATCCCGATTGAGCCCGGTAGTGAATTTGGCTGGATACCAGTGACTAGCGAAGGAGAGTTCTGCGGAGAATATGCGGAAGCACCCACAGATCCCACCGCCGCCAACACCTGACGAACCGGCGGTCCAAGGCATCACGCAGCACGCGCTTAACCAGCTGCGAGATGTGCAGCTGGAGCTTGCGGAACGCCGGATCGAAGCCTTGCGTCTGTATTCCCCCATGCCCAAGCAGGAGGAGTTCCACAAGTGCATGGCGAGCGAACGCCTGCTGATCGGCGGCAATCGGTCAGGAAAATCGGCAGCAAGTTTCGTAGAGGACGCACGCGCGGCCACCGGACAAGACCCGTACGGCAAGTATCCAAAGGAGGGCGGGAACCTAGTGATCATCGGGCGGAACTGGCCCCACATAGGTCTTGTGGTTGTGCCGATGCTGTTCCGTGCCGGTGCGTTCAAAATGATCAAAGATGAAAAGACGGGCCAGTGGCGGGCCTTTAAGCCCGGAGTGGACGATCCCTCCAAGGCCAAGCCAGCCCCACCTCTGATCCCGCCTCGCATGATCAAAGAGATGTCTTGGGTATTGAAGAACGCCAGTTACCTCAACAAGGCAGAGCTTACCAACGGCTGGACTATTAACTGCTTCTCCTCAGAAGGCGAACCGCCCCAAGGTTTCCAAGCAGATTTAGTTCACATTGATGAGGATATTAATAATGAACGGTGGGTCGGAGAAATGCAGGCGCGGCTTGCAGACCGCAAAGGCCGGTTTGTTTGGTCGGCTATGCCGCATAGTAAAAACGATGCGCTGCTGGGATTGTGTGAACGTGCGGACAAGGCCGAAGAAGAGGGGCGTGAGAACTCAATCATTAAGAAGTTCACCCTGCGGTTCTTGGATAACGCCCATATCGACCAAGAGGAAAAGAAGAAAAACATTGAGCGGTGGTCTGCCTTGGGGATGGACGAGCTTCGCATGCGAGCGGAGGGTGAGTTCACCACGGAAAGCACGCTCATGTACCCGTCGTTCAATCCTGGTGTGCATGTTCTGCGGCGAGAGGATCTACCCGATGGGAGGGTTCCAGCTGACTGGACGCGCTATGTTGCAATCGATCCAGGACACACGGTCCTTGCGTGCGTGTTTGGGGCGGTTCCCCCAGACGAAAAGTTCCTGCTCATCTACGACGAACTGTACATCCGTCAAGCCAACGCATTGATCTTCGGTGACCATTTTGCCCAGAAGGCAGACGGGCAGAGCTACAGGACGTTCATCATCGACATGCACGGCGGCATGCTCAGGGACTTGGGGTCCGGTCGGCTTCCCCATGAACTGTACTCCGAAGAACTGAAGAAGCGTGGCATTAAGTCGCAGATGAGCGGTTACGGTTTCATCCCAGGGTCGGACGACATCCCGGCGCGCACGGCTCTCGTCCGGCAGATGATGCACATCCGGGGGGATGGGACCACCAAGCTGAAGTTCTTGGACGGTGCCTGTCCGAATCTGATGCGCGAGATCCGCCGCTACCGCAAGAAGACCACTAGCGTCAACGGCCAGATCTACGTGACCGACGAACCGCAAAGCCGCGGGGAAGTCCACGCCATCCAGAGCGTGGAGTACCTCTGCGCGTACGAACCAAAATACCACGCACCACCAAAGACCTATGGCCCCGATCCATGGTGGGTGCGTTACCTCGCGGATAAACGCCGCAGGCAGCAGTCGTCCGAAGACAACTGCATCGTTCTCGGGCCTATGGGGAGTCGAAGATGAGTGATTACGTAATGCCGACAGCTGAGCTTGGTGACTGGGTGTTGTTCCGTGCCCATGATGGCGCTGAGACTGTCCCGGCGGTGGTGACGAAGGTAAGCCAGCGAACCCTCACGCTTTGGGCCTTGGCTCCCGGGTACGGCGGGAATGAGAAGCCGTCTGTCCACCATGTCACCGACCCGGGCGTAAATGATTTCCCGGCCTGGAAGGAATACGGCAACTGGGAACACAAGCCCCAGAAGAATGCAATTCTGGCCGAGAAAGTGGCTCTCTTGGAGCGCAAGGTGGCCGACTTGGAAGCCCGTAGGGGCAAGTAGGGCACTTACCTATAGGAGTCTCCATGGATAAACCGCTTCGTCCAATCGTCGCCCGCTGGCTAGAGTGCATCAAGCAGGCGACTGCCCACAAGCGTCCCTTCACTGAGGACGCTGACGAGGCACTCAACTTCTTCGCTGGCGACCCGGACTTCATGTGGAAGGACGGCTACGCCCGCGGGGAGAGGGGTTACAACAAGGGCATGACGCCCCCTGCCTTCCGCATGCAGGTGAACCGCGTGTGGGAGGCGGTCCGTTTGTTTACCGCGGTCATCCATCACCGGAACCCAAACAGGGCGGTGACCCCCAAGGACTATCCGATCATCGGACCCGCACTCCTTGGCATCCAGCCCCAGCCCCCCATCCCAGCCATGGGGCCGGACGGCCAGCCAATCATTGGACCGGATGGCCAGCCGGTGATGATGCCAGACCCCGGCATGCAGATGTACCAGCAGGGCTTGCAGGATCAGCAGATGATGCTGGAGAAGCGGAAGCTCGTCTCCAAGCTGTTGGAAGATTATTTGAACTACACGCCCAACGAGTTGGACTTAAAGAAGCACTCTCGCAAGGTGGTTGAAGAAGCGTTCATTAAGGGGGCCGGTGTCTGGTGGCATGAGCTTTATTCGCCCCCAGGCTCGCAGCTAAAGATGGCTGGCAGCTTCTACGACAGCATCGACAACCTCGTCTGGGATCCTGACGCCGATGAGTTTGAGGATATCCGCTGGGCGGCGAGAAAGCGTATCCAGCCTTTGGACGAGGTGATCCAGAAGTTTGGCCTGTCCAGAGAAGATCTGAAGGGGCACATCGAAAGTTACTCGTCGCGCGGCGACAACAATGAGCGCGGCTTTGAGTACAAGAAAAAGCTAGGGAAAACGAACGACCTCATCGTCTATTGGGAAATCTATTCCAAGACGGGGTTTGGTGACCGGCTCAAAAACGCCGATAAAGACCTCCGCGGCAAGTTTGATGCGTTCGGCCCCAACTGCTACATCGTTGTGGCAGAGGGCGTCGATTTCCCGTTGAACATGCCTGAGCAGATGCTGCAGGAGGAAGTGGACGAGACGGGTGTACCGCAGTCAATGTTTCTGGCGGCGCAGTGGCCCATCCCATTCTGGGCAGAACCAGGCGGCTGGCCGTTCACGCCGCTGGTCTGGCACGGCAAGCCTGGGTACAGCTGGCCCATCTCTATCATTCGTCCCGGCATTGGTGAGCTTCGGTTCATCAACTGGGCTATGAGCTTCCTCGCCACTCGCATTGCGACGAGCGCGCAGGTGCTGATTGGCGTAGCGAAGTCAGCCGACCCGGATCTAAAAAGTAAGATCCTAGAGAAAGACGAGGGGGGCTTTAAGATCGTAGAGATCTCTGAAGCCATCGGCCGGTCGGTCAACGATGTGATCTCTGTCTTCCAGATGCCCGGTGTCACATCGGACATGTACCAGATCATCTCTGAGGTCACCGCGCTGTTCGACCGGCGAGTGGGTCTGACAGAACTCATCTACGGCATGACCAGGAATCAGTTTCGGTCGGCCGCAGAAGCGCAGGTCAAAGCTGAGCAGATTTCGGTACGGCCGGATGACTATGCAAATATCTTGGAAGACGCCCTGTCGCTGGTCGCCCGCAAGGAAGCGTTGCTTGCGCGGTGGCTGATCGGCCCGCAGGACGTTGCCCCGCTGCTTGGCCCGATGGCTGCGCAGGCATGGCAGATGCACGTACAGGGAGAAGACCCGGATTCGATTGTGCGTGAGTATTCGTACCGCGTTGAGGCTGGTTCCGTGAAGAAGCCAAACAACGCCACGCGCGTGGAGAACATCACCAACGCCATGCAGATCCTTGCCCCGATCAGCCAGGGCTTGCTCCAGGCCGGACGGCCGGAACTGTTCAACGCCCTCTTGGAAGACTGGGGCAAGGCTATGAACGTGGATGTGACGCGGTACATGGTGCCGCCTCCTCCTCCCCCACCTCCACAAGGACCGCCCCCCGAAGGACAGGCAAATGGAAATCCCGGTTGAAGTTAAGCGCGCTGGCGAAGAAGCCATCGCAACGTACAGGCGCGCCCTGCCCTACGGCGAGAAGTGGGCTGCGATGGTCGCCATGCAGACACCCCCGGGCACCCGCGGCACCGACCGTGCGTTTATGCAGGGTCGCATGAACAACCAGCAGCTGGATGACATGCCCGTTCGTCAGGCCAAGTACGTGGCCGCAGAGGCCAAGAGCGCCGGGATCAACATCTCTGGCAAGCACTACGTAGGTGGGCTTGCGGACAAAAGAGGCTGGCGTGATCCCGAAGCATGGGTTTCAAACAATGACGATGTCCTAAAAGTCGCCCACAAGCGCCGCCTGTCAGTGTCAGGAACGGTGAACTACGACCCAGGCCCTGCGGATCCCAAGCGCAAGCTCATCAGCGAGTCGATTGTCAGGGAAGCTGTCGCCAAGGAAAAGCGGCTGAATCCTTCCGCCAAGTCCAGCGATCTCAGGGAGAAGGTCATTGAGAAGCACGCCTATCGGGTGAAGGGGCGCAACGTATGAGCTACAAGCTCGTCCAGTTCCGCCGCGGCACGGCAGAAGAATGGCGGATCAACAATCCCATTCTGGCTGCGGGAGAGGTTGGCTATGAGCGAGACGTTCCGCTCGCCCTCACTGCATCTGCGGACACGTTTGATTATTCAGACCCAGCGTTCGGTTCGGGGGCAATAAAGATAGGGGACGGGGTGGCTCGGTGGAACGATCTACCGTACCTTCTTAACGCTCTCAGGTTCTCGCTCCCGTCCTCCAGCGATGTCGAAGTCACAGATATTAAGACCGGCGACATTTTGCGCTGGTCTGGCGGCAAATGGCGGAATTACTCGGAGACGACACTTTTAGACGGGGGTAACTACTGATGGCAACTATTCGGATTAAGCGACGGGCAAACGGTGGTGGTGCTGGCGCGCCAAGCAGTCTTGCCAACGCGGAACTTTGTTACAATGAGCAGACAAACATTTTGTACTACGGCACTGGTACAGGCGGGTCCGGCGGCACGGCGACTAGTATTATATCGGTAGGTGGTAGTGGTGCATTTGCAAGCACTAGCTACGTAGACTCTGCCCTGTCTTCTGGCGTGGCGTCTGCCGTTGCGTCACAGTTGACGAACTACGCCGCGCTTGCTGGTGCCTCCTTCACGGGCAACGTCGTTGTCGGCGGCAATCTGACGGTCAACGGTACGACTACCACCATCTCGTCAACCACCCTTTCCATAGCCGACAAGAACATTGAACTGGCAAAGGGTAGCACCACTGACGCGGCTGCTGATGGCGGCGGCATTTCGCTATCTGGCACCGGCACCTACACGCTGAACTGGGTGTCGGCCACAGCGTCATGGACGAGCAGCGAGCATTTCAACATCCTCACCGGCAAGAGCTACAAGATTGCCGGGACCAACGTGTTGTCCGCGACGGCGCTTGGTTCGGGTGTTGTCAGTTCGTCGCTGACAAGCGTGGGGACCATCGGCACCGGAACGTGGCAGGGCACCGCGGTAGCTGTGGGCTACGGCGGCACAGGACTCACATCGGCAGTCAACGGACTCCTCAAAGGAAACGGATCGGCGTATTCACTGGCAAGCGCCGGGACCGATTACCTCGCGCCTAGTTCGGATATTGATGGAGGCACGTTTTAGTTGGCGACTGTCCGAATCCTGAGATCGACCACGGCGGGCAATACCCCAAGCTCGCTTGTTTCTGGCCAGATCGCAATCAACGAAAGCGACGGGAAACTCTTCTATCGCAACGGTTCCGGGTCCGTCACTGCACTGGCCACGGGCGGCGGCGGCAGCATCGTCACCGCCGCGTCCGTCTCCGCGTTCCCAGCGACCGGCTCGGCGTCGAATCTCTACATCACGACCGAGGATCAGCGTATCTGGCGGTGGGACGCGACCGCGAGCATCTACGTTGAGTCGGGGCCGTCAGGCGGGTCTGGCCTCTCTTGGTCATCGGTTCCAACTTCCGCAACGGCGACGGGGTCTGTGGGGCAGATCGCGTACGACTCGCAGTACCAGTACACATGTGTGTCAACAAATTTCTGGCGGCGTGTGCCTTACGCCCTGTGGTCGCCCACCCTTCTCACTGGTTTGCAATGCTGGCTTGATGCGTCAGATCGCACCACGCTGTTTACGGCTGGCTCAGGCGGCAACTTGCCGGACGACGGCGGCAGCATCGGGCGGTGGCTGGACAAGGCTGGCAGCAATCACGCGACCGATGTTGTTGACGGCAGTAACGCGACGATCAGCACGCAGCGTCCGACTCGCGTTGCGCGAGCGCAGAATGGATTGGATGCGATTAACTTCGGCGGCACGCATTGGTTTGACCAGAATTCAGCGCGTGACATGCTGCGAAATCGTTCCTGCGCGATCATGGCAGTGGCGATGAAGTACGCCACGGTAAATAATAGCAATAGCCAGTTGGCGTGGACAAACCGGAAATCAAGCACTGGCGACACCGCAACTCGCTATCAATTATCGCATCGCAGTGAGAACACCGTTGGAGGCAGCAGTCGTCGCTTAGACTCTGACTCTTCCATTACGCTCGCGACAACTAGCACGGTGCCTCCATTCGACACCAGTTGGCATGTGCATGTCTCGTTGTGCGATTGGGTGAATGGCACTCTGTACCATCGGGTCGATGGAACTCAAATCGGGACTGGGTCATTTCTGAGCAGCGGGAACACATCAGATACCAGCCTTGGCACGGCAGCTAGTTCGTCTGATGGCGGCACATGGACGGCTATTGGAGCCAGTACTAGGACGCTACGAACAGACGGCGTTGCAAACAATCTGGCCTTGTCGTCTGGGTCACAGATTGGCGAAATGATTTGCCATGCTCGCACCAGTGGCTCCTACGTCACAGCAGACCTCCAGACGGTGGAGGCGTATCTCGCGTGGCGGTGGGGACTGCAAGCCAATTTGCCAGCCGGTCACCCATACAAGAGCGTGCCGCCGTCCTTTTAATATGAACACTTACTAAGGACTCACTGATGCCAATCTCTTACCCATCGTCGCCGACGACCAACCAGATATACACCTACGGCAACCGTAACTATCGGTGGACCGGAACAGCGTGGGAGTTCGTCGCATCAACCTCGGGCCTCGCATGGTCAAGCGTGCCAGCGTCATCGACGGCTACTGGGGTTGCTGGTCAGGTCAGCTACGATTCGCAGTACCAGTACACCTGCGTTTCAGCAAACTATTGGGTGCGGACGCCGCTGACGCCGTGGTTGCCGACTACTGCCGGACTGCAACTGTGGCTAGATGCGTCCGATCCACTTACGCTGTGGGATGCCACGTCCGGCGGTGCGCTGACGGAGGCGGATGGTCAGGTGCGACGATGGCAGGATAAGTCTGGCAATGCAGCGCACGCAACCATTTCTGCGAACGGTCCAACTCGCAAGACAAGCGTTAGGAACGGGCGCGATGTCCTTAGGTTCGACGGTGTTAATAACTATCTACAGACAGGTGCAATCTCTGGTTTAAACTCGCTGACCATGACCACGTTTTTTGTTGGCTCGCAGCGAGTTACAGGAACAGTCGGGACGGCTTTGACATTAGGGTACGGCGACTTTAGTGCCACCAGCTCAAACGAGAACCGACACGAGTTAATTTCGTTTGATTCTTCGGCAACTCTGGCGGCATTTGCTCGCAACTCAGTTGGCAGTGCTGTGGCCGTGAGTTCTGGGAGCAGGCAATCTTTTACCGCCAATGAGCTTTTGGTCGCCGGGTATACCATCGATTCATCCGGGGCGTTGCTGGCATACAAAAACGCCGCGACCCCGCTGTCTGGCGTTGCCGGGTCGGGGTCTAGCGCAGTTGACACTCCATCACTTCATCAGACCGTGACGCTTGGTGACAACCCAGCAGCGGCGGCAAAACTGGATGGCGATATATGCGAGTTGCTGATTTACAACACGCGATTGTCAGACGCAAACCGCAACGCGACTATCAGCTATCTGATGAAAAAGTGGGGTATCGCGTGACCGACCACCTCACTGAGGCGGCAACGAGGACGTTGGTTGCGGGACAATAGTCTTTAGGCCCATTTCGCAGGATAGACATGCCACCCCCACGCCTTAAACGCAGCAACACGGCAAATGCTACCCCGGCCTCCTTGGAGGACGGTGAGATCGCCATCAACCAGGCGGATGGAAAACTGTACTACCGGACGGCTGGTGGCGGGGTGTCGTCGTTGGCCGGAACCATCGTTGATGGAAGCGTGACAATTGCCAATATTGCCGACGGCAGCATCACCTCAGCAAAGATTGCAGACGGGGCTGTAGCAACAGTAGACATCGCAAACTCTGCCGTCACGTACGCCAAGATTCAGAACGTCTCTGCAACCGACAGGATACTTGGTCGGTCCACTGCGGGGGCGGGGGTTGTCGAAGAGATCGTATGCACCGCGTTTGGCAGGAGCGTCTTGGATGATGTAGATGCTGCCGCCACCAGGACAACGCTTGGGCTTGGCACTGCCGCCACTGCCGCAAGCACCAGTTTTGCGGCTAGCTCGCATACCCACGCGGCCACCGAAATTGTCAGCGGAGTGCTGGCCGATGCGCGCCTGTCAGCCAACGTAGTTTTAACTACAGACTCTCGTCTCTCTGATGCTAGAACCCCAACGTCGCACGTTCACGGCAACATCACCAACGCTGGTGCAATCGGCACTGTGTCTGGGCAGATTGTTGTCACTGGCTCTAGTGGTGTATTGACCACGGCTGCGACGATTGCTGCCACTGCCGTCACCGGGCTAGCCACCGTTGCCACCACTGGCAGCTACAACGACTTAACCAACAAGCCGTCAATTCCATCGGCCTACACGTTGCCTACCGCATCGGCCACTGTGCTGGGCGGCGTGAAGATCGGTTCTGGCATCAGCATCGACGGCACCGGCGTCATCTCCGCCTCTGCGTCGTATACCCTACCCAGCGCCACTACTGCCACGCTGGGTGGCGTCATTGTTGGAACGGGCCTTGGCGTAACAAGCGGCACAATTAGCGTGACCTACGGCACAACCGCGGGCACGGCCTGCCAAGGCAATGACTCGCGATTGTCTGATGCCCGCACCCCGCTTGCGCACACACAGGCTGCTTCCACAATCACTGGCCTCGCCACTGTCGCCACATCGGGTTCCTTTACCGACCTGACCAATCAGCCAACGATCCCGACGTTCGGCCGGTTCCTAGCCCTCCTTTGAGCAACCAATGGCTAACCCCAACCTCAATTCACCGTCATCCTGCTATGCCAACAGCACCATTGTTGCATTGACCTCCACCACAGAAACCCAGATTGCCGTAAACGCTGCCAGTTCCGGCAAAGTTTTTATATTTGACTCCGTGCAATGCGCTAACGTCAGCGCCACGGGAGCGGATTTCACGTTGACAATCTATAACGCCACAACCAACACGGGCACGGCCGGTCGCATCGCTTACGCGGTCACCGTCAACAGCAAAGCCGCGTTGCTGGCCGTCACCAAAAACCTCGGTCTAGCACTCAGGGAAGGCCAGTCGTTGTACGCTACAGGCAGCGTCGCCTCCTCATTAACGGTCACGGCGTTTTGGAAAGAATTTGCGTAATGAAGCGCGGTCGCAACACACTGGAATCAGTCTCACTGACAAATGCCGGTGGCCGAAGCGGCTTGTTTGCATTGGACGGCGATCCTAACGACGACCACATCATCGGTGGCGAGACGTTTGTTTCGCTGTGGTCGGGCATGTATGAGATGCAATGGATTAATACCAGCATCCCACCCATCACACTCATAAACTATTTTTACTACGAAGATACACTTCCGTATCACTGGAGCTAGCGCATGCCCGCACCCGATATTGCACGACCGTCCAAGGTCGAAGCCAAGCTTTTCACCACTCAACTTGCCAACGCCGCGGCAACGTTGCTGCTCACATGCCCTGCGAATTCGATTATTCGCATTCGCACGGCATACGCCACGAACCCGACTGCGACAGCGCAGGTGATGACGTTTGCAATCAGCCGCAGTGCAGGCGGCACATACCAAATGCAGTCTGGCGTGACGATCCCATCAAAGAATTTGTTCAACATCACAACGCAGGACGATGCTTTCTACCTTGAAGCAGGAGACTCCATCTCCGTTGCGCAGACCGCGACTACTGCTGCTCTCAACATATTCGTCAGCTACGAACTGATTACCTAATATGCCAAAAGCCAACTACGGATTTAAGGGCACTGCGATTACGCTGGCAGACGCTGTTGCTGCCGGTGCGGCAATACCGGCAGCGCAGTACCAGTACTACTCGCAGTTGGGCGCGATCTCACCGTTGCTTCCGCCGGGACGCCCAAGTGGACTCACTGTCACTGGCGGCACCAATCAGGTGACAGTGAGCTGGACTGCGCCGTCCGGCTCTGGCAGCAACGCCGCCACTGGATACAAAGTGTCATACGTTAATGACAGTGGCACTGCGGTTACAACGACAACCTCATCTACAAGCACAACCATCACAGGACTGTCTAGCGGTTCCACATATTCGTTTTCAGTAGTCGCATACAACGTAAATGGAGACGGCGACCCAGAGTCTGTAAGCGGTTCTCCGCTATCGTTCTCTACTACTGCCGTCATGCTAACTAGCGGCACCAGCTACACAGTCCCGTCCGGTGCCAACTCCATGAAGATTTGGGCCGTTGGCGCTGGTGGTAGCTCCAGTGCTTGGAACGGTGGCGGGGGTGGAACAGCGTACCGCACATTCTCATGCACCCCCGGCACCACCATTAGTTACTCACTCAACGATGATACTGTTGTGACATACGACAGTATATCTATGCGGGCCTACGCGGGTGGCTCTAGTACCGGCAGTTTTGGTTCACTCAGTAACACTGTGTGTAACGGTGGAGTGTTTGGAGGTGCAGCAGATGGTGGTGCTCAGGGCGGGCGTTCGCGCACTCAGTCGCTTAGTCAAACTGCCTATTCAAGCGGTGCTGTTGGTCAGGGCGGTAGCGGATTGGATGAATGGCACAGCAACAGCGTAGAAACAGGTTCAATTCTTAGCTGTGGCCGCATACCAGCGGCAGATGTAAGCGATCTATTTGCGGCGTTGGAATTGGCTGGTGTCAACACCACAGAAAGTTGCGGCTCAACCGCCGCTTTTGGGTCGGGCGGCTACCAATACAAGTACGGCACTCCGAAGAGTTTCGGGATCGGTGGTGGTGGTTATGCTCTTGCCGGATATGGCAATCCCAGCGGCGCGGTGGTCATCAAATTTATGGCAGGCACCGTAAGCAACCCCCAGCCCTCATACACACCCAGTGCCGTTCTTCTGACAAGTGGCGCGCAAAGCAGTTCGCTGTACAACTTCAACGGAAGCGCATCTGAATTTCAAAAATACACTGTGCCGACCGGGGCTACCAAGGTGAAGGCATGGGCGGTAGGGGGCGGGTCGTTCCCATACGCCGGTGGTGTTGCGTATGCGGAGTGGCCTGTGTTCTCTGGGCAGTCGATTTATTATCGCGTTGGCGCATCGCGGGAATCGTCCTATGTAGTTGCTTTCGGAAGTCGCTTCTTGATAGGCCACTGCGGCCAGAATCGCACTCAGGGTGTCGGACTCTATTCCGGCGGCGACGGCGGTGCCCAAGGTGGGCGGGGCACCCAGTACGGCGGTTACGATTGGGGCGGTTCAATCGGAGGGAACGGGTCTGCCCAGTATGTCGGCGGTACATACAGGACGCGAAAGGCTCCAATCGACGTTAGCGGCCTTCTGGCGGCGGTGACACTTGCTGATGGCCCGTCCGATTTTGGATACGGCGACTACACTGAGAAATACTACAGCCTGCCCCCCGGAATTGGCGGCGGTGCCAGATGGGGCGACGGCGGGCAGGGTTGCGTTGTCTTGTATTTTACATAGGAGATTTTATGGGCGATTTACTACGCTGCCCAAACGGTAGCGCTCTTGTGCTTACTCCCCGATCCGGGTCGCACTCTCTTTGTGACGCCGCATTGGCGTCGTTCTGGCCCGACGCACCCAGATTGCCAACGTACCACCCCGCCGCATCCCTTCCCATCCAAGAGTTTTTCCCCGCCGACGTTGGTGCCGCTACGGCTGTGGCAATGGTGGTTCGCAATCCCGTTGAGCGGTTCCGCAGTATGTGCGCGCACCGCCCTAACCAAACCATAGAAGAGCATCTGCAACAGCCGGTGTATGGCCCGCTCCCCGCAGGCCAGTTCTCCAAGCTGTTTCGGTTTGAGGATCAGTTGCAAGAGTGTGCCGATTGGCTTGGCATCACTACGCCTCTGGAACAAATCGACCCCACTGAGCCGTCAGCCAAGCCCGACCTGTCACCAGAGCAGGAAGCCCGCGTCAGAGAAATCTACGCAGACGATATCACCCTGTGGGAATCTCTTCAGCCCACCAATGACACCGAAGGTCAATGATGCTCACCTACTACGACGCCGTTGAGCATCTTATCACCAGTAGTTTTGGTGGTCCGCAGGACGCAGAGCAAACAGACATCCGTACATCCATTCAAAGGGCTTACAGCGAAGTCTCAACGATCCGAGATTGGAACTACTACCAAACTCACGGACGGATTAAGTTCTCCATCAATTGGTACGGCAGCGTCACGTATTCTCGCAGCACGCAGTTTTTTGATTTAGCGTCCGGCGATGCGTTCCCAAACAACTCTGCGCTGTGTCGCATGCGGATCAACAACACGGTCGCCAAGATTGCCTCGCGCGTGAGCAGCACGCGCCTGCAGTGCGATCCGATCTTGTGCCCTGCGGAAGACTTGGTCAACGCCACCCAAGCCACGCTGTACCAAGACACTTTCCCCCTGCCATCGGACTTCCGGTCGTTGGACTCGCCCATCGACCATGTGGCGTGGACGCGGTTCATCTACGCAACCCCCGACCAAGCGATGAAGTTGGAGAACGCCAACAACCTCGCTGGCCCACCGCATGCGTGGACGGTGATCAAAGACCCACAGGGAACTGGGTGGGCGATTAAGGTCGTTGGTTATCCGGTGGCAAATTCCAACTTGGACTTCACCTACCGGCGTCTGCCAAGGCGACTTCGGATCTCGGGCCATGAGGTCAGTTCTAGGCAGGGCACAGTGACCATTGCTGGGACAGTTGTCACGGGCACAGGCACAGCTTTCACTTCTGCCATGGTGGGGTCCGTTATGCGAGTGGGAACGTCTTCGGAATCCCCAGGCAGCGACGGCTCCCTGACACCGTACCAAGGGGAAGCGGTTATCTCTGCGGTTTCTAGCGCAACGTCTTGCACACTAGCCACATCGCTCACGGCCACTGCGGCCAAGTACATCGTCACAGACATTGTGGACATGTCGTCAGGCATGCACAACGGATTCCTGTCCTGTGCAAACTACTGGCTCTCCCGCACGCGCGGCACCAAGCCCGAAAATGCGTTTGCGATGTATCAGCGGGATCTGCGTCTGGCCATGGAGTCGGATGCGCTTACGCCGTTTCAGCAGCCACAGCGGGTTATCTTTGACGCTATGGCTTGGCGTACTCCTCTCCAAGCCGACAACTTCGACGGGGGTTCGCCGTGATCGTCATAGACAAGTGGACTGGGTTGGTGACCAACGCCTCGCCGTATTCGATCCCGCCCGGGGCGTCTGTTCAGCAGGTCAATTTGCAGTGCTTGGTTCCGGGGAAGCTCACCGTGCGAGCCGGACTGACTCCGATCACATTCGCATCGGCCGACTCCACATCCTCTCCGGTTCGGTCGGCGTTCCGATACCAGAACGGAACCGCTGAGCATCTTGTCTACCAAGACTCCGCGGGCCGCATCTACTCCTCCGTGAAAACTGGCAGCGCCTAATGACGTTCCTTGCTCAACGCCGGTCTGGCCAAGTTGTCTCTATCTCTCTGGCCACTGGAGGCTCTGGGTACACAGCCCCACCTGCCGTGAGCTTTTCTGGTGGCGGCGGCACTGGTGCGTCTGGTATCGCCCACATGGCCGGTACGCAGGTGGAATCGGTAGTTATAACAAATGGTGGAACTGGCTATACATCCTCTCCAACGGTCACCATCTCTGGCAACGCATCTGCGACCGCGGGCGTGTACACCGGCGCAGTGATTCCTGCTTCGTTTGTGCGATCCCGGTTTAATGATTTGTACGCCTTCGACGGCATGGGGCGCGGCTTGCGGTGGGACGGCTCGGCCAGCACAATGCAGCCCATCGGTCTTCAAAAGCCCTACAAAGGACCGGCAGTCACTATCGCCAGTTCCGCTCTTGCGGGCTATGTGGACGCCGTAAATGTGGTCAGCCCTGGCAGCGGCTATTCCGTTGCGCCGACCGTTACGTTTACGGGCGGCTCCCCCACAACGGCAGCGGTGGCACGCGCGGAGGCTGTGGGCGGGCGAATAATCGGCATCACGGTGTCAGAGCCGGGGGCTGGCTATCAGTCTGCACCATCTGTGACGCTAAGTGCCAGCAATGCCTCCGGTGCTGCTTTCTCTGTTGGAGTGCTGGGGTCTGTGCGTTCGGTCGCTATCGCTGGCGGTGGGACTGGCTACACCTCTGCCCCAACGGTTGTGTTCTCCACTGCACAAGGTCTGACCAAGGCCAACGCGACCGTCACCATTTCTGATTCGGGTTCGATCTCTTCCATTGATCTGCTGAGCGGCGGCACTGGAGCCACGGGGGCCGTGACTGCCTCTCTGAGCGGTGGCGGCGGTACGGGGGCCAGTTTGTCGGTCGGAATGCAGTATGGCGTCTCAGCTGTGACTGTCACCAACGGCGGGACGGGATTCCTGACGCCGCCCGCAATCTCGTTTCTCCCTGACATCACTGACACAACGGCATCCGATGCCGCAGCAACGGCCACTGTGTCAGGCGGCAGCGTCACTAAGGTTACCGTGTCTGGCGGCGGGATCTACTCGCTGCCACCCACGGTGGTCTTGGGCGACTACAACGCCACGGCAACGGCGACTGTCTCCAACGTGATGCGCGGCAAATACAAGTGCGCCATTCGCTACATCGACTCCACGCCAGAGAAGTTCCGCGGGCCGGTCAGTTCATCGATCTCTGAGCTTGTGGAGGTGGACGTTCAGAACGGGGCCTCGTCGCTAACGTGGACGCTTGCCCATGCTGGCTTGGATGACCGCGTCTACGCCGTGGAGTTGTGGCGCACCACCTCCGACCAGAGCGTCCTCCTATTCCGCGTGGCTACGATTCTGCGCACAGCCGCCAATTTCACGGGCACATACACCGACACCCTCAACGACGACAAGCTGTCTGACACCACACGCACCGGCTACGGCTTGCTGCCCGTGACTCTTCCAAGCGGGCAGTTGAATGCGCGGCGTTTCGGTGTGCCTCCTGCCAACTTCTCGGTCGCCTGCATGTTCCAAGATCGCTGTTGGCTGGCTGTGGATACCACCGGGGAAAAGCCCAACAGCCTTTATTTCTCTGAGGTGGACGAACCCGAATCCATTCCGATGGAGAACGAGATCGTTGTGCAGGAGAACGCTGGCGACTCGGACGCCGTGGTTGCGCTTATCCCTCTTGGGTCGTTCCTCATCGCTGCCCAGGCTCGCCATCTCTACAGGCTGACCTATGTGGCCCAGCCGGTGCTTGACGCCAGCATCATGCTGGTGGCGTATCGGGGAGTCCTCAACAGCCGGTGCTGGGATGTGATGAGCGGAGTTGCTTTCATCGCAGATAGCTACGGTATCTATGTGTTTGATGGCCAAAGCGACCAGCCGATCTCCGTGCCCGTCGATAACTACTTCCGCGACGGCATCATCGACTTCTCCAAGTCCTCACAGTTCTTTGTGCGTGCAGACTTGGCGACCAAGGTGGTTCGCTTTTTCTATTGCAACTCAACAGACACAGCCCCGGCGCGCGCTCTGTGCTATTCCGTTACCACAAAGGCGTGGTGGGACGAGCAGTACGCAACGCCACTGACTGCCGCGGCACCTTACGCTGTCAGCAGCCAGCAGGGCGTGGCCTATGCAGCGTCTGGTTCCGGTTTTGTCCGCATGGCTGGGTACTCCGACAACGGCACTGCGATCCCGTACAGCTTCCGGTCAGGCAACCTGGAGATCGCCAACGAAGACGGCAGGCAGGCCGTTAGCGTCCTATACACGCCCACCACTGGCGATTCGTCGCTCTCACTGTCCCGGTACTTCAACGGCTCCGACACGGCGCGGCCAAACGCGGTGGCGAGTGATCGCGGAGATGGGTTCGTCCCGACCTCTCCCGGTTCCGCGTCTGTGCTTAACATGAATCGCACTCGCTCTACGCTGGGCGAGGCGAGCGGAGTGGCCCGCGCAATGTTCTACGGTGGCAACGAAGAGAGGGCCGCTGGATCCGACCGGCATGTCGCAATTGCCTTGGCTGGGACGCAAGCGTCTTCCGCTGACGCTCCTGCCATTCACACCGTCATTGTGGAGGGCGCGAAGTAGTGTTCACACAGAGCATGCCTGCACTGGCGCAGGCTCTGTCCGGCGCACTTCCAGAGGAAGCACTGCGTCAACTGATGCAGTCGCTGGGCAACTGCCAGCAGCCGCTCACGCACCGAGGTGCTATCAATCTCCAGCAGCCTGCCTCCACGGGCGTGGGCGGGCTGGCTCGCCCTGGCGCTTGGAGTCCTTCCGACTACTCGGGCTTTTTACCTACAGCTGGGCAAGACGTTTTTGTCGATATTGCGGGAGACAAAAACTACAACACCAATAACACCAACAACTACGGTGGGCACCAGTTTAACTTCCCGATAAACCAAGACTTCACCTACAACAATTATTTCGGTGGAGACACGTTCAACGTGGCTGGCGACAGTACGTTCAACAACACATTCACCAACAATGCCAACACCACTCGGCTCAATGTTGAGTACATCAACAACACATACGTTGGTGGGGATGGGCGAGATGGTGCAGCCGGGGCCAACGGCTTTAACGGCATGGACGGCTTCAACGGCCGGAACGGCATCGATGGCGTGACGCGCGTGTTTTTCTTTGGCGGCGGCAGGCAGGGCGTGCGTCAAACCAAAGCGTTGATCTCTGAAGTCAACGTGAAAGGCTCCGTGGTTGTCCCCACGGTCACAGCCGCTACGGTATCGTCCACGGCAGTAACTGTTGGCACCTCGCAGCGGGAGGTGACGGTCACCGTAAACGGGACAGCAACGGTCCCGACAGTCAAAAGCGCCAGCGTGAGTACCATTCCCACTGGAGGTACGTTCTCGGCCACGCCCACCGGGATTGCCGCTGCGGCTACCCTTGGCACGCTGGCCGGAGTAGTGGCCTATAAATATGCGTCAGGAGGATACCTGGACGCCTCTTGCAATCTTGTGCTGACCTACGCCAGCACAACGGCAGCTGTGACGATTTCTGGATCACCCGCGGTTACTATCAGTTCGCAGGGGGCCGTGTCCGGTCCAGTCACTCTGACGGGTTCTACCTCCGCACCCGTCACATTGACTGCGGGCACGGCGAGTGTTGCTGTGCCATCGACGGGGTACTTCTTCATTACGGAGCCGACTGGGGCAGGCACTTTGCAGACGGCCGCCGTTACGATAGCGGCAAGTACGGCTACCAAGCAGTTGATCCTCAAAGTCAACACTCCGCGCGCTGACTTGATTACATATCTGAGGCCCAACTAGCCATGCCATGTGCCTGTTGCGAGACTGGTCGGTGCTGCGATTCCTTTTCCAATTCCTGCTCTGAAATCAACCACTCGTTTTGCGCCTACTTAGGAAGCCGGTACAACTTTTCCCAAGGTACATGTGCTGCCACCGCGTGCATCGACCTAAACGGACGTTCTACTTGCAGTCTTACGGACTACTGTCAGTGTACTGGCAATTACCGCACATCCACTGCGGTCGCGACTTGCAATTGCAATTCATTGATTGCAGCGGGCTACACCAAAGGTGGGTGCGACTGGTTCAATTGCACTGCATGTGATTCCGCCACGGGCACTTGTGTGAGTGCGTGCCCCGCCTACCGATCTTGTTGCGCAGGAACGTGTTGTCCAGTTTCGCAAACTTGCACTGCGGGAACATGCACTGATCGCTGCACATCCCCGTCCACATTTTGTTTAACATCAACCGGGGCCACCAGTGTTGCTTACGAATGCTGCACAACCGGCCAGAAATGTTGCGGCTCATCGGGCTGCTTGGCGACAACGACCACTAACTTCACCGTTGACGTTACCCAGAACGTGTGGGTTGACACGGGCGTAACGATTGCTACGGGGACGGGCGTGACCATCACGGCCAGCGGCACGGTACAGTGGGCAGGAGCCGGTTCGACGGTTACGCCAAACGGCGTGGCGGCAGGAGTCTGCTACAACTTTACGAGTTGCTCCCCAGCCACCGCATTGTGTCACATGGCCCTAATTGGCCGCATCGGTTCCAGCGGCACCCCGTTCCTTGTGGGTTCCAGCTACTCAGGATCTCCCGGTGTAGGGAGACTGTACCTCAGACAGAACGACAGCTGCGTTTCCGACAACAGCGGAACCTTCACTGGGACCATCGTCACGGACCCATGCCCTGGCTACACCCCAGCGGCCATTGGTGAGCCAATCGTTTACGCAGCCGGGGAGGAACCGCCAAAACAGTTACCGGGGCCGGGGTCGGAAATGAAACTGTTATTGGGTCTGGTGGGGATCGTCGCCTCCCCCACATGCAGCTGTAACGCCCGGGCCGCACAGATGGACACTTGGGGCGAATGGGAGTGTCTGAAACGCTTCCCAGAAATCTGCGGCTGGCTCAAAGAAGAGGCCGAGAAGCGGGAATTGTGGTTTTTCCCACCGGCCGGGGTGGCTTTGATTCTGGCTGCGATTTCCTTGTCGGCACTGAAACGACCGTTCCGGGGCATTCATAGGTAGGAGACTTTCATGGCATTTAACGGTTCCATCATTGCCCCTTGGGGGGCCAACACGGCCAAGGAATACGCCACGGCCGTTGGCTCGCAGATCGCCGCTGCCCCCGGTCAGTTCGGCCAGACTCTTGGTGGGATGTACGACTCCTACAACAAGGGCTATGGCACATACAACCAGGGCCTTGCCAACCTTGGCAACAGCTACGCGCAGAACTACGCCGCCATGGCGGGTGGGATCGGCGGCGTGGCAAACGCTCTGGGAAATACGTGGAACAACGCCCAAGCCAACAACCAAGCGTCTTCTGCTGCCGAGGCGGCGCGACAGGCCGCGGTGTCCAATCTCGGCACGGCGGCTATGGCGAACTACGGCAACGTCGCTGGGCAAGGACTGCAGGCGTGGGCTGCGAACCAGAACGGATACCAGAAGTCACTGACTGATATGAATGTCGGCAACCAGAACGCCGTCAGCCAGTTGGGTGTGGGTCGGTACAACGCTTTGGCTGGCCTGGGCAAGTCCGGTGCTGCGATGCAGGTCGGCCGCGATGTCTCCGCTGCGCTTCCGGGGCTGGCCGGTAATGCCTCCGTTGGATCTCCTGCTAGTGGCGGCGATGGATTCCGCATGCTGGATGGCCTGCGCGGCGACATCAATAACGGCGCTGAGCTAAACGCCTTGGCACGCACGCATGACGCCGACGTTGGCTCCCTCAATGCCGACCAAGCCATTGCCCGCAACACGCCGCGTACGATGGTGAGCGATGCCTATGGCGCACTGATGGACTTCAACAAGCTGAATCTCGGCGCGTCCCGCAATGGAATGAACCAGTTCTATGACTTCGCCCGAGAGTCCCAGGCAAACAACTACCACCCCGGCCAAGCCATCCCAACCGGCTCGCTCTTGGATGCTCTAGCTGGCGGTTACACCGACTCTGCAAATCGAATTGGCGGCGTGCAGAAGGACATGAACTCTGGCTGGTCAGACAACAAGAACATCTACAAATCTTCCGTGGCGGGCGTGAACGATCTGTTCAATCGCAGTATCGGCAACACGGGCGCGTTTAACAGCGCGGCACAGAATCAGCAGGCCGAATATGCAATGCAGGACGCCGCACTGGCCCGCAGCAAGCAGCAGGCCGACAGGCAGCGGAAGGACATTCTGGCCAAGTTTGGTTCGCCCGCAGCCTACTCTCGCGCCCTCAACGGATACGCCTAATGCAGTCACCATACGCCGCTTATCCGCAGGGGCACCAGGACGTTCTGAATTCGTTGCTGCAAAGCAACCAAGCGTCGAACGACATGGGAGCCGCCCGCCGTCAGTCTGATCTCGGCAAACAGGCCAAGCAGTTCGCCCAGCAGTACGCGCTCCAGGGCCTGCAGAATCAGATCCAATCGCAGGGCTATGGCAACAACCTTGCGCAAAGCAAGCTGGACGGCGTCTTCGGGCCAGCGGGCAACATCTTGCGAGGGCTGTTTAATTGATTCCACAGCAGAAGATTAACGCCAACTTCAACAACGAATACGCCAATGCGATCTCGCTTGGAGATCCCCGTCTGCAGGTGAAGCAGATGGACCGCGGTGGCATGTCACGCGGCGCGGGACAGATGAGCAACGCCGGAATGCAGGGCGCGGCGAAGATGGCCGATGGCATCGCGCAGGCGTACGGCAACAAGCAAACGGCGCAGGACTACAACAACGCCTACTCCCTGCAGAACCAGCAGTCCGATGCCTCGCAGCAACAGGCACTGCAGGGCCTATTGCAGCAGCAGCAATACAACAACCAGATGGCCGCACAGCAGCGGCAGAACTCTGCGATGAACTTTGCGACTTCGATTCTTGGAGGCTTGCTTAACTAATGGCACGCATTGATTTTGACTTGGACGATCTGACGCAGGCTGGACTGAAGCGGCTGGTGAAGCAGCTGCTCTCGGCCAGCGACGATGAGGAAAAGAAGATCGTCGCCAAGCTGGGCAAGCAAGGCCCTGCGGAAGAGAAGGCAGAGGGCAAGCCTCACAAGCAGAGGAACGATCTTGCAGACTTGGACGAAGAGATGCACGGCAAGCCGAATACCCCGATGGTTGAAGAAGACGATGGCCCAGAGGACGGCGAAGAGATGCCTGCGTTTCCAACGAAGAAGGGCAAGAAGTAATGGCCAATCCTATTAAGTGGCTGGACGATCTGATTTCCAGCGGCGCAAGCGGCGTGAACTCTGTCTGGCTGAAACGCGCCGCAGACGCTGGCGTGATTAAGCCCGGGATGTCGGCTGACGAGATATACCGCGCCGCATCCGGCATGGCAGTCCCGCCCCCAACCCGCCAGCTTCAGCTTCCTATGGGAAGTGACTCTGCCGGTGATGGCGTCCGCTCGTTGATCCCCTACGACAACGGTGCCCGCGGGTTTCAGATGGGCGCGAACAACACCCGCACGCCTGCTACTGTCCCATCCCCGGGCACGGGCATGATCCCTTCTCCTCCGCGTGGACTGGGTGGCCCCGCTCAACCGCGTATCGGCACCACCGCTGGCGTTCGCTCTGGCGGATCGTACGAATCGCTCAGCCCAGCAGACCAGAGCGCGTGGGATGACATGGTTCGCCAATTTGATACCGAGCGTCCATTTGCTTTGGATGCCAACGGCCAAATCACTATGTCTCCCCGTGGCTTAGCTTTGTCCCGCGAAGGCCAGAAGGCGCTCCCCGCCCCAGCGCGGAAAACCCTGCCTGCGCCTGCCTCTACTGCGATGCGTGACCAGCAGGCAGTCGATGGTATTGCTAGCCAGTTCGACAACGTGATGGGTGGGCGTGCCCCCACGGAGGATCTTCAACTCGCTCCATACGGCTACAGCGGCTCGCGCGCCGCCTCTGCCGCTCCTGCTTCCGGCGGCATTCCTGCTTGGGCCAAAGCGGCTGCGGGTGCTGGTCTGATCGGTGCTGGTGCTACCGCGTACAACATGATGCCCAAGGGGATGCGGTCCAAGGAGTCAGAGGCTGTTGGTGAGCTAGACAGCACCGATGGCACCGCGGATCTTGTCGAAGAGAGTCGCCCTGCTCCAAAAGTAGAAGCGCCGCCTGCACCGGAAGTCAGCCCCCGCGACCAAGCCCAGGCTCTGATTGCAAAACTGAATCAGATGCGCCGACAAGCCGGGGGCGAAGTACCCGAGGCCCCGCAGATGATGCAGGAAATCAATAGGCTTATGGCGATGAGCAATCAGAGCCGTAACGCCATGACTCCGCAGCAGGCCCAAGGCTCCAACGATCCGCACATCCAAGCTCAGGCTCTCATTGCCCAGTTGAACGAGATGCGGCAGCGGGCGGGCGGTGAAGTCCCGCAGGCCCAGCAGATCATGGCGGAAGTCCGCAGGTTGCAAGCCATGGGTGATCAGCAGCGCAACTACGCACAGACACGGTAGGAGAGAAGATGCCAATGAATCCCATTGCGCGGCTTACACGCTTGGAAGAGCTTCGGCGGGCTGGCGTGCCCATTGGGCCGGAGATGTTGTCTGACGGCTTAGAGGGGGCTAGCACTCCGATTGAGGCCGATCCGGCTATGGCCGACCAGGAGGCGATGTTCCAGAAGCAGGCCAATCGGATTAAGACCGACGACTACCGCAAAGAGCGCGCCATGTACCGCGTGGCTCAGCGTACTGGCACTCCAGTTGCTGAACTGATGCAGCAGCCAGAGTGGGGCGGTGTGGGCGAGGCTCGCTCCGATGACGCTGTTGTACCAATGCAGGCTCGCGCCGCCATGGCGCAGAAGCGCATGGATGACGAGAACGCTCGCATGCAAAAGTGGAAGTCGCAGATGATGTTGGCTAGCTCCAACTCACGCGCCAACATGTCCAACGCTTTTGGCATGCTCAGCCCCGAGCAGCAGCAAAACGTCATCATGTCCCGCTTTATGCCGAATGGCGGGTACGTTGATCCGCGCGTGCAAGTGGCCATGCTAGAGGCGCAGTCCCGCGACCGCATCGGCAATCGCCAAGCGGACCTAGACCGGGAGAGGCTCGCGCAAGATAAAACCTTGGCTGAACGCAAGGCGGGCCAAGACGACAAGCGGATCGCGGACGACCGCACGGGCCGTGTCGAAGACGTTGGGATAAAGCGTGACGCTCTTAAAAGCGCGGAGGCAACGTCTGCCGCAACACGCTCCTCCGATTGGTGGAAGTTTGTAACACAGCTTGGCGCGCAAGCGTTTCTGCAAAACGCTGCCGGTCAGCAAAAGCTGCAGGAGATAGACCGCACTGCCGCTGTGAAGAACCCGATGCAAGGGCCAGCGGCCGATTTGGCAACGCTTCAGGCTGACAAGTTGCGCACCGAGGCGGCACAGGCTGCAGTGCAGTGGGCAAACCAACACGTTGGCAGCAACTACGCTTGGGACAAAGGGATAAAAGACTACGTGGGCTTGGGCGGCACAACGCAGTTTACTGCCGACGAACAGGCCGCTGCCCTCGCTGCGCTGCAAGCTCAGTTCCCGCAAATGAAGGGCGACCAAGCGGCGCAGATTATTCGGTCTATAGCAGCGCGCAAGAACTCTGACCCCTCGCCGTTCTAGGTGCAGCCGATGGCTCGCTCCCCGCTCTTTGACCTGTATGACCCGTACGGCATGCTGCAGCAGCAGGCGCAGTTCGGCATGCTCCCCGAGATGGACGATGAGATTGACCCCATAGGGGTTGCACCTCTCGGCCCGCGGAAGCCGCAACTCTCTGACCTTATGCCAGAGGAAGAGAAGTCAGCGTGGCTTAAGAAGCTGTCGGAGATGGGATCGTCCGGCCTTGCTGGGCTGGGATGGATCATGGACACCCCGGGCGCTATTGTGCGTGGCGGGCTGTCTGGTGGCCTTGGCAAAGCAGTGTCTGCCCTCACTGACACAACCGACCAGCGTGTCACTGGCCGCGAGCTATTGCGCCAGTACGGCATGGTGGGTGACGAGGATACGTGGGGCAACTTCGCAGGCGGCTTGGCATCTGAAGTTCTTTTAGATCCGACCACCTACCTGTCGCTTGGGTTGAACCAAGTCCTTGGCAAAGGCGCGAAGACGGTGGCTGGTATGGGCGCGGCCAATGCTGGCTTGTTGGAAGGTGCCGACGTTGCAGCACGCAAGGCAAAGATGGGCATCCGCGAGTATCTGCGAAAGAACACTGCGCAGTCGCTTATCGATGCCTCTGACAATCCCGCGTTGGCCATGGAGAGGTTTCGCAACGCGGCTGGCAGGAACGCCGACAGTCTGCTGAACGATCCGATCACGCGGATGAATCGGCTCAGCGTGCTTGGGTATGACTTGGGCGCTACGGATCTCTATGGAAAGCGTGTTGGCGACTACGTTGCCCGTGCAGCGGACCAGCTTGGCGAGAGCGCAAAGACCGCACCCGTCATTGGCACCGCATACCGCTGGGGGCAGAAGGCTTTCAACCCAGATGTGCTTGGGTTCTCGGACTACGACCGGCAGTGGGAGGCGCGGGGTGTGGTGGATGCCGCCCGCCGCCGGGAGGTTAAGGACCGCGGCATCCTGTCTCAGCTACAGTTCGACGCCAACGAAGCTCTGAAGGACGGTCCCGTCCGAATGGGCGATGACGAGTACAGCCGCTGGCTGCGGAACCTCGCTGAAGGGCAGGTCAACTCCCGGGCTGACTTTAAGAACTTCGACGCCTTAGACCAGATGTTCCAGAGCGGGCCGCACAAGGATCTCGCGGATTACTGGGACAACTACCGGCAGTCCGTGCAGGCCGAAGCAGACCGCCTTGGAATCCCCCTCAATGAATTCAAATCCAAGGTCGGCACAGAGTTCTTTCCCCGGCAACAGTCTGGGTTTGATTCCCCGCAGTTCCCGAAGTACCCCGATGGGGTTGAGGCTCCCACGCCTGCGGACAAGAGGGCCTACCTGCTCGCCAGCAAGGCGGCTCCGCTCAGCGACTCGCCTGGGCTAGGGAGAAGGGATTACACAGACCTCCCCGGCGGCACCGACACGCTCAACAAGATGTCCTTGGACGGTGCCCTGCAGGAATCCATGCGTGGGGCCAACAACCAAGACGCCACTCGCATCTTGCAGGAGTGGGGCGAGAGGAACGGGTTCGGCGCACCGACCACTGCCGGTGCGCCAAGCGGCGACCTGTTTGAATGGGCCACTGACCAAGCCCAGCGGGACAAGCTCTACGACAACCTCGCCAAGTTCGTTCGCAACATTGACCCACAGCATGCCCAGAAGGGGGTGCCGATCTTCGGCAACCACTCATTCAATGAGATGGCGACCTACCAAATGCGGCGTGGGCGGGCGGCGAGCAACGCCGAGCAAATGCTGCAGTTGCTCAAACCGCAGATGGCCGACCAGAGTGCCGACCTTGTCACTGGTGGTGTGAACTACACCGCCAAGGAGACTGCTCAGAAGTTGGGCTTCGACCCCGAGACATTCGGCCCCGCTTTCATGCGCGAGCTTGGCGTGGACAACCTGGACAACGTCTCCTTCCCTAAGAAGTTCGTAGACGACTGGTCGCAGAGGGTGAACAAGGGCAGGCTCACTCCTGGGGCCGAGGGTCCGTTGGGTCTGTTCGATGATTTCACTGCATCGTTTAAGACGCTGGCGCTACTCTCCCCTGCCCGCTATGTCCGAGATGCCTACTCAGGCGCGTTCGCTGCTGCGACACAGGGCGCGTTCAATCCGCGGGATTGGTTGGCTGGTGTCAGTGCCCGCAATGGCAACTACGCTCCTCTCCTCCGCAGGCTGAAGGACGCACCCGGGTACAAGGATTTGGATGATGCTGCCAAGCTGCGTAAGTTTATGGTGGAGTCTGGCGCGCAAGGGCTTGGCACAAGCACCGTTGCTGACGAGATGCTGCGCGGCGCGTCAGGGACACAGATGCGCGGAACCTACCCGGGTGCTGCGCCACCGACTTGGTCTAGCCTTGGCAAGCGTTTCTATGACAGTGGCCGCAGTTATGGCCAAGCACTGTATGACTACAACCCATTCGCCGTCCGGTCAGGGGCTGGCAATCGCAACCCCATCTTGGAGCTTGGTGACCGCGCTGCCGAGACGACCGACGCTGGGAATCGACTGGGCACCTACCTCAACCAAGTTCGTAAGGGTGTGTCTCCAGAAGAGGCGCGCCGAATCTCGGACATCAGTCAGGTACGGTATTCACCCGATGCTTTTACCGACCTAGAGCGCGACGTTTTGAAGCGGGCATTCCCCTTCTACTCATATACGAAAGGCATAGCCCCGCTCGTCGCTGACAACATCATCAACCGGCCTGCTGGCTTGCAAGGTCAGTCTCTCCGAGCAATCAACAGAGGTTCGGAGCCTAGCGAAGACTTCTTCACGCCAGAATATCTGCGACAGTCTGCCAGCGTCCCTGTGCCAAAGGACTTGCCGTTCGTTGGGCTGAGCAGCAACCCAAACCTTCAGCGGTTCCTGACCAACATCGACTTGCCCTATGAGTCGCTGATCAACCTGTTCACTCCGGGCGTAGGAAACACAGCGTTCGATAAGCTGTCGTCCAGTGCGCAGAAGACATTCCTCAACGTCCTTGGACAGTCCAACCCGCTGTTTAAGGGACCGGCTGAGTTGATCACCAATCGCCAGTTCTTCTCTGGCAGGCAGCTGTCTGATCTATACTCCATGTTGGAGCAGCCACTGGGTAGTCCCGGGCGCGTGCTGGAGCAGGTCGGCTCAAATCTCCCCGGCGGCTCGCGCGTTCTTGGTACGGTGCGTCAGCTTATGGACGACCGGCTCTCGCCAACAGAGAAGCTGTCAAAGCTGGCAGTCAACACCCTGACCGGACTGAAGTTCCAAGATGTTGACCAAGAGCGCACTAAGCGACTCGCCGCCCGGGACATGCTTAACCAGCTGCTGGAAACAACCCCCGGCGTGAAGAGCTACGAAAACATCTCGGTGCCCGAAGATGTGATCCGACAGATGCCAGAGGAGCAGCGGCGCATGTACCTCCTCTATAGGATCGTCCAGAGCGAAGCCGCCAAGCGGGCTAGGGACAAGAAGAAGGCAGAGTCGGCACTGGATCCCCTCCAGGTTCTAGGGGTTACCCAGCAGTTCTAACTATGCCTTGGCCATACCAGCTATACGACTACGGCCCTCGTCACCATGACGGCAGTCCCAAGGGGCAGGGCTGGATGGGTGAACGGCTGACGCCTAACGGCGATGTGGCCACAGAACTTTCCTTTGAGTTTGGGCCGAAGCAGACTGCCGCCCCGCTCATCGTTCCAACGCTCACGGAAGACGAGCTTCGGTCGCTGATCAATGGCGATGATCCGACGCCCGCGATCTATGACAAAGCGGAATCCCACGCCCGCGTGCGTGGCCTGACAGGCAAGAGTCCATTCGCCTCCCCGTGGGAAGGTCGCCCCGCTTGGGTCTTGGGAGGATTACTGGACCGCTAATGCCTGACTACCGCAAAGACCTCCTGCGTTCTCAGTATCCAGTGCGACAGCCGTACGCGGATGAGAACAACTTCTTTCGGGCCAACCCTGGCGTGGCTGGATACGCAGCCGATGACCAAGCAGTTGTGCTGAATCCGCACTCGCCACTGTCGGAGGCGGGCAAGTCATCGGTGGCACTGAACGAAGCGGCTCGCCTACATATGATGAACCGGGGGACGATCCACAACTTTCCCCTCACAGACCAGCAGCAGCAGTTCTTCGCCAATACCCCGTACGGCACAAACCCGCAGATGGCTAAGCACACCGTGGTAGCCAGACTGATTTCTGGTGATCCCTCTGCTGCGCCATACTCCGATGCTCAGCGGCTGGCTGCGGAGTCGGTTCTGTCCGGCCTCCTGCTGGATCGCTAACGCATCCCGGCCATATCTAGGCTAGGCACCGCCCGCTTTAGGTCAGACAGAATGACCATATCTAGGTAGTGCCTTTTCATCCCCGGGGTCAAATGACCCAAGTGTCCAGTGGCGTCCATTCCCGCTAATTGGGCGTAAGTCGCACTAGCTCTTCGCAAGTATTTGCCTGAGCCAGTCAGTCCCGCGCGCTTGACCAGTGCGCGCATGGCCACTATGATCCGGCTCCTTCCGACCAGTCCACCGAAAATCTTCGGGCCGCGGCGAGGTAGGGAGCGAATGGATTCCAAGGCATTAGCGTCAAGGACGACGACATGTTGCTGGCGAGTTTTCTGCAAGACCGTAGCCAGACGATCCCCTCTGAGGGAATCGTAGGTAATGGCCAGCAGATCCCCGAGCCGCAGACCGCTGCTGTAACCCACCAAAATCCATGCAGGCAGCAGGATTCGGTGCGGGCAATGCAGCGTACCCCCCGGCATCTCCTTGGCCACCGCAAGCAGTGTTCTCATCTCTTCATGGGTCCACGCGCGAACCATCGGCAAGGTGTGCTTGACACGGCGGATCGGGCGTGTACAATCGTCCACCACAAGGCCGTCTCGGAGGGCGGCTCGTCGCAGGGTACTGAGCATACGCCTGTGATTGTGAACCGTGGAGGCGGCGAGATGATTCAGAGCTTGGGTCAGGTAAGCATCGATGTTGCTGACGGTCAAGTCGGCCACCCCCCAAGGGAGCCGCTTGGTCAGAACAACGAGTTGCTCACGGTAGCCGGGGGAAGCCCCCGATTGGAGGGCGTAAGCCTCCGCGAACTCTCTGAGAGTCATGATGATATTGGAGATTGCGTGGAGCGTGTTGAGGGGGGCGAGAATACCCCCACTTTTAGCAATCGCAATACCCCTGCTATACTGACGGGCCACATGGCACCCCTAGCTCAATTGGATAGAGTCGGTCGAAGCGTCCCCCCTTCGGGGTGGATCTCCCGAATCATACGGGGTGCGGTGCTAGCTTCGCTAGTGGCCATCATCTTTCTGCACGGCGTGGGCACTCTGCTCACGTTCCTCGCTCTTGGACAGTTGGGCCGAGCGGCGGTTCTGTTCCGCCGCGGTCTTCGGAGGGAGTCTGTTCGCC
>Ga0209085_1000450_pt1 | contig 30365 bp, 31 predicted proteins | sample C_131016_EF_Meta_FD_187310 | JGI IMG/M metagenome (GOLD analysis project Ga0209085, IMG submission 187310) | Freshwater microbial communities from Lake Croche, Canada to study carbon cycling - C_131016_EF_MetaG (SPAdes) (version 2) | ecosystem: Environmental > Aquatic > Freshwater > Lake...
CCGTCAGCGTCACGCGCGAAACGAGCGGCGAGCCTCCGCGTCGTGGACGACCGAGAAAAGCAGCATGAACAATGCGCCCACCCTAGAAGGCTTTCAGGACTTCATCACAAATGTGATGGGCATCAACCCATTGTATTTGCCGTCCAACAGCCCTTCAATCGGGTGGGCGTTTTCCGTCGCGCTGATGATCGTGAACCCCGCGCTGGCGGTGGTGGCAACGCCCAGTATGGCGCCGGTTCAAACCAGCATCTACGAGCAGGCGGTTTACAATCTGGCCGGTGATAACCTCATCAACTACGCCCAAGACCAGCCGGGCCGCACCTATTTTGCCGACCTGCGCAAGGCTTATGGCCTCAACGCATTCGCCGCAGGCGTCGTGACCTCCGCATCCGATAGCGGCACCAGCGACAGCCTCGCGGTGCCGGAAGCCTTGCAGGCGCTGACGCTCTCGCAATTGCAGAACGTCAAAACCCCCTGGGGGCGTCAATATCTGGCGTATGCGCAGACCTATGGCACGATGTGGGGTGTGGCATGACGACCCTGCACCTTGGCGTTATCGACCAGCCTTATGACGACGGCGCGACCACCGGAATGGTGGCCGAAATCCTCGAAGACAAATATCATGTCATGGAGGTATTTTTTGAAAGCCGCGTTGATGAAGTGATTGGCGCGCTTGAGCGGTCCATTCAGGGTGCCATTGACGCATTGGACATGGGCGCACCGGTTGAAAACATCGACCCCTTCGGTGGTGCTACGGGCGAAATTGAAGCGGCGTTTCGGCATTTCCTTGACAGCAAGGAAATGGAAAGCCTGGGAATTCCCGGCGTTCCAACGCAAGCGGCGCTTGATGGCGTGAGCCATCGGTTCAAAAACCCGCGCTACAAAAAAACCAAGGGCGGCAAAAAGGTGAAGCGCTCTCCGCGCCCATCCTTCATCGACACGGGGCTTTATGAAGCCAGCATGAAGGCTTGGATCACCTGATGGCGACCGTCGATGAAACCCTGGCCAACCTGCCACTCCGCGACGCTCTGCAAGCGGGCATTCAGTCGCTCTCGGCTGGCGAGACGATCCGCTTTACCAAATATGTGAAGCGCATCCTGCCGATTGACGGCTACGTTTTTTGGCTGGCGGGCGAAAGCATCGAAATCGCAGGTTCGTTTCACTATTCGGTGGGACGCACGCAGCGCGAAGATGAGACGGTTTCGATCAACAAGGTGGTGTTCACCACCACCGACGAAATCTCCGAATTCAACGTGGTCGATCCGCAGACGCTTTGGATTGCCACCTTCGATGGCATTCGCTTCGCTTTCGCGCGACGCGGCAATCGCTACACGCAAGCGGGCGTCAATCATTATGAAGGCGATGCGGTCTATTCCGCTCTGGCCTCGCAGCTTGTTGAGAATCTCTACACGCTGCTGGCGTCGGAGCCTATCGTTTCCAACAGCCTGCCCGCGTGGCTGACGATCCAGACTTATTCGCCAATTTGGCTTGCGCCATACAATCCGAATATTTTGCTTTACCCGTCATATCTTGTGCCCGCGAACATCAGCCCGCCTTACGGCGTGGTGCATATCGAACCGGGCCGCACAAACGCCATCCAGGCCGCGCCGCGTTTGAACAACCGGACTTCGCATTATCAGCTTGCCACGGATCACGTCCGCGTGACTCTATACGGCTACAACAATGCGCAGGCTCAAGATTGGGTTGATACCGTCAATCAATTCAGTGTCGATACCGACGCGCTGGGCATTATGAGCATGCCTATCATGCGCGACGAAAAACGTGGCCAGATGGAACTTCAGGCCATCGCAATGAAGAAGACAATCGAATTTGATGTGAGCTATTATCAGACCCGCATCAACGATATTGCGCGCCAGCTTATCGAAAGCTGTATCGTGCAGTATGAAGTTTCACCGTATCCAACCGCTGCATAACAGGAGTTTCCCATGCCCCAAAGCCCGAACCAAGTTTTCCCCGGCGTCGCCAGCGGCGTTGCCAAGCCGCAGTATATGGACGCCCAAGGCGTGCAGGTGGTGGCCAATGCCGCTTCGGCTGCTCTTAATATCACCGCTGCCGCCGCTATCAAGGCGACCCCGGGCCGTCTTGCGCGCATCGTGATCCTGGCCCCTGGCACCACCTCGGGCGCTTTCACGTTCAACAACTGCGCCACCACCGGTGCCGCGACGACCGCCAATCAGGTGTTCACCCTGCCCTACAACGGCACGAACAACATTGCCGGTGCGGTGTTCGACATCAGCGTTCCATGCTCGGTGGGCATCGTTTGCTCGGCGGTCCCGGGCGCCGGTTCGCCGCGTGTGCTTGTGACCTACACCTAAGCCGTCGCAGCATCGTCCTACCTAGGAGAATTCAATGCCAACCATTGTTCAAGTAAATGTGACGCAGACGGTTGGCGCAGCGCCCGCCACTCTGCAAAAGACGGGCGCGCTGATCTCCCAAGGCGGGACGACCACCAGCCCGGGCACCGCGACGCTCATCACGCAGGAAGCCGATCTGACGGCGATCCTGACGGCTCCCGCCCCGCTAACTCAGGTGGTGGTGGCCGGAGCGCTTGTGACAGCCACGACGGTTTCGCCGCATGGCTATACCGTCGGAAGCCAGATCGTTTTGACGATGGCTGGCATCACCGACGGTGGGTTGGGGCCGTCGGCTTATAACGGCACCTACCTCTGCACCATCACCAGCACGACGCAATACACCTACAACCTGGGCCAGGAATTGATCTTGGCTTCGGGCACGGGCGGCACATACGTTCCGCAAAGCGCGATCCAGCTTACCGCGATGGGCAACACGTTCTTTGCCCAGGGTTCTGGCTTGTCCTGCTATGTGCTGGAGCTTGGGCCGGGCAACACGGAAGATGGCGTGGCCGCGCTGGCCGCATACATCCAGGCCAACCCCAACAGCGACTACACGCCCGGCGCGGAAGGCTATTTCTACGCTTACGTTGTGCCGAAACAGTGGGACGGCAACGCGGATTTCCTGGCCCTGCTAGCGGAATTCGAATCCACCACGGCACGCACCTATTTCTTCATCACAACCACGCTGGCTACCTACAACAGCTACACCAACCTGATGAAGTGCGCGTTTACGCTGATTGAATCGCCGCAATTCGGCACCTACGGCGCAAACGAACTGATCGGCGCGGTTTGGACATCGGGCGCCATCACGTTCACGACCCTTAACACCAGCGGCATTTCTAAAGGCGACTGGTTCACCATCGTGGGCTGCACACCCGCAGAATACAACGGCACTTATCAAGCCGTTGTGGCCAATGGCGTGGACATCACCGCCTATAAGGCGGTTGACCCTGGCGCGCTTACCGTTACCGGCAGCCTCAAGGCCAGCCTGTATGGCAACGCGGGCGCTCCGGTTACGGAATTCACGGTGGTGTCCGCCTTCTGGAACTTCCTGGCTTACGAACCCAGCGCAGCGAACCTCGTTGCACCGTTCGCCTTCAAGTATCTTTACGGCGTGACGCCGTTCCCGACGCGCGGCAACAACGCTCTGCTGACCACGCTCAAGGCCGAAAGTGTCAACGTCGTGGGCACGGGCGCGGAAGGCGGCATCAGCAACACCATCCTGCTCTGGGGCACCACAATGGATGGCCACGATGCCACTTATTGGTATTCAGTGGACTGGGTGCAGATCAACGTTGACATCGCCATTTCCAACGCGGTGATCAACGGTTCGAACAACAGCCAGAACCCGCTGTATTACGACCAGAACGGCATCAACCGGCTTCAGGCGGTAGCGCAAACGGTCATGCGCAACGCCATCTCTTTTGGCCTCGCGCTCGCGCCCATCACGGTCAATGCGGTGCCGTTTGTGACCTACGTTTCGCAGAATCCGGCGGATTACCCGGCGGGCATTTATCGCGGCCTCTCGGTCACCTACACGCCGCAGCGCGGCTTCATCCAGATCGTGTTTTACGTCAACGTCTCGTCGTTCCCGGCTGGCGGCTGAGTAGGAGAAAACAACCATGGCAGCTAATCCACAAGTCGCTCAGGGCACGCTCAACCGGTTACGGGGCAGCGTGGTCATTCCGGACTATCCGGCACTGCAAGTCACGGCGCCCTTCCTGGGGCGCCCTGGCATCGCCATCGCCTTTGAAGGCGAAACGACGACGATGATCCCGACGATGACGGGCACCATCACCTCGCCGTTTCCCTATCAGATGGTGACGGTGACCATTTCGCTGCTCAAGACCCAGAACCTTGCGGCTCTCTGGGAGGCGCAGCGTCAGGCGTTGAGCACGATTGGCGACATCACGGTGACGCCCGACACCACGTCGCTTCCGGCTTACACCTTCAACAACTGCGCCATCCAGAATGTGCGTGAGTTGAATTTCGCAGGCGAGGACGCGAGCTATTCCGTCACCGTCAGCGGCTACTACCAGATCAACAACAACCTCTGGAATCTGGTTTGATCGAACGGGTGCAGCTAGGGCGACGGTCCGAAAAGCAGGCATAGTCCACCTGCCTGCTGCATCCTATCCCCTGGACGCGAAGGATAACGCAAAGTGAAGATTAACAACAAGTTGAATTTGGTAGTTGAAGTCGAAACCAGCGAAGGCACTATCTTCGTGCATAGCACGCCGCTTTCGCGTGAGGTGTTTGAGCGATATTTCCTGATCATCGGCAAGACGTTCGCCAGCTTGATCAGCGAAGGCTTGAGCTTCGTTTCTGGTCCGCGCGTGGCGGCTATGATGCTCAGGAAGATTGCTCAGGACGCTGGTGTTTGGGAAGGGCGCGACGGAATTCACAACGGGCTGATGGCTGAAATTCGTCGGCTTTCAAGCGTGGTGATTCCTAGCACGTCAGGGTGGGTGACGATGCCTTTCCAAGATGCCATTGACCGGAAAACGATGGACGAAGATGACATTGCGGAGGTAGAAGGGCTTATCACTTTTTTTATCTGCGCCTCTGCCATGTCCCGGAAAACCGAGATTGGCCCCGTTCTGGAGAGGATGCGTTTGTGGGGTGCGTTGACCACATTGTTGAACTCTACGGAATACGCCGCCTCATTGCCGACATCGACAACGGAAGACACTTTGGATGCGCCGATGATCACCTCGTCAGTGCCGCATTAGGGTGGGTGGCCGGAGAAGGATTTTACGATTTCTTCGGCAAGCATGTGGATGATTGGCGGTGGGATTCCGTCTCTGAGTTTCGCCAGCGTCACTTTTCCACGGCGCTGAAACGGATAGGAATGGGTTGAATGGCGGTCAAGAGCATCATTGATGTCGATGTGAACGACGATGCCTTCAAGGCGTTCATGGAGATGTTCGCCAAGTATCAGGCAGCCCTGAAAAAGCTGCCGGGTGCTTGGGATACCGCAAACAAATCCATCAACAAATCCGGTTCCGCCATTGAAGAAATGACGGACATTATGAGCCGTCAGGTTGATATCATTGACAAGCAAACCAGAGCGCAAGAAAAGATGCGGCGCGAGGTTGAAAAGACTGGCTATTCACTGACCGATGTTGCTCGCGCTACAACCCGCATAGCGGGCGGCATGAAAGATATAACCCTATCACTGCTTAAGTTTAGCACTCTGACCAGCGCCTTTGGGTTGTTGTCTGGTGGCACGGGGCTGTTTGGCTTTGAGGCGTTGGCGCGCTCGGCCAGCCAGCAACGCACGCAGTCCATGGGGCTTGGAATTACGCCCGGCCAGCTTCAGGCGGCAAACATCACTTATGAGCGCATTGGCGGCGCAGAGCCAACGCTTTCCAGCATTGCGGACATGCAGAACGATCTGCGCCAGAGACATCGGCTTCAAATGCTCGGTATCAGCAACGAAGATATTGACAACAAAAACCCGTTTGAACTTTTGCCGCAAACCTTAAGCGCCATTCGTTCGCGCTATTTGTCTATCCCGGAAAACCTTCGCGGCACTTTGGCGCAATCATATGGATTGACTCAATTTGGTCTTTCTATGTCGCAGCTTCGCCAACTCGGGGGAATGTCGGAGCAAGAACTAGCGGGCCTTGGCACCTCGCTTTCAAGAAACGCAACAACAATTGGCGGCAGTAACGATATAAACCGACGTTATCAAGATTTTTTAGAACAGCTTGGTGTCGCAGGAGCGCGGCTGCAAACCACCCTGATTGATAAGTTGACACCGCTCGCTAAGCCTCTCGGCAATGTAGTCGATGCTTTCACTAACCTTGCCGCGTCTGCACTAGGTAGCGATACGTTCCGCAATGGATTAAAAACATTTGCAGATTGGATTAACGATTTTGCCAGCACGCTGAATACCGAAGAAACAAAATCCTCCATCGCTAATTTCATTGAACAAGTAGGAACTTTTGCAACTCGCATGGCGAACGCCGTCAGAGCAGTAATTTCATTTATTGAAGCTCTACAAGACGCATACGCATGGGTAAGGGGTTTATTGGGGGGCGATGCGCAAGAGCAAATGGGTCCTCCCAATCCGTATGGTGGTGACGATCCAAATCGTCGAACGCCGACGCCAGACAATCCTTTGGGCACTCGACGCGGCGTAATTCCACGATATCGCCTTTACGAGCCAATGTCTTACACCTCCGGTGACTATAATACTTTTATCGACCAAATGACGCGCGCCGAAAGCGGTAGCAGAGATGACGCTCGCAACCTGCGCTCATCAGCTAGTGGGCGGCATCAATTCATCGACGAAACGTGGCTCAGCGTAGCAAGACGGTTTGGTGGTTCGCGTATTGCCGGAATGTCTGACGAGCAAATTCTTGCGCTACGCTCTGACGCTGATTTTTCACGTCAAATGGCGTTGTCACATACGCAATTTGATATTGCACCGGAGTTATTGCGCTCTGGAGTGGACCCGACAAATCTTGCTCTTTATGCCGGTTGGCATTTTGGCGGACGGGGCGGCGCCGCAGTTATGCAAGCGGGCAACGATACTCCAATGAGTCAAATTCTCAGCGCAAAAGCAATTGCAGCCAATCCACACCTGCAAAATTTAACGGCGGGTCAATGGCGCAATAGGTATTTGGGTCAATTCCCCGGCGGAGGCGAAGGACAGCCCGGAAGGCAAGTGCTTTCCGTTCAGCCTGGACAGGCGGTTCATGTGGTCATTAACGACAACACTGGTGGTAACATCGTCAACACGTCGGCTTCGCTCGGCGCTCCGGGGTATTACGGATGAGCATTCTCGACACCATTGGCCGGTCCATTTATCAAGTCGGTTTCCAGCTTACGCCGATCATTTTGGTGCAAGGCATTGCTAGAAGTTTTCCTGGCGGCATGATGCCTATTATCATTTTAACGGAAGGACCAAACCTCCTCGTGACCGTGTTGGCTGGCAAAAGCCCCTTTAACCCCGACCGGTTTTTTGCTCACTTTTCCCCCGTTCCCGGCGGGAAATTGGCCAATTTTGCTATTGGTCAATACCCCTTCGCTAACCAGTCGGTGGCAGCAAACGCGATCATCAGCGAGCCGCTTACTATTTCCATGAAAATGTCTATCCCTGTCAACAAGTCGGGCGGGCACACGGCGAAGCTGGCCACGATGGTGCTGCTTCAATCCAAGCTCAAAGACCACGCAAACCTGGGCGGAACCTATATCGTCGCAACTCCAGCCGGGTTTTATACCAATTGCATTTTGACTGGCCTCACAGATGTCAGCACGGGCGATAGCCCGATCCCGCAAAACACATGGCAGTGGGATTTTGTGCAACCCCTCATTACGCTGCAAGAAGCAGAAGCCGCACAAAATACGTTCATGAGCAACGCGACCAGCCAATTGCCGTCCGACGGATCGTTGAACGCAACCCCCGGCGGCGTTCCATCAACATCCGTCCCGGCTTCTCAGGGCACCAATCTACCTGCTGGCGTCCAAGGACCGAACCAATGACCACCTATACGGAATTCACGCCGTCCAACACGCAAGTCTTTACCTTCCAACCTACTTTGGATGGCACCACCTACATCATCACCATTCCGTGGTCTCTTTTTGGCCAGCGGTATTATGTGACGTGCAGAACGCTTGGCGGCAACCTTGTTTTCTCGCTTCCGCTTATTGGTTCGCCCGCTGGCATCAACGTGCAAGGTGCAACGTGGGAACCGAACAATGCGACCATCACTGTCGCAACACCTCATGAGCATAAAGTCGGCTCTATCATCAACCTCACTCTTTCAGGCATGGCGCCGGATGTTTACAACGGCACGTTTGCTTGCAAGATCATCAACGATACGCAATTCACGTTCCCTCTGAATTCTTTTCCCGGGGAAGTCTCCACGCTCGGATCGGTGCAATACAACATTAATCTTGCGGCGGGTTATTTCACGACATCCACACTCATTTATCGCCCGCAAAATAAAGTGTTTGAGGTGACGCCGTGAGGTTCTATGAAATCACCATCACGGACCCCACAAACGCAGACAAAAAGCAAATATACACAAGCTGGTTCAACGGTAAAAATGACCCGGGTGCGCTCAATGTGGTTTTTGATGTGCCGGTTACCGCTCTTGCAATACCCCTTGGCGCGGCAATGATAGAAATATGGGGCATTCCCATTAAAAATATCAGCAATGCCAATAACCTGAACAACAAGCTCATTTCCGTTCAAGCTGGGTTCAAGCCCGGCTTGCCGTTGGCTACGCAAGCCTCAGAGAAACAGTCCGGACCCATCATCAACGGCTATATTTTGCAGTCTTACGGAAATTGGATTGGCACCAATATGACTATGAATTTGGTCATATCGCCAGGAAGCCCGCCAACGCAAACGCGAACAGCCACAACGGCTGCGCAACAGCCAACAGCGGCCACCAATAATACAGCGCCCCCGCTTGGCTCCCCAACCGCTCCAATTGATTTTCATTTTAATATGCCTGTAGGCATGAGCATGAGAGTGGCTATAGAAAACACGCTGGCCGCAGCATTGCCCAACTTCACACGAGAAATTCGCATAAGCACCATTCTTTCTTCGGGGCCGCGCAATTTTGTATCGCGTTCTTTTTCCGAATTTGCTCAAACAATTAAAACGCTATCAAAGCAACTTGTGACGACTGAAAATTATCCTGGCGTAAATATGACCATTACGCCAAATAATGGCGTGCTTGTTTATGACGGAACAACAACCATCAAGCGGGTTGATATTTCGTATTTGGATTTGATTGGCCAGCCAACATGGATTCAGCCAAACACAATTCAATTTAAATGTCCAATGCGAGCCGATTTGCAAGTTGGATTTGAAATCACATTGCCAAAAGGCCGTTTTTACGGCATTCAACCGGGCGATCCGACGGTTCCAATTCCTTATCGCTTTCAATCCACGCAGCAAGGCACATTTAACATTATTGAGCTTCGACACGTCGGAAACTTCCGGCAGCCCGATGCAAATTCGTGGGTTACGGTTGTGACCTGCTCGTTCATTCCAACCCCCGCTGGCGGCGTTCAAGGACCAAACCAATGACTGCGAAGGCGGCTCATGGCCAGTAACTCACAAACCACGCCGTTCGCTCGCGGCATCGTCAATTACACTCGCACGGAAATCGACGCGCAAATCCAGCAACTTGGACAGGCGCTCCCGGTCTCGGTGGTGGCGGTGAACAACGCCATGGTGACGGTTAACTTTGAACTCAATGGCCCCATCACCTTCCCGCAGATTGAAGTGCCGCAGGCGATTTCGCGCTACGCTCGCCCGCCGACGCAGGTGGGCGACAAGGGCTTTGTAATATCCGCTGACGCCTATCTCGACGGCATGACGGGACTTGGCACTGGTACGGCGACCTATAACCAGCTCCCGCCCAACCTTTCGGCCTTGGTATTCTTTCCACTCGCAAATACGTCCTTCCCAACGGTGGACGCAAACGCCTATAATATCACAGGGCCAAACGGTTGCGTCATCAAGGACGACAGCGGTGCAAGCGTGATAACCCTAACACCATCGTCCATCACTCTTTCCTGCGGGGGGCACTCAATCGTGATTGATAGCGGCGGGGTGAAGATTGATGGCAAGGTATTCTTGACCCATAAACATAGTGGCGTCGCAGTCGGCTCCGGCAACACGGGCAACGTCGTCTGATGCGGGTGTATGGGCGCGATCCGAAAACTAACCAATGGATGGAGGTGCAAACCTCCGCCGACGGCCAGAACGACTATGTGTATGTGACGGCGCTGGTGCAGTGTTTGAAATTGAGCATCAACGAAAGTCCGTTCTGGGGCAATTGGGGAATTCCAGCGCAGCAAAGCGTGTTGCAGCAGATATTCCCCGATTTTTATGTCGCGCTAATGCAGCAGCGGTTCTCGCCCTATTTCGCCGCGCTGCAAATCACCAAAGTGCAATCCACCACGCCGACGTATAATGTCAGTGTGACGAACAACCAGGGTGTCAAAATGGCTATGAGTGTGCCGGTATGAGCGGAACCATCCCTATCGTTCTTGGCCCGGCTGGGATGATTCCCGCCGTCCCGGCAGAGGTGCATGCTCAGCTTATCGCCAACGTCGTGGCGACCAACCCCGGCTACACCGCAAACCTTCCTGGCACGCTAATCGAAGACATCAGCAGCACGGACGTGGCGGCGATCCTGCTTTGCAATTCGGCCTTGGTCGAACTGGTTAACTCGGTCACGCCATACGGCGCCAACCAATTCATCCTGAACCAGCTTGGCCAGATTTATGGCGTGCAGCAGGGACAGGCTACCAACACATCCGTCTATGTGGTGTTCACCGGCACGCCCGGCTTCATCATTCCGATTGGCTTCGTGGTTTCCGACGGCACATATCAATACGCCGTGCAGGATGGCGGCATCATCGGTGCGGGCGGTGTCACTCCGTCGCTCTACTGCCTTGCCACTACGGCGGGTTCTTGGGCGGTTCCGGCCAACACCGTCACGGCGCTGGCAAGCTCGGTTCCATCAACGATCACTTTGACGGTCACTAACCCCCTGCCGGGCACGCCCAGCGCAGGTGCGCAGTCGGTAGAGAGTTACCGCGCCCAAGTGTTGCAAGCCGGTCTGGCGGCTTCTCAGGGCATGCCACGCTATCTCAAGACGTTGCTAGCCAACGTTGCGGGCGTGCAGCCTCGGCTCATTTCTATCGTGCCTAGCGGTTCTTCCTGGGAAATCATCGTGGGCGGCGGCGACCCGTATCAAGTGGCTTACGCCATCTACACGGCGCTTTTCGACATCAGCAACCTTGTTGGTTCCACGATGTCAATTTCGGCAATCTCGGCTACGTCTCCCGCCGTGATAACGACCGACCTCAACCACGGACTGACAACCGGCGATACCACTACAATTAGTGGGGTGACTGGCACGGGCGGAATAGCGGGCATTAACCAAACGTTTAGTGTGACGCGGATCAGCAACACCACTTTCAGCGTGCCGTTTAACGCTACCGGGACCACATACACGGGCGGCGGCGTTCTGACCCCGAACGCGCGCAATCAGGTCATCACGATCAACGACTACCCGAACACCTACGCCATTCCATTCGTGGTGCCTCCCGCGCAATCGGTGGCGGTCTCGCTGACGTGGAACACGAATTCTCCGAACAGCGTTTCCGCTTCGTCCATGGCTGCGCTGGGCGCGACGGCGCTGGTGAATTACATCAACAGCATCGCGGTAGGCGCCCCAATGAATCTGTTCGAACTGCAAAACGCCTACCAGCTTGCGACCGCCAGCATTTTGCCGACCGCCTTCCTCACTCGCATGGTGTTCGCAGTCACCATCGACGGTGTGCTGACAAATCCGGATGCGGGCACGGGCATCATTGCGGGCGATCCCGAAAGCTATTTCCTGACCAACGTCACCGCCATCAGCATCGTGCAGGGGTGACGCCATGACCACATTGCAGAAAACCATCCCGTCATACCTCTACACGCAATACGCGGACGATGACGATCTGCAAGCCTTCGTGGCGTCCTACAACCAAATCACGCAAAGCTACGTCAACACTTTCAACCAGCTTAATCTGCCGGTCTACACCAAACTTTCCGGCGCGCTGCTCGACTGGGTGGGGCGCGGCGTTTACGGTTATCCTCGCCCAACAATTCCGGCGGTTGCAGCAAGCGTGATTGGCCCGGTCAACACCTACGGTCCCGATTTCTTCGTTCCGCTGAACACGCAGGAATCAACCGCAGCCTCAAACTACAACACCACCGACGACATTTATAAGCGGCTGCTGACGTGGCATTTTTATAAGGGCGACGGGAAAGTTTTCAATATACCCTGGCTTAAGCGCCGGATTGTTCGTTTCCTATATGGCGCGGACGGAATTTCTCCGGTCATAACCCAAACCTACGACATCGGCGTCACGTTTTCGGCTGGCAACAACGTGAACATCACCATGCCCGCATCGCCGCAGGCGGACATTCTCATCGCCGCCATCGCAAGCGGAGCGGCGGAGACGCCATTTCAATACACGTCTAATTTTACGACATACGATCCCGGGACGACGGTGGACTGGGAAAACACCAGCAACGCCATCGTTGACTGGGAAAACACAAGCACGGCTCTCGTGACTTGGAACAACGATCCAGTTTGAGGTGCATCAATGTCTGTCCCATACACATTCGGCACTGCCGTCGGAACAACCCAGCTTGCGAAGCTGGACACGAACTTCTCGACGCCATTAACGCTGGGATCAACAGCGCTGACGTTGGGCGGCACGTTCACGACGATTGCGGGACTGACGCTGACCAGCCCCGTGTTGACGACTCCGAACATCGGGACGCCAAGCGCCGCCGTTCTGACAAACGCAACGGGCCTCGCCTTGGGCACCGGCGTCACTGGCACGCTCCCCGTCGCTAACGGCGGCACGGGGCTTTCCGCCACACCCGCAGTGGGTGAAATCGACATCGGCACGGGCACCGGCTTTTCGCGCACCACCCTGACCGCTGGCACAGGTATCGCCATCAGCAACGCTGCCGGGGCCGTCACTATTTCGGCCACCGCCGTGACTGGAATCACGGGGCCGACCGGTCCATCCGGCCCGACAGGTTCGACCGGCCCAACAGGCGGCAGCGGTCCCACAGGCGTTACCGGCGCGTCTGGTCCTACGGGCGCAACCGGTGCCACGGGAACGGGGCCAACGGGCGCAACGGGTATCGGCTACTCAGGGCTGACTAGCGCGTCTTCTGCGGTCATTGGAACGGGCGCAAAAGCATTCACCACCAACACCGCTTCCACCGCAACGGCGTTTGCAATTTCTCAGCGGGTCCGCGTGGCCAGCACTGCGTCGCCTTCCAATTTCATGGAAGGCACAATCACTTCATTTTCGGGCACCAGCATCGTCGTCACTGTTGACGCCATCGGCGGCAGCGGAACCTTTTCTGGCTGGACGTTCTCGGCTTCCGGCGCGATGGGTGCGACCGGCTCTACCGGCGCGACCGGGACAGGTCCGACCGGCCCAACAGGTGCGGGCGTTACCGGCGCGACTGGTGCCACGGGTGCTACAGGCGCAACCGGGACTGGCCCGACTGGTGCCACAGGTGCAGGCGTGACGGGTGCAACAGGCGCAACGGGCAGCACCGGTCCAACCGGTGCAACAGGCGTTACCGGCGCTGGCGTGACAGGCGCAACGGGTGGCACGGGCGCTACTGGAGCAAGCGGCACTGGCCCTACAGGCGCGGCAGGTTCCACCGGTGCTACAGGAGCAACCGGCGCCAGCGTGACCGGTGCTACAGGCGCGACTGGCCCCACCGGCGCAACCGGCATCGGTTATGCTGGCTTGACCAGCGCCTCGGCGGCGGTGATCGGCACGGGCGGGAAAGCCTTCACCACCAATCTCGCAGCCACGGCAACTGCTTTTGTCGTCGGGCAGCGCGTGCGCGCCGCCAATACCGCCACGCCTTCAAACTACATGGAGGGCATCGTCACTTCGTTTTCCGGAACGAACATCGTCATCAATGTGGATGCCACTGGCGGCACAGGCACTTTCTCCGGCTGGACTTTCTCCGCCGCAGGCAACGCGGGCGCTACGGGACCGACCGGCGTCACGGGGCCGACCGGCGGCGGAGCGGTTTTGCCAATTTCCAGCGCAGACATTTCATTCTTGCAAGCGGGAACAGGCGCCGTTGTTCGCACCGGCCAAGCCAAATATCGGGATTTTGTCTCGGTGTTGGACTTCGGCGCCGTGGGCAATGGTATCGCGGACGATAGAGTTGCCATTCAGAACGCGCTGAACACTGGCAAAAATGTCTATCTTCCGCCCGGCAACTACCTCATCTCTGACCCTGGCCTTTCGATGTTTACTAATGGCCAGCGGATGTATGGCGAAAGCGGTGCGGGCTGGCTAACGATCATTGAATGGAATAGCACGAACGGCAGCAACAATAACGCCATCACTATTTCTGCCCTTCAGCATTGCATTATTGAATCCATCAACATTCGGCGCAATCCTAGCAACCCTGTCAATTTAACAAGCGGTTTTGGCGTTTCGTTTGCAAATGGCGCATATTTCTGCGAAGTGCGAACGTGCAAAATCACGGGCACCGGTAACGGCATTTCGATCACGGGCACCGGCAATCAAGTTATTGATTGCGAAATGCGGGAATTCTCCGGATTGTATGGCATCCGATACTATGGCACATCGGTGCTGCCAGGATTGCGCGCCGTTCTCGACCGGGTTTTGATTGATAACCTTTTGGTTATCACCTCAATTTCGGCTACGTCGCCTGCGGTCATCACGACTACCCATAATCACGGCCTGAGCACTGGCAATACTATCACAATTCAAGATGTCAGCGGCACAGGAGGAATAGCGGGCATCAATGGCTCGCGCGTGGTAACGGTATTGTCGTCTAATACACTCAGCGTTGCGTATAACGCCACCGGAACAACATATAACGCATATAGCGGCTCTTTGTATGGGCCAAGTAACTTTATTCACGTTGTATATGATTCATACGTCCACAGCTTGATCATTACGGCTTGCGCGTTCTTGTGGGGCGGCACTGCCGTTTATATGACGGACTACGCCAACACAACTGGCTCTTACCCGACTTGGTTGCACGCATTTGACCTTGAGTGCGATCACCAATGGAACACCGCCGTTATCTTGAACGGCGGCGAAGGCTGTTTTATTACCACAAGCTGGATCGGGTCTTCGCTTGCTGGCAACGGCCTTGTCGCTATGCCTCCATCGACGGGCGTCAGCGGTTGGCGCGGCGAATTGCTGCTTAGCAACAGCCGCATCATGGGCAATGCGCAAACCGGCATATTGCTGAACGGGGGTGTTGATGCCTGCATCAATAACTGCGCTATTGGAGATAACGGCACGCAAACTCCGAATACATTCAACGGGATTACCGTAGCAGCGGGCGTTTCCAAATTCTCCATCACGGGAAATAAAATTGGCGATGCTATCGGGACGACCTCTAATCAACAGGCATACGGCGTTTACATTTTTACTGGCGCTTCCGACTATTATCAAGTGATTGGCAACATCCTGTATGGCAACACCGTTGGCCAGATTGGTGATTTTGGCAACGGTTCAAACAAGATCGTCCAAAATACCAACACCAACGGCGGAGGGATGACGTTCAGCGGGCAGGTTCAAGCTGATAACGCGGCGTTTATCGGAGCCATTACAAGCGCCAGCTTGACCGCCACGGGTATCGTCGCGGCCAATGCCATCAATGCCGTTGGACAGGTGGCTGGTAATAACGTCTATGTCACCTCTTCCGCCGATACCGCTATCCGGATTTTGAACGGCGGCGGATTGCAGGCAACCGGCAAGGTTGCAGGCAATACCCTGGCGGCAGTCGGCGCTATCACGGGCGCGAGTTTGACTGCCACGGGTGCAGTTGCGGGCAACACCGTCGCCGCTGTCGGGCAGGTTTCGGGCGGAAGCGCCTATATCACCTCCGCGTCCTCTACCGCCATTCAGGTGGTGGGTGGCGGCGGTATATCCGTGACGGGGCCAATTGCTGCGGCTACCGTCGCCGCAACCGGGCAGGTCTCGGGCGGAAGCGTTTACGTCAATTCGCCTTCCGGCACTGCCATGCAGGTGGTGGGCAGCCCAAGCTACGCGCTCGATTTCAATGGCATGTCGTCCACCGGCAAGGTGCGGCTTAAGGATGGGCAGCAACTCACTTTCCGCAACGCAGCCAACACCGGCGACAGCAACGCGCTTTTCACAATCAGCGATGGGCTTGTGATTGCCAACAATGGTTTCACGGCAACATACATCAACACGACGCTTTATCCGCTCTACGACAACACCTTCCAGACTGGCGGAACAAGCAACCGTTGGTCTGCGGTTTGGGCGGTCAACGGGACCATTCAAACCTCCGACCCAAGCCTCAAGACTGACATCTCGCCGCTCCCCACTGCGCTACCGATTGTGGCCGACATCGACCCTGTTACCTTCAAGTGGATTTCCGGCGGCAAAGTTGCCGAAAAGAAAATCACGCAAACGAAGATTCCGGCGCCCAGCGGCAAAGGCTTCGTGACGGAAGAAATCGAAGAGACAGTGTATGTCGATAAGCCCGGCAAGCGCACGCATTGGGGCTTCCTGGCCTCCGACGTGAAAGCCGCGTTCGACAAGACCGGTCTGGATTTCGGCGGCTACGTCAAAGGCGAAGACGGCTCCGAAAACCTCCGCCCTGACCAGCTTATTCCGGTGCTCTGGAAAGCCGTGCAGGAATTGAAGGCGGAAATCGACGTGCTCAAGAATTCTAAACCGTGATCCAAGAGGACAAAATGGACGACAAGCAAATCACGCTCACCTTCACCGTTGGGCAGGTCAACCAGCTTCTCGCGCTGCTGGGCGAACTGCCTTTCTACAAATCCGCTGACGCCATCGCTGCCATTAAGGAGCAGGGCAATCAGCAATTGGCCGCTTCTGAATGATCGTTTCGGATAACAGGTTGATCAGCATCGTTCCGCCCTGGCAGCCAAGATATGTCTGGCCGGTTTCGGAGCCTGATGACAGCCTGGATTATTCGCTGGACATCTCCGCCGTCCTGGCCGACGCAGAGGACACGGTGGATTATGCCACCGCCTCCGTCGCGCCATCAGGGGCAGGGGAACTGATGGCGGAGAGAATCACCTACGCCAATGGCGTAGTGGCGGTTTGGCTGGCGAACGGTGCGGTGGGACGGCTATATAGCGTCAACGTCAAGGTATATTGTGTATCGGGACGTGAATTCTCGTTCTTCATCGACCTGCCAATCAGCTATAACACCTTAGTGATTCCGCCCGGCCCGCCGCCATCGCCATATTATAGCACTCCCATTTCGACCTGAGAGGTTCAACCGATGTCGCAATCCTATCCCAATGACCAGAGCAACCCGGCGGGTGCAATTCCGGTGTGGATTGCGCCCGGCAATGACGGCGCTGGCTACACGCCCATCGTCGCGCCCGTCACTACCATCACTACGGGTGGCACGGCGGTCACGGTGCTGACCGGCCCGATTTCGGGCGGCACGATTTCCAACCCCGCAAGCGTCGCGGCGCAGGACATCGACCCGGTTGAGAATCTTTACATCAGCTTCGTCGGCACGCCCGGATCAACCGACGCGGCAGCCAACGGCGGCACGCTTACCTTGGTGCCTGGGGCGTCTTACTCGCTCCCGGCCCTAGCGACCGGCGTCACGCTCAAGGCGAATGCTGCGACATCTGGCCATCTTTTCACAGCATTTTCGTGGTGAGCCGCCATGCCACTTGAAAAAGGCAAAAGCCAAGAGACCATTTCGCGCAACATCAAGCGCGAGATGGAAGCCGGTAAGCCGCAGAAGCAGGCGGTAGCCATCGCGCTGCGCGCTGCTGGCGCACCAAAGCCTGATGCCATCCATTCCTATATGGATTCCGTGCGGGCAGGAAAACCCTGTTGGGCGGGCTATGAAGCATTCGGCACTAAAAAAAAGGACGGCAAAACTGTTCCTAACTGCGTTCCGATGAGGGCAAAATGAGCCAACTTCTCTGGGCGAACAACGCCTCCTCCGTCACGGTAGGCGCCATCGCCTACAATGACAGCACGGTCACGCTTTCTGCCGGGACGGGCGCGGAATTCCCGGTGCCAAATTCCGCATATCAATATTTTTTGGCGACGCTTTCGCCCGCGACCCCAGGCGCGCAAGACCCTGAAATTGTCAGGGTGACGGCGGTTTCAGGCGACACGTTCACTATTGTGCGAGGCCAAGAAGGAACTGACCCACAAGCGTGGGCTTCCGGCTCCATTATCCAGAACCTGATCACAAAGGGGACGCTCAATGCATTATCTCAAATGGTTGTTTACGCAGGCAATCCAAACGGGAATGTGGCTGGCGCTACTGGCGTTGCAGGCGTGCCTCCTTCTATGGTTTGGGATAGCACGAACAGTCTTATATGGGTTTGCACAGGCTCAGGAAATGCTGCAACGGCTTCGTGGGCGGCTCAAGCGCCGCTGAACAGCCCGGCTTTCACCGGCAACCCAACTGCTACCACGCAAACGCTTTCCGACAACTCGACGCGGTTGTCCACTACGGCGTTCGTGCAGGGCATCGCCGCGACCAAGGCCAATTTGGCAGGCTCCGCCGGGCAGCTATTCAGCGTGGCTTCCGCCGTCTCCAACGCCAATGCGGTGAATCTCGGGCAATTCCCGGCCACGCTCATTTCCACTCCGGGCAGCGCCACGTTGCCAAGCGGTCTCATCATCAAATGGGGCGTGGTTAATATCGTGAACGGTCCCAACATTGTTACTTTTAACGCGCCATTTCCGAATGCGTGTTTTCAGGTGGTGGTTTGCGAAGGCGCCGCTAACAACGCAACTTGGGGAGCGGGACTGCCCACCATCCATGGCGTTTCCGCGCGGAATCTGGCTGACTATACGGGGTGGGCGTCCTACTGGAATGGCACGCTGTGGATTTCTAGCGGGTCTATCACCCAGAGCTACATCGCCGTCGGCTGGTAAATGACGGATTTCGCCCGCACCGTCGTCGTTGATGTGCTGGGAAAGAACTTCTTGCAATGGCCGACTGCGCACCTCGGCCAGGAACTAGATTATTTTGTCAACGCCTCGGCGCCGCTGGCTTATGATCTGCTGGCGTCGGTGTCGGTGTCCGTCTCGCCGTCAGGCACGGGCGAATTGCAGGTTGTCGATGTGACGGTGACGGGTTCCACCATTCGGGTAAAATTTTCGGGCGGCGTGGCTGGGCGCGTGTATCGAGTGCGCGTTGATACCGTGACGGAGATTGGCCGGGAATTCTCGTGGGTTCCGGTTCTGCCGTTCTCTGAAGAGGGCGCGATCCCGCCTTTGCCCATTCCGCCCGTCGCGGATTTCGGCACGCCGTTTGTGTGGACCTACTCCGGCCCCGTGCGGCCACTTCCACCGCAGCCAGTGCGCGTCCCTGCAACATTCACGGGCGCTCCATTCGTGGCGCGCATGACCACGATCAACCCGAGTGGGCAGGTATTTTTGCAATGGCCAATAGGCGAGGCTAACCAACAACTTGATTATTATCTCGACACCGTGGCAGCGATCTACCAAGACGGTGACGAAATCTCCAGCCTTCGCATCAGCGTCGCGCCTTCCGGCGCGGGCGAATTGACCATTTCCGATGTGTCGATGGACCTAGGCATCATTCGGCTGGATTTCACGGGCGGCATTCCGGGGCGGCTCTATCGAGTTCGTATTGACGTGAACACGCTGCTGGGGCGCGACTATTCTTGGGTGGTCAACCTGCCGATCAGCCGGGAATACGCAGTGGGTCCGTTCCCCGTTGCTCCCAATCCTGACTTCGGGGAGATAGCCACATGGGCTATGATTGTGCTAGAAAACGGTAGGGGCTTCTGGCGATTGGAAAACGACCTGGGCAACTGGATATGGGGCTGATAGATGGCAAACGTTAAAATTTCCGACGCGACCGTCACGACGCCCCTCGGCACAGACCTCATGCCGATTGCCCGCGTGGGTTCCAATGTCGCCTATTCCGTGCAGTTTCAAGACATCGGGCAGTTTGCGCCAACAGGTCCGACCGGCCCGACGGGTTCCACCGGCCCTACGGGCGGCACTGGCGCCACCGGCACTGGCCCGACAGGTGCTACTGGCGCGACCGGCGCAAGCGGCCCTACGGGCGGCACTGGCGCGACAGGGGCAACCGGTGCAACAGGGGCAACCGGTGCGAGCGGCGCAACGGGTGATACTGGCCCGACAGGCGATACTGGCCCGACAGGCGACATAGGGCCAACAGGAGCGACGGGCGCGACCGGAAGCACTGGCCCGACGGGCAACACAGGGCCAACCGGCTCGACGGGTAGCACCGGCAGCACAGGCGCAAGCGGGACTGGGCCGACCGGTGCCACGGGCGGCACGGGCGCGACCGGCGGCACTGGCGTAACGGGCGACACCGGTCCAACTGGCGCGACGGGCGCAACAGGTTCTACTGGCAGCACTGGTGCTACCGGCTCGACGGGCGCAACCGGAATAACGGGCAGCACCGGCCCGACAGGCGGAACGGGCGCGACTGGTTCTACTGGCAGCACAGGCGCGAGCGGAACTGGTCCAACGGGTGCGACCGGACCCACGGGCGCAACGGGCGCAACGGGTTCTACTGGGGCAACAGGGGCGAGCGGAACCGGTCCCACAGGCGCGACCGGCGCCGCTGGCGCGGGCATTACCTATAAAGGCACGGTGCCGAATTTTCTCGCTCTGCCCGGGTATCCTGCCAGCTACATCGGCGCCATCGGTGACGCATACATTACGACCGATAACAGCCACCTTTGGGTTTGGAACGGAACCGTCTGGGTTGATAACGGCCCGGTTACTACTACCGGCCCGACAGGGGTCACGGGCGCGACGGGTGCAACTGGCAGCACTGGATCAACCGGCGCAACCGGCGTTACGGGTTCCACCGGCGCAACGGGCGGCACCGGCAGCACTGGCGCAACGGGTGTCACAGGTGGAACCGGTGCGACCGGACCGACCGGGGCCACGGGCATTACTGGATCGACGGGCGGAACTGGTGCCACGGGCGGAACTGGATCGACGGGCGGAACTGGATCGACCGGCCCGACCGGCTCGACGGGCGGCACTGGCCCTACTGGCGCAACCGGGGCGCAAGGCTCATCGTCAAGCCTTTTTTTGTATCAAGCTCGCGCAAACATCACGTCGGGCTATCCCGGCAATGGAAATATCTTGTGGGACAATTCCACGCAGATTAACGCGACCAGTATCAACGTCAGCCATCTGACAAATAACAACGAAGATATTGACATCTTTTTGGCTCTGCTTACTCAAACTGAAACTATTGTCATTCAAGATCAAAATGTAAGCTCCAATTTTCAGAAATGGACAATTTCCGGGACGCCTATCAACGTCAATCCCGGCACATCTACAAGCTATTGGACATACCCCGTCACGCTCATATCTTCCGGCGGCACGGGCACAACTAATTTTTCTAATGGCTCTGGTCTTTTCTTGGCGTTGGTGAATGGGGTTGTTGGTCCGACTGGGCCAACAGGGGCTAGCATTACAGGCGCAACTGGCGCGACCGGCGCAACTGGCTCGACGGGTTCGACCGGAGCGACTGGCGCAACGGGGGCCAGCATTACCGGGCCAACGGGCGCTACGGGGATCACGGGCAGCACGGGCGCGACTGGAGGCACTGGCGCTACTGGGATCACGGGCGCGACCGGGCCGACCGGAGCCACGGGCATTACCGGATCGACTGGCGGAACTGGTGCCACAGGTGCAACCGTCACCGGACCAACCGGCGCTACAGGTGCAACGGGTGTTACCGGATCAACGGTTACAGGCGCAACTGGCGCGACGGGTGGAACTGGCGCGACGGGTATCACCGGCAGCACGGGGCCAACGGGTGCGACTGGCATTACCGGCTCAACCGGCGCGACAGGTGCAACCGTCACTGGGCCGACCGGTGCGACCGGCGTTACCGGCTCGACGGTTACGGGTGCCACTGGCGCAACTGGGCCGACGGGCGTTACTGGTTCCACCGTTACGGGTGCTACCGGTCCAACCGGTAGCACAGGAGCGACCGGCGTTACCGGCTCGACGGTTACAGGGCCAACCGGAGCAACGGGTGCTACCGGCGTCACAGGCGCGACGGTTACAGGGGCCACGGGTGCGACCGGCCCAACGGGCGTCACTGGCGCAAGCGGGACGGGTCCAACCGGTCCAACCGGCCCGACAGGTTCCACCGGCCCGACCGGCTCCGCGTCCTACACTCGCACGGCGTTCACCGCCACGGCGGGGCAGACCACGTTCAGCGTCACTTATACCGTTGGCGCGATTGAAGTGTTCGTGAACGGAGTGCTGCTGAACAGCGCGGATTATACCGCCAGCAACGGCACAAGCGTCGTTTTGGCCTCCGCGTGCATCGCGGGCGACATTGTTGAATTTATCGCCATTTCCATCGGTAGCATCGCCGTGGGGGCGACGGGCGCAACTGGCGTCACGGGTTCTACCGGAGCAACGGGTTCTACCGGGCCGACAGGCATAACGGGTGCGACCGGAGCAACGGGTTCTACCGGGCCGACAGGCGTCACAGGTTCTACCGGGCCGACAGGCGTCACAGGTTCTACCGGCGCTACCGGCGCAACTGGTGGCGCAAATCTCACCGTTGGCACCACTACCGTTGCCAGCGGCACGTCCGGTTATGCACTGTATAACAACGCAGGCACGTTGGGTAACACCAACACATTGAACAACTTTACCGTTTCCGCCGTCACAGTGAACGATGGCTACACGGAAGAAACTATCACCGCCAACACCGGCACTGCCTACACAATTGCTATAATTAACGGCACATTCCAAATCTTGACGCTGACCGGCAACTGCACCTTCACCTTCCCAACAGCCACTGCTGGGCAATCCTTCATGATGTTCCTGAAGCAGGACGGCACTGGCAGCAGGACTGTGACGTGGCCTGCGGCGGTCAAGTGGCCAACTTCGTTGGCACCGACGATCACGGCCGCTGCCAGCAAAGGTGATAAATTCGTGTTCACCGCTGACGGCACAAATTGGCTCGGTTCCGTTGCTGGGCAGAATTACCTGTAATGTTTAGCGCAAATACAACTCAGGTTGCGCCCGCAACACAGGCTAGGGCAATTGCTGTTGGAAGTTTAAGCAGCCCTAACGTTCAAGTATATCCCTGGACCACAGCAAGCGGATTTGGAACTAAATATGCTAATCCGGCGACATTGCCGGGTGGAACAGGACAAGGTGTTGCATTTAGCCCCGACGGCACAGCCATAGCTATTGCCAGCAGTTCATCACCTTATGTAGTGGCTTATCCGTGGTCTGGTAACGGATTTGGCGCTAAATATACCAATCCAGCAACCTTACCGAGTATAGCATATGGTATAGCATTTTCTCCAAACGGAAATACCGTAGCTTTATCTGTTTTAAGCAGTCCCTATGTTTTTGCTTACCCATGGTCATCTAGCGGATTTGGAACAAAATATGCTGATCCATCAACTTTGCCAACAAATGTGTGCAACGGCGTTGCTTTTAGCCCTAGTGCAACTGAAATTGCCGTGGTTTCCAGCACGGTAACGGGAATAGACGTATATCCTTGGTCTGCATCTGGTTTCGGATCGAGATATTCCAACCCAGCAACTTTGCCCGGTTCGTCTAATGGCGTTGCATTTAGTCCCGATGGAACAGCCATTGGTTTGGCAACAGGCAACACGCCATACATAATCGCATATCGGTGGTCATCGTCTGGTTTTGGGGCAAAATATACAGACCCTGCAACGTTGCCTCCAGATGCTGGATTGGGCCTAGCGTTCAGTCCCGATGGAAAATCTGTTGCTGTTGCTCACCCCACAACACCATTTGTGACAGCGTATCCTTGGTCCTTTTCTGGTTTTGGAACCAAATATGCAGACCCATCTACGCCTCCCGCTAGCACAGGTAAAGGCATTGCCTTCAGCGGTGATTCCACAGCAATAGCTGTTGCACATGGTAGCAGTCCAAATGTGTCAGCATATCCATGGTCTTCCAGCGGCTTCGGGACCAAATATGCCAACCCAGCAACTGCTGTGAGTGGTGACGGCTACTCCGTCGCCTTCACATCAGGCGGTGGTTATCCGGTTCAGCAGATTGCTGTTGCTCATAACATAACGCCACTTGTGTCGGCGTATCAGTGGTCTTCAAGTGGGTTTGGGACGAAGTATGCCAATCCGGCGACGTTGCCGACAGGCACCGGCTTGGGCGTTGCATTTAGCCCAAACGGCTCTGCAATTGCTGTTGCTCATAGCGCAACGCCATTTGTGACGGCGTATCCATGGTCAGCATCTGGTTTTGGTGTCAAATATGCAAATCCAAGCACATTGCCAACAGGCGGTGGAAACGGTGTGGCATTCAGCCCAGACGGGGCTTCGGTCGCTGTGGCGCATTCTACATCGCCATATGTGACGGCATATTCGTGGTCTTCAGGCGGCTTTGGCATTAAATACTCTAACCCCGCCACTCTTCCTGTCGGCGCTGGATTTAGCGTGGCATTTAGCCCCAGTAGCGCGGCAATTGCTGTCGGTCACTCTAGCTCGCCATTTTTCTCAGCCTATCCGTGGTCAGGTTCTGGTTTTGGAACTAAGTATTCTAACCCAGCTACTTTACCAACATCCCAGGCAAATGGCTTGGCGTTTAGTCCTGATGGGGCGACAATTGCCGCTGTTCACGGCAACGGGCCATATATTTCGGCCTATCCTTGGTCAGGTTCTGGATTTGGAACTAAATATTCTGATCCTTCTACGCTGCCAACTTCTACGGGTTATGGCGTAGCATTTAATCCAAGCAGCTCTGTAATTGCAATTGCCCATTCAACTACACCATGTATTTCAGCCTATCCGTGGTCAGGCTCTGGCTTTGGAAGCAAGTATGCCGATCCAGCCAATACACCCGGTTCAGACGGGCGCAGTGTTGCTTTTAGTTTTGATGGAGCGAGTATTGCTGTTGCCCAAACCTCAAGTCCATATGTATCAGCATATCCATGGTCGGGTTCTGGTTTCGGAACCAAGTACGCCAACCCTGCGACGTTACCGACAGGCACTGGCTATGGCGTCGCCTTCAACACAATCACTTAGGAGAGAGATAAATGACCGAAACTACCAAAGAAGCCCCGAAGACCCGCGAGGAAATCCTCGCCGTCAACCTTGAAGCGCGCGAGCAAGAGGTGATGCACTACCAGATTAACATCGACAACTACACGCTGGCGCTTGATAACATCGCCGCCATGAACAGCATTGACCGCGCTGAACTGTCTGGCTTTGTCGATCAGTTGACTGGCCTTCTCGCCTCAGAGCGGCTAGAGCAGAAGAAGGCCAAGGTGATGCTGGCGGTGCTGAAGCAGCAACTGGGAGACTGAGATGCTCTACGTCAAAGCCATCGACAATCAGATTGTTGCGTATCCTTACACGCAGACTGATCTGATGCGGGACACCCCCTCGACCAGTTTCCCGAATGGCATCCTGTCGCCTGCCAGTCTGGCCGAATGGAACGTGTTCCCGGTCCATTACTCGGATCAGCCGGTGGTTGATGTTTTGACGCAGCGCATGGTTGAGATTGCCCCGTTGTATGATGGGCAATCTTGGATTCAGCAGTGGACTGTTGAAGCTATCCCGCAGGACGAGATCGATGCCCGCAATGTTCAGCAAGCATACTCAGTGCGCGCAGACCGGAATGCCCGTCTTGCCGCCACTGACTGGCGTGTGATTAAGGCGCTTGAAGCTGGGCAACTCCAAGACTTCTCGGTGGCCGCTTATCGCCAAGCCTTGCGTGATATCCCTTCCCAACCCGGCTTTCCCTGGGATATTATTTGGCCGGAGGCACCGCAATGACCATCCCACGCAATCTATCCAACCTCGCCCCTGGCGCTAGCACTGGCGGCGTTTTGAGCGCGAGCTATGGCGGCACGGGCGCGGCAACGCTTACCGGCGTTTTGAAGGGCAATGGCACATCTGCTTTCACAGCCGCCACGGCAGGCACGGACTTTGTTGCGCCGGGTACAGCAACCACCTTCACAGCCACCCAAACTTTCAACGGCTCCTCCAGCGTCCTTGGCGCGGTCTTCACGGACATTGCCGAAACCACCACGATCAGCGCGACGGCTGCCACTGGTACGATTGCGTATGATGTTACCACGCAAAGCGTTCTGTATTACACCAGCAACGCCTCGGCCAACTGGACAATGAATTTCAGGGCTGCGTCTGGAATATCTCTGAACTCAATTTTGGCTATCGGGCAAACTATCACGGTAGCATTCCTCGTCACCCAAGGGGCAACCGCGTATTACAACAACGTGGTTCAAGTTGATGGCTCTGCCGTCACGCCCAAGTATCAGGGCGGCACCGCTTGGGCTTCCGGCAATGCTTCCAGTATTGATATTTACACATACACCATTGTGAAGACGGGTTCCGCAGCATTCACTGTGTTTGCCAGCCAAACAAAGTTTGCGTGAGGTAATAGGATGCCAACAATCATCACCAGAGGCGCGGGTTCCGCTAGAGGTTTTGGGTTTGGTGGTATTGTTGCGGCTCCACCGGGCCAGCAAGCATTTACATTAGCAGCAACATACTCTTGGGTTGCTCCTGCTAACGTAACTTCTGTTTCTGTCGTTGTTGTTGGAGGAGGTGGCGGCGGTAATAATTATCTTGGTTCTGCTGGAGCAGGTGGTGGTCTAGCATATAAAAATAATATTACGGTAGTTCCTGGCACATCATATACAGTTATAGTAGGTGCAAATGGTTTAGGTTTACCTTCAGGTACGGGACAGAATACAGCGCCTGGAAGTTTAGGTGCGCCTTATAATGGAGAAACTAGTTCATTCTCTAATGGCGTTATTACTACTAGCGCAACAGGTGGACAACATGGTGGTGGATATAGTACTTCAACACGACCGGCGGGTGGAGTAGCTTCGGGAACTAATGATGGCGGCGGCGGTGGCGGTAGCGGCGGTGGCCCTGCCTCTGCTAATGTTCCTGGCGCCACCGGCACAAGAATGGCATCAGGCGGCGGTGGTGCTGGCGGTTACAGTGGTTCTGGCGGCAATGGCGCTGGCAGTTCCACTACTATTGGCGGCCCATATTCTGAACCTACAGCAGGATCGGGCGGCGGTGGTGGTGGCAGCGCTGGTATGGCAACCAACAACTTCGCTGGTTTTTACGGCGGTGGTGGCGGTGGCGGCGTAGGTATATTAGGGTCAGGCTCAAATGGAGCCGCAGGAACTACAGACCTTACGGCAGCCAGCCCTGATCCCACAATGGTGGGTCAAGGGGGTTCTGGTGGTGCTAATGGATTTGTTCCTGCAACCACCCAGGTAGGCGGATTTGGCGGTCCTTATGGCGGAGGTGGTGGAGGAGGAAGTGGTTCTAACGTTGCAGCAACAGGCGGAGCTGGCGGTGGTGGAGCAGTCCGCATAATCTGGCCCGGCACAACGCGGCAATTTCCCTCGACTGGAACAGGTGACTTATGAAGTTGTTTATTCAAATTAAAAGCGGTCAACCCGTTAACCATCCAGCGTTTGAAGATAACCTTATCCAAGCGTTTGGCGCCGTTCCCGATCACTGGGAGCAGTTTATTCGGGTTGAACGCCCTATTCCCGGCGTATATGAAATCCTAGAATCCGATCAACCGATCTATCAAAAGGTTGATGGTGTTTGGACTGATGTGTGGTCATTGCGGCCAATGACTGAGTATGAAATTACAAAGCAACAAGAAGTGCGTGACGAGCTTGAGAAGTTAAATCTTCCCCTCAACGTAATTTGGCCGGAGGTGCCACAATGACTCAAGACATTTTCAACGCCATGATGTCCATCGGGGTGGCGGGCTTCGGCTGGCTGCTCAAGACAGTTTGGGACGCCATCGGCTCGCTGAAGGACAGCCTCAGTAAGCTGGAGCGTGAAATTCACACTTCGTATGTCAGCAAGGCGGATTACCGCCAGGACATTACGGAGATGAAGGACATGCTCAAGGCGATCTTTGAAAAACTGGATAAGAAAGCCGATAAGTGATTCCGCTGGTAGTTTGCACCACCCGGCCTGAAGGCTCGGGGCCTTCGCCGCTAACCGTGATGCGCGAGAGCGTGTATGCCTATGGCGGGTTGCAAACCGAATTGCAGGTCTTCCGCACCGGCCATGGCAATTTTGGCGATGCATACAATTATGCAATGCGGGATGCGTTTGAGACGCACGACGAAATCTTGATTGCCAACGACGACATCGTTTTGAACCCCTCGACTATCCGCGTGCTGATGGAGGATGTCGCCGCCCTGCGCGCTACGGTGCCGCGCCTCGGCCTTGTCGCCGCGCGATCCGATTCCGTGCGCTACTGCCAGAACGTCCACCATATGCGGAATCCGGACGCTGTGGAGGTTGAAGCCGTCTCGCCTATCCTGGCGTGGATCAGCCGTGAGGCGTTTGAGGCCGCACCGTTTCCGCCAATAAATTGGTATTCGGATGATGTGCAGTGCGCCGACCTTTCGGCGCTAGGCTATCAGCATTTCGTTTCGCGTGCCTATGTGCATCACGTCGGATCGTCCACCATTGGGCACGACAACCAGCGCCACATCGACGAGGCGCGACCCTGGATCGTCGCAAACCGCCCCCAATACGCCACGCGCTGGGGCTTGATAACGAGGCCACCTTTGAAAATCGCTGTTTACGCCATCGCCAAAAACGAAGCGCAATTTGTAGAACGCTTTTGCGAAGCCGCCCGCGACGCTGACGCCATCGTGATTGCCGACACCGGCAGCACGGATGGGACGGCGGAACTGGCCGTGAGGTGCGGCGCGCTGGTGCATACCATCTCCGTGCGTCCCTGGCGGTTTGACGTGGCGCGCAACGCCGCCTTGGCCTTAGTGCCCGCCGACATCGACGTATGTGTCAGCGTCGATCTGGATGAAGTGCTGGAACCCGGCTGGCGAGAGGAAATTGAACGTCTTTGGGTGTTGGGCGAGACGACGCGAATGCGTTACCCGTTCGACTGCGGCCAGGGGCTGATTTTCCAAAACGAAAAAATCCACGCCCGGCACGGCTATCGGTGGGCGTATCTCTGCCACGAATACATCACGGCGGATAAGCGCATCACAGAGGCGTGGGTAGACACCGACAAGCTGTTGATGAAGCACCTGCCCGACCCGACTAAAAGCCGTGGTCAATATCTGGACATGCTGAAGGCGGCGCGGGACGAAGACCCCAACTGCGAGCGTAGCGCATTTTACTACGCGCGCGAGCTTTACTATCACGCGCAGCATCAGGAATGCGTGGACGCCTTCGCGCATTACCTCGCCATGCCCAGCGCCAAATGGCCGAACAACCGATCTTTTGCCTACCGGACGCGGGGCCGGTGCTATTGGCAATTGGGCGAGCAGGCAAAGGCGGAGAAGGAATTCCAACTGGCTTCGCTGGAGGAACCCAACACCCGGGAGCCTTGGTGCGAGCTTTCGGTGTTATGCTATCGACAGGGCCGGTGGGCGGAATCCTTCGCCTACGCCATGCGGGCGCTGGCGATCACAATCAAAGTCATCACATTTTCATCTGATCCCGCAGTTTGGGGCGCGCAACCGCATGACCATGCTGCTATTGCAGCGTATCGCTTAGGCATGAAGTCAGTCGCCATTGAGCAAGGGCAACTGGCGATAGCTTTGGCGCCGGATGATGATCGGTTGAAAGCCAATCTCAAGTTTTACATGGAGGACTGACCATGGACAAAATTCTGAACATCATCCGCACCGTGGCGCCGTCCATCGCCACGGCGCTAGGTGGTCCGCTGGCAGGCATGGCCGTCACCGCCGTGAGCAACGCCGTCCTGGGGCGTCCCGATGGATCAGAGGAGCAGATAGCGGCGGCGATGCAAAGCGCCACGCCGGAACAGCTTCTCGCGCTCAAAAGGGCAGAGCAGGAATTCCTGATCCACATGCGGGAGTTGGACATCGACCTGGAGCGTCTTGCTGGCGAAGATCGAAACAGCGCGCGGAATCGTGAGGTGCAGACCCACGATTGGGCGCCGCGCATCTTGGCCGGGCTTGTGACGACGGGCTATTTCGGCGTGTTGTTCTGGATGCTGAAATTCGGGCTGCCGTCCAATGGTGCGTCGGAAGCGTTGCTTGTTATGCTGGGGGCACTGGGTAGCGCATGGGGCGGTGTGATCACCTACTATTTCGGCTCTTCGGCTGGCAGCCGGGCCAAGGACAACGTCATCCAGCGGCTACAAAAATGATTACCACGGCGCTGATGAAGCAATTGGACTGGGTGTATCCGGATGCCTGGGCGGCATCCTTCGCCGCCGCCTGCCCGGCGTATGGGATCGACACCAAAGACCGGATCGCCGCCTTTTTGGCGCAGGTTGGGCATGAGAGTGGCGGCGGAAAATTCACCCGGGAGATATGGGGGCCGACGGAGGCGCAGGCGAAGTATGAGGGGCGGCGCGACCTGGGCAATGTGGAAAAGGGCGACGGTCTGCGTT
>Ga0209085_1000451_pt1 | contig 30162 bp, 18 predicted proteins | sample C_131016_EF_Meta_FD_187310 | JGI IMG/M metagenome (GOLD analysis project Ga0209085, IMG submission 187310) | Freshwater microbial communities from Lake Croche, Canada to study carbon cycling - C_131016_EF_MetaG (SPAdes) (version 2) | ecosystem: Environmental > Aquatic > Freshwater > Lake...
TTTTTATTAGTTGTTTTATTTTCATATACATATAATATACACTGTATTTTTACTTAAAACAAGCGAAAAATTCACTTTTTTAAAAGAAATAAGGCAACAAAATCAGCAACTTAGTCAAATGTTGCAAAAATACAACAACAAAATTCATTATAAATAGTAAATATATGATTGATTTTGAAAAAATTGATGATTTATCATTTATGATTGATGATACTGATTCGAAAAAACTAAAAAAAACAAAAAAATATGGCAAAAAAAGTATCAAACAGCGCAAGCGCATTAAAAAACGCAGCTAAACCAAAAAGAACTAGCATTGGTCGTGGGTTTCACAGTAAATCTATGATGAATAAACATAAAAGAAGAAGTTTTAAGGCTTATAGAGGCCAAGGAAGATAAAAACTAATGCCAGGAATTTGTAGGGTGGAATTAGACCGACATATTGGTCATGCCAAGGCAAAAGTTCCTTATCACCAAACTCCTTATAAGACTGGTTCTGAAAATGTTTATGTAAATGGTAAACAAGCAGTTAGAATTGGTGATATTTGCGCTTGTAAAGATCCAGCACTTGAAGGAAGTGAAACTGTTTTTATAAATGGAATAGGTGTTCATAGAAAAAATGATGCAACTGCTGGCCATGAAGGATGGGTGCCAAATAAAGCGGCTACTGGTTCAGAAAATGTATTTGCAGGTTAATATGGCACAATTAGATTTATCGGGATTTACATTTACAACTCAACCTACAAAAAAAGAAACTGAACCATTTGAATATGCTGCTTTTGGCTACTTAGATCAAAACCCAGCAATAGTTGGTAATACATTTCAAAGTTATATTGGTATTTACTATGATGATGCAGGCGATAAAACTGACGATAACTCTCAATATGACTATTTGTACATGTTATTAAATTATGTACAAAGTGGATATGTTAATGTTTAAATTGTATAATAAAGAATAAATAAAGCATGACTATAACCTATCGAAATACCAAAGGAGCTGCTCTTACTTACAATGAGATGGACGAGAATTTTCGTGATCTAAGACAAGACACGACAATTGATAGAGTATTAGAGAATGGTAATACAACTACAAAAAGTTTAAATTTAGGTTCTTTAAATGCAACTGCTATTACACTTAATGGACAACCTTTAGCAGGATTGGGTTATACAGGTTCAAAAGGAGATGTTGGTTATACAGGAAGTTTAGGTTACACAGGATCATTAGGTTATACAGGATCAGCTTCAACAGTTGTTGGTTACACAGGATCAAAAGGCGATCAAGGTCCTGCAGGAGGTTATACTGGATCACAAGGTGAAATTGGTTATACAGGTTCAGCATCTACTGTAGTTGGTTATACAGGAAGTTTAGGTTACACAGGATCACAAGGTGTAATCGGTTATACAGGTTCTAAAGGCGATCAAGGCAACCAAGGTATACAAGGTTTTACAGGGTCAAAAGGCGATTTAGGTTATTCAGGTTCACAAGGCGTTACAGGTTATACAGGATCATTAGGAAATACAGGAACACAAGGCATACAAGGTAATATAGGATTTACAGGCTCTCAAGGTGATTTAGGTTACACAGGTAGTCAAGGTTATACAGGATCACAAGGCATAACAGGTTTCACAGGATCAAAAGGCGATCAAGGAAATATTGGTTATACAGGATCACAAGGTGTTATAGGATTTACAGGATCTTTAGGTTACACAGGTTCACAAGGCATACAAGGTTACACAGGTTCACAAGGCATACAAGGTTACACAGGTTCAAAAGGAGATATAGGATATACAGGATCGCAAGGTGTTGGTTATACTGGTTCACAAGGCAATATAGGATTTACAGGTTCACAAGGAATACAAGGCGAAAAAGGAGATATAGGATATACAGGATCAATAGGTGCTTCCGGAGACAAATATAATACAACATCACAAACTAGTTTAAATTTATCAACTTATTCTCTTAATGATACTATATCTTTAACTACCGTAACATTAAATTTAAGTTATTCTCCAAATCAAACTATTTTAATTACACAAACATCAACTCCTTCAAATAATATACATGCTAAAATTTTAACATACAATACTGGTACAGGACAATTAACAGCAAATGTTACAAATATTACAGAAGCTCAAAATAATATTTCAAATTCTTGGACAATTAATTTAGATGGTGCTGTTGGCACTATAGGTTATACAGGATCTAAAGGCGATCAAGGATACACAGGAAGTTTAGGTTACACAGGCTCAAAAGGAGATACTGGTTATATTGGTTCACAAGGAATTCAAGGAGACTTTGGTTACTCCGGCTCTTTGGGTTATACAGGTTCTCGAGGTATTCAAGGTATACAAGGAAATATTGGTTATACAGGTTCACAAGGCGTAATTGGTTATACAGGATCACAAGGTGTTATAGGATTTACAGGATCTTTAGGTTACACAGGTTCGCAAGGTTATTCAGGAAGTTTAGGTTACACAGGTTCACAAGGAGTCGGTTATACAGGTTCTTTAGGTTACACAGGTTCACAAGGAGTTGGTTATACAGGTTCTAAAGGTCCTGCAGGAGGTTATACAGGTTCGAAAGGAGATTCGGGAGACACATTCATTACTTTTTCTAATAATGAATTTACATTGGGAAGTTCAGGTTCTCAAACAATTATTATAGGTACTGGTTTAAGTTATACAACAGGACAAAATATAGTTATTTCTTATGATCAAAATAATATTCAATATGGTGTAGTATCTTCATACAATTCAGATTATGGATTTTTTGTATTTGAAAAAATAGGATTTATAGGTTCAGGAACTTATGATAACTGGACAATTAACATAACAGGTCCTGTTGGCAATATTGGTTTTACAGGTTCACAAGGATATACAGGTTCTGCTGGAATTGGATATACAGGTTCTGCATCATCAGTAATTGGTTATTCGGGAAGTTTAGGTTATACAGGTTCAAAAGGTTATACTGGTTCACAAGGTATTATTGGTTACACAGGATCAAAAGGTGATACAGGATCAACAGGTGCTGTGGGAAGTTTAGGTTATACAGGATCAATTGGTTATACAGGATCACAAGGTATTAACGGTTACACAGGATCGCAAGGAGATCAAGGACCTAGAGGAGGAACAGGATATACAGGAAGTTTAGGTTATACAGGTTCAAAAGGAGATACAGGTTTACAAGGTATTGGTTATACAGGTTCACAAGGTGCAACAGGTACTCAAGGAAGTATTGGTTATACAGGATCAATAGGTTATACAGGATCAACAGGCTATACAGGTTCTGCTTCAACAGTAATTGGTTATACAGGAAGTTTAGGTTATACAGGATCGCAAGGTGCTGGTTATACAGGTTCGAGAGGTGATACAGGATTTGTAGGTTCACAAGGTCCTGCTGGAGGTTATACAGGTTCAAAAGGCGATACAGGTTATACAGGTTCTGCCGGCATAGCAAGTGGATTACAATCAAGAACAACAGCAAGTGTTACTACAAGCAGTTTAGCAAATAATGCTGTAACTACTGTTGACATAACAGGTTCTAAATCTTATATGTTATTAAAAGTAACAACTGATGTTGCTTCATGGATTAGAATTTATACTGATGCTTCATCAAGAACGGCCGATGCTAGTAGAAGTCAATATACAGATCCAACACCTGGTTCTGGAGTAATTGCAGAGGTTATAACTTCAGGAAGTCAAACAGTAATATTTACTCCTGCTGCTTTAGGTTATAATAATGAAAATCCTGTAACAACAACTATACCTATTAGAGTAACAAATTTAAGTGGTGGTACAACTACAGTTACTGTAACATTGACATACATACAACTAGAGGCTTAAGATGCCCACAACAACAAACGCTGATATTAATCAAACAATATTAGTTACTTTATATCTTAAAAGAGATTTGCATGAAAACGGCCAATCTTTATTAGAATACGTTAAAGGTATTCAGTCAAAAGAAAATTCTATTTTAACACATGAAGAATTTACATATCAGTTTGGTACAATAGAAGAAGAAATGAAATTAGTAAAAGATTATGTTACATCAAAAGGTTTAACTATAGAAGATGATTGTAGATTAAAATCAACTGTTAAAGTATCAGGAACAATAGGAACATTTAATAATATTTTTTCAATAACATTACAAACAATTGTTGATGAAGATAGAACTTATATAACACATGATGGTGATATTACTATACCCACTGAAATATCTTCTGTAGTAGAAAATGTTTTAGGTTTAGATAATAAAATAGTAGTTGCAAGACCATCAGCAGTAAAATTTGTTGAAGAAGAATATGTACCACCTGAAAATGTTCCTCCAGGGGTTTATATTGGTGCTGTTACTCCTGTTGAAGTTGCAAATGCTTATAATTTACCCGCTGGTGATGGTTATGGTGGTTGTATTGGAATTTATGAATTAACTTATTCAGGTTATCAAACAGGTTGGAATCAAACTGATGTTAATAATTCTTTCAGTAGAATAGGAATTATTCCACCTACTATTGTAACGATTAATACTGACGGCGTAACAACATTAACTACAAGTGATGCTGAAAGTATGTTGGACATTTATTGTGCTGGTGCGGTTGCGCCTAGAGCAAAGATTGCTTATTATAATGCTCCTAATTCTTTTCAAGGAGTTATAGATAATTTTTTAACAGTAGCAGCAGATACTACAAATAGTCCTAGTGTTATTAGTTGCAGTTGGGCTTTTGGAGATTATTTGCCAGGATCTTGGTTTGGTTCAGCTATGGCCGCTTGTTCTGCTTTAGGTATTACTGTATTAGTAGCATCAGGAGATGCAGGTGCTCAAAATTTTAATATGTATTCTCCTTACGGAATAACTACAGATCCTAGTGCTTGTATTTGTGGAGGAACAACTATCTATCTTAGTAATGATAAACAATCTTATTCGCAAGAAATAGGTTGGAGTGGTTCAGGTGGAGGAATTAGTAATGTTAATACTTTACCTGATTATCAAATAGGTTGTAAATACACAACTAAAACTTTAGGAGGAATAACAGGAACTCCAACACAATTACCTAAGAGAGGTGTTCCTGACATAAGTGCTCCTTCAGATCCAGGTACAGGTTTTCAATTTTATGTAAATGGTTTTCTTTCTCAATATGGAGGAACAAGTGCAGCTGCACCATGGCTAGCAGGAATGATAGTAAGATTTAATGTACTTATAGGTAAAAGAATGGGTCATGTAAATGAATTTTTTTATGCCAATCCTTCAACATATAGAGACACTGCTTTAGGAGATAACGTTAGAGGATATGCAAATGGTTATACTACTACAGCAGATAGTTGGGATGCCGTTACCGGCTTAGGAAGTCCTTACGGACCAGGAATTTACACACTATTAAAGAAAGAAATGAAAGTTACATATCCTAAAGTAAATTATGGTTATAGATCCTCAAATAAACAAAGATATCCAAGATATACTACTGGTGTATCAGGCAGAACTAATAATTCATAATAACTATAGGAATATTGTATAAATATTACCACTTATGCCAAATTACGATGCCTCTAGTACTAATAATAGCAAACGAGCTAATGTAAATTATAAAGATTTAGATTTAGATTTTGGTCGTAATGTGGTAACTAATGATGTTAATAAGTTGACAAATGTAGAAGCTGTTAAAAGAAGTGTTAGAAATTTAATTAACACCTCTCACTTTGAAAGACCTTTTCATCCTGAAATAGGTTCTGATGTTAGAGCGTTGTTATTTGAAAACATGACACCTTTAACTGCTTTAAATTTGCAAAGAAAAGTTCAAGAAGTGTTGGTTAATTTTGAACCAAGAATAAGACTTGTGCAAATTTATGCAACACCTGATTATGATGGTAATTCATATCAGTTAACAGTTTATTTTTATGTTATTGGTACAACTGAATTAGTAACTGTACAAACGTTTTTAGAAAGACTAAGATAATATGGCAAGTAATAAATTAGAAGTATCAGATTTTGATTTTGATAATATAAAACTTAATCTTAAAAAGTTTTTACAGAGTCAAGCAGAATTTTCAGATTATAACTTTGAGGGTTCGGGTTTTGCAGTTCTTTTAGATGTCTTAGCTTATAATACACACTATCTTGGTTTCAATGCTAATATGTTAGCAAATGAAATGTATTTGGACAGTGCTGATATCAGAAAAAATATTGTTTCAATAGCAAAGATGTTAGGATATACTCCAGCATCAGTAACAGCACCAGTAGCAAACATCAGTGTTCAAGTAAATAACGCATCAGGTGCAACTTTAACTATGCCAAAAGGCACATCATTTACAACTTCTGTAAATGGAACAACTTATCAATACATTACAAATGAAGATTATACAATTTCTCCTTCAAGCGGCCTTTACAAATTTGAAGATGTAAATGTTTATGAAGGAACTTTAGTAACTTACAGATACACGGTCGATTCAACAGATCCAGATCAAAAATTTATAATTCCTAGTAACACTGCTGATATGTCAACTTTAACAGTAACAGTTCAGAATAGTGCAACTGATCTTACTCAAACAATTTTTAATAGATTAGACATTGCAGTTCAAACAACAAATTTTGGAACACAATCTGTATATCTAACACAAGAAGTAGAAGATGGTAAATTTGAAGTATATTTTGGTGATAACGTAATTGGTAAAAAATTAGACGATGGTAATATTATTATACTTCAATACATTGTAACAAATAGAGATCAATCAAATGGTGCTTCTTCTTTTTCTTTATCAAATACAATTAATGGTTATTCAGACGTTTTAATAACTACAAATTCAGTATCACAAGGCGGAGGTGCGGCCGAATCTAAAGAATCAATAAGATATAATGCACCATTATTTTATGCTGCTCAAAATCGTGCTGTTACTACAACTGATTATGAAGCATTAGTTAGAGACATATATCCAAATGCTTTATCAGTAAGTGCTTGGGGTGGAGAGAATGATGAAAATCCTACTTACGGTGTAGTTAAGATAGCAATTAAAGCTGCATCAGGTTCAACACTAACAAATTATACAAAACAATCTATTGTTTCTCAATTAAAACAATATAACATTGCTTCTGTAAGACCGGAAGTGGTAGATGCTGAAAGCACTTACATATTATTAACAAGCAATGTTAAATATGATTCAAGATTAACTTCTTATACAGCAGATACTTTAAAAACAAATGTTATCACAAATTTGACAAATTATAACAATTCGACTTTACAAAGATTTGATGGTATTTTTAGATATTCTAAAGTTGTAGGTATAATAGATAACACAGATACAAGTATAGTATCTAATATAACTACAATTAAAATTAAAAAGACAATCACACCAGTATTAAATTCGCCTCAAAAATATAATATCTATTTTAGAAATGCTTTATACAATCCTGTTACAGGATATAATGCTTCAAATGGAGGTATTTTACAATCATCTGGATTTAAAATAAATGGTGATACTACAAATATTTACTACTTAGATGATGATGGTGCAGGAAATGTTAGAAGATATACATTATCAGGTTCTACTAGATTATATACAGCTGCATCTCAAGGAACAATAAATTATAAAACAGGCCAAATAACATTAAATGCTTTAAATATTACTTCTATTGAAAATATTAGAGGTAACACTTCTAGTTTTATAGAAATAACAGTAGTACCTGAATCAAATGATATAGTTCCTGTTAGAGATCAAATATTAGAAATAGATTTAACAAATTCTTTTATTACTGTAGAAGTAGATACTTTTGCTGTTGGTTCTTCTGATGCTGGTATTAATTATCAAACAGTTTCTAGTAGATAAAAATGTCTAAATTTAATAATAAGTTAACGAATTTAATAAATTCACAAGTACCTCAATTCGTATTACAAGACCATCCTAATTTTGTAGAATTTTTAAAAGCTTATTACAAATTTATGGAATCGGCCGAACTGTCCGTTACAGTTACTGAATCCACTGATGGTATTATTTTAGAATCAGAAACAGATATTCAAGATTTATTAATAATAAATGCTTCAAAAATTGGTTCTAATATAACACCAATAGACGAAGGCGATAAAATACTTTTAGAAAGTTCATCTTACGGAAAATTTACAAATGGTGAGATTATTACTGGTCAAACCTCAAATGCAACATCAATAATATTAGCAGAAGATTTGGATAATAATCGTTTATTCATATCAGCACAAGATAAATTTTTAATAGGTGAAACTGTTATAGGTCAAACTTCAAATGCAGTAGGTACTGTAAATAATTATAGACCTAATCCTGTAGAAAATATACAAGATTTATTAAACTTCAGAGATCCTGATAAAGTTATATCAAATTTTTTAGGTCATTTTAAAAATGAATTTTTAAATACTTTACCTAAAAGTATAGAACAATATGGTGATATAAGACAACTAATTAAAAATATAAAATTTTTTTACGGTTTAAAAGGAACTGCTGAAGGTAATAATTTATTTTTTAATCTTTTATTTAATGAAACCGCAACTACAACATATCCTAGAGAACAAATAATAAGAGCGTCTGATGGTAAATGGAACACAAGCACAATATTAAGAGCTGTTACTGTAGAAGGACAAACAAATAAATTAATTGGAAGAACAATAACAGGCCAAATATCTGGTTCTACAGCAATAGTAGAAACTGTAACCACATTTCAAATAGGTGCTGACACAATAGCAGAATTTATATTAAACAGAGAAACTATAGATGGCAATTTTGAAATTGGAGAAGAAATAAGAGGAACAGAAACAGATGAAGATTCTTATTATATAAAACTAACTGTTACAGGAATACCTAATAATCCTACAATAACAAACGGTGGTAGTTTATATTCTTCTGAAAATGCAGTTACAATTTCTGGTGGCGGAGAAGGTGCATTAATACAAACACAAGCTATAGGACATGGAAACATTACACAATTTTTTATTGATAATCCTGGACAAGGTTATGTTATAGGCGATGATTTAGTTTTTAATAACGCCAATACAAACGGTGGCGGAGTTGTAGCAAAAGTTTCTATAGTTAATGGAGGTTTTGTAGATGAAACTTTAGGAGAAGATCGTATAGTTTTAGAAGATGCAACACAAGAAGGCGATTTATATACGGGAAATGTTTTAGTACAAGAAGCCGGAACAGGTATCAAAGATATTACAGATATAAGATTTATAAATCACGGATCAAATTATACATCATTACCTACACTTACTGTTAACAGTGTATTAGGAACAAATGCTATTATAAAATGTTATGGTGACGAAATAGGAAGTGTACAATCATTAAAAATTATAGAACCAGGAAAAGGTTATCAAAATTCTCCTGCACCAACTTTGTCTTTATCAACAAACATTTTATTTTTAAATCGTGTAGGAAATTTTATTGCAGGAGAAACAATAACAGGTTTAGGTTCTGATGGTTCTTCTATAATATCAGCAAAAATAGATAATATTAATAATAATACAAATATTTTAAAATTAAAAAACGCAACAGGAACTTTTGGAACTGATATTGTTATTACAGGACAAAGTACAGGAGCTTATGCTACTATAAAAATATTTAACCAAGCAACTGCTGAAACAGATGTTGTTTCTATTTTAGATACAACAGGTTCTTTTTTAAATTCTGATGGTAAAGTTTCTGAAAATACAATGAAGATAGAAGATAATTTATTGTATCAAGATTTTTCTTATGTAATAAATGTTGGTCGTTCTATTAATGAATGGCGTAATAGTTTTAAAAAGACTATGCACCCAGCAGGATTTTATTTTCAAAACAGAGTTTTATTAGAATCAAGAGTTTCTACAAAGGCTCAAGCAATACAACAGAGTTTATTAGATGTTCTTAAAAACATATATTTTTTTGGAACATATTTCCGTAGAAAATTAGGAACACTTACTGATGGAACTATTTTAAGTGATAATCCAAATTTAGGTGTATCTCTTTCATTAAATAATCCTATAACATTATTTGCAAGTACCAGACGAGAAACAACATTGAAAAGTGTAATGACGTATTCATTAGAATTAACGCCTCAATTAAATGTAAGAAATGAAAATATAGATTATAGAAGATTTGGATATGCAAATGCCGGCCCACGTATGAGAAATATAAGTCGTTTTGGTTTTACTACATTTAGCGGTAGTGGCCATGCACAATCTGGTAACGTAGGCAATAATCATACAACTGCAACGTATATACAACCTATGACACTTGCAAATTGGGCTGATTTTAGAATTATAGGTACTAAAAATATCAATATAGATGGTGAATTAACACAAATACAAGATATTAACACTGATAATCTAAAAACATATATTGCTTTACCAACAGAAATTACAGTAACTCAACCATAACCACATGAATATCGTGTATAAATATAATTAGAATTTAAGGAAACTATGCCAGCAATTATAACAAATAAATTTAGAAAACACAATAGTGATCAGTTTTATGAATCTTTTTCAGAAGCTTCACCAAACGTTTATTACTTAGGTATCGCAAGACCACAGTCTTTTAAAACTTCAACAAGACCTGATGGAAGAACAGAAAACGAAGGCACAGACCTTTCACCAATTACACCAGCAGATTCGATTAAAGATGAATTATACATCTATGATGATCTTTTAGCTGTTAAAAAAGTAACAAGTTCAGACGTATCTTATGTTATTCCTAGAAGAAATTGGATATCAGGACAAGTTTATGACTATTACAGACCTGATTATGGTAATAGAATTACAAACACAACAACAACATTAACTTCTAATAGTGGTGCATCAAATTTATTTGATTCTTTATTCTATGTTTTAACATCTTCTTATAACGTTTATAAATGTTTAGATAACAATAATAATTCTACTTCTACAGTTCAACCAACAGGAACTTCTACATCTATTTTAACAACAGCTGATGGTTACAAGTGGAAATACATGTACACTTTAGATGCTTCTCAACAAGCAAATTTCTTATCAACAGATTTTATGGCTGTTTCAACAAACTCTACTGTTTCTTCAGCTGGAATTGATGGTGGTGTTCACGTAGTAAAAATTAAAACAGCAGGTACAAGTGGAACAAATGGAACATATACAAATATTCCTATCAGAGGAGATGGTACTAATGGTAAAGTTACAGTAATAATTGGAGGTAACGCTGTTACTTCTGTTGCTGTTACTAACGTAGGTTCAGGTTACACATATGGTTATATTACTGTTGCTGATATCATTTCAGCTGGCGGTTCAGGTTTAACGGGAACAGAATTAGATGTTATGATCGAACCAAAAGGCGGTCATGGTTTTGATGCTGTAACTGAATTGGGTGGATATTTTATAATGATGAATACAAGTTTACAAGGTTCTGAATTAGCAAATACTGCTGACTTTGTTACAGATAACGATTTTAGAAAAGTTACTTTAATAAAAGATCCAAAATCAGGCGGCACAGCTGCATCAACAACTACATTAAGAGGAACTAAAGCAGTTAGATTTGCTGCTTCTCCAACTCCAGGAACTTTCCAAGTTGATGAAAAAATAACTCAAACAACAACAGGTGCAGTAGGAATTGTTGTAAGTTGGGATTCAACAAATAGAATTTTATATTACATACAACCAAGATTCACAAATGAAGGTGTTGATAGTAATGGAAACAAAACAGCATTTTCAGGAACATACGGTATTACAGGGGCAACATCAAGTGCTACTGGAACGCCAGCAAGTGCGACTGAAACTGTTAACTACGTATCATTTACTTCAGGATATTCTGATTCAGAAATAGATATACATAGTGGTGATGTTTTGTATGTTGAAAACAGAGCACCAATAACAAGAGCATCAGATCAAACTGAAAATATTAAATTAATAATTGAGTTTTAAGGAAAGATATGCCAAGTCCAACAGACTTTAACCTTTCGCCTTATTTTGATGATTACGATCCTACAAAAAAGTATCATAGGATTCTTTTCAGACCAGGATATGCAGTACAAGCGAGAGAGTTAACTCAGTCTCAATCAATACTACAAAATCAAGTAGAAAGATTATCAGATCACCTTTTTCAAAAAGGTGCTATGGTTATTCCAGGTGAGATTGGATTTGATTTAAATTATTCAGCTGTAAAACTTACTTCTAAAACTTTTAGTTCTGTAACAAATTATGTTGGTTTAATATTGACAGGTGCAACATCAGGTGTAGTTGCTACTTGCGTTAATTCTGTTGCAAATGATGGAACTGATCCTGATACTTTATATGTAAAATATAGTTCTACAGGAACAAATAACACTTCTGTTTCATTTTCAAATGGTGAAACAATTAACGCTACAACATCAGATAATCCTACTATTTTAGCAACAGCAGTTGTTAACTCTACTGCTATAGGTTCTGCTGCTAGTATTGCAAATGGTTCTTATTATATTAATGGATTTCAAGTATCGGTAATTGCTCAAACTATTATTTTAGACAAATATACAAACACACCAAACTATAGAGTTGGTTTAGAAATTATAGAATCTTTTGTAACACCTAATGATGATCTTTCATTAAACGATAATGCTCAAGGTTCTACAAACGTAAATGCACCAGGCGCTCATAGATTTAAAATAGATTTAACATTATCTAAAAGAACATTAACTTCAGTTGATGATGCAAACTTTGTTGAATTATTAAGATTAAAAAATGGTATTAGAGCAAATCAAGTTACTTCTACCGCTTACAGTGTTTTAGAAGATACTTTAGCAAGAAGAACTTATGATCAATCAGGCGATTATACAGTAAAAGATTTTGATATTGATGTTAGAGAACACTTATTGAGCGGAAATAATAGAGGTATCTATTCAGCAGGAGATGGTGGAGATTCTACAAAATTAGCATTAGGTTTAGCACCAGGAAAAGCATACGTAAAAGGATATGAGATTGAAAAAATTGGTACTAACTATGTAGAAATAGATAAGGCAAGAAATTATGATACTGAAAACAATTTTAGAACAAGATTTGATGTTCAAAACTATGTTAACGTTACAAACGTTTATGGCACACCAGATGTTGGATATGTTTCTGGTGATACAGAAGCATTTAAAAACGTAAATTTATTTGATACTGCAACAGCAGTTAGAGGAACTCAACAATCAACTACGGGCGTTAAAGTTCCACAAATTGGTAGAGCAAAATCAAAAGGTTTCGAATTAAATAACGGAGTAGCAAGTTCTTTTATATTTGCTAGTTCTGGTTTAACATCAGCAGTTTATAAACATTATCTATTTGATATAGAACTGTTTACACATCTTAATATTAAAACTGCTCAATCTTTCACTAATGGAGAAAAAGTAACAGGCGGAACTTCAGGTGCTATAGGGTATGTACAAAGCATATCTGCTACCAAATCATCAGCAGTTACAAGTATATCGGTTGCAAGTCCAGGTGTTGTAACACTATCTACACATTCATTTTTAGAAGGTCAACAAATAACTTTAACAGGCGGATCATATTCAGTTGATTCTACAATAGTTTCTACACCTACTGTTTATACTGTTAAAAATCCTTCAACAAACACATTCGAATTATATAATTCAACAGGAATTTATCCTGTAAATGTAACATCTTATAGTTCAGCACCAACTGCTACGCACGGTGTTGTAGTATTGAATAATGTAATAGGAACATTTACATCTGGCGAAACAATTACAGGCGCAACTTCATCTAATACGGCAGTTATTCAAGATAATAGATATGGATTTAATGGAGTACAATCATTTGATTTTACACAAATAAAACAAATTGGTATGTCAGGTTCTCCTACATATACTGCTGATACTTCTACAGATTCATCTTATGGTGAAAATTATCAAGTGTATGGCCAATTATCAGTTGCAAATAGTTCTAAATTAGTTACAGGATTTGGTACTTTATTTAATACAGAATTAAAAATTGGTGATAAAATTACCTTTACAACAGATGCAGGTTCTACAATAACAAGAACTATTAATGCAATTTATTCAAACACTTCTTTAAGTTTATCTACGGTTGTAGGAGGAAGTGATGTATCCACAAAAACAACTGCTATTAGAAACAGAGCAGTTTTGCAAGGCGGAAACAAAAATATTTCTATATTTAAGTTGCCTTACAAAAGAATCAAAACACAAAAGACAACTAAAAATTCAGGACAATCAGATACAAATTTATATGTAAGAAGAAATTTTACAGCAAATTTATCAAGCGGTTCAGCTACAATATCAGCAGGAACAAATGAAATATTTGTTGGTGCAGCTGAAAAAGATTTTATTGTTTCTGTAATGACTACTAGTGGTTCTGCTGTTGCAGGTAACGTTTTAAGTATATCTGGTAATAATGGTAACGGTAGTCCTATATTTACATTAGGTGGTTCTCCAACAGGAAAAACATTAACATTAGATTTTGGTAGTGCTTATGGTACGGCTAAAATTAAGATTCTTGCTACAGTTTCAAGAGGTGTTGCAAATTCTAAAACAAAAACATTAAATACAGGTTCAACAGTTTCCATTTCATCTCAATCAACTATTCAATCAGGTTTAATTGGTTTAGGTAAAGCAGACGTTTATCAAATTAATTCTGTTTATATGGCTCCAGATTTTAGTACACCTGCTACAACAAGTCATACAAATATTACGAATAGATTTACTTTAGATACAGGACAAAGAGATAATTTTTATGATATAGGAAGACTTAAATTAAATTCAGGTGCATTAGTTCCTACTGGACGTCTATTAGTTAATTTTGATTATTTTTCACACGGTGCAGGTGATTATTTTGACGTAGATTCTTATTCAATAGATTACACAAATATACCTTCTTACACTTCAGATACAACAGGTACTAATTATGATCTTAGAGATTGTTTAGATTTCAGACCAAGAGTTGATGATGCTTCAACTGTAAGAAGTGCAACACAAGATAGACAATATAGTGGAACAGGCGCTTCAGTAATTGATGTTACAGAATTTAACTCAGATGTAACTTCTGATTTTGAATATTATTTACCAAGAGTAGATAAAATATTCTTAGATAATCTTGGTAATTTTAAAGTTGTAAAGGGTGCAAGTTCTTTGTCAGCACAATTACCTAAAAATCTTGATAACGCTATGCAATTAGCAACTATATTTTTAAATCCTTATACTTTAAATACTAATGATTTAACAATTCAAAAAGTAGATAACAAACGATATACAATGAGAGACATTGGTCGTTTAGAAACAAGAATTTCAAACGTAGAATATTATACTCAATTATCTTTATTAGAAACTCAAACACAAAATTTACAAATTCAAGATGCTCAAGGATTTGATAGATTTAAAAATGGATTTATTGTAGATAATATGACAGGTCATGGAGTTGGTGATCCTACAAATTTAGATTATAAAGTTTCTATGGATATGTCAAATGGTTTAATGAGACCTATGTTTAATTCAGAGTCTGTTCAATTTATAGAAGCAGGAAGTGATGGATCTACAATTACAGAATCTAAAAGAGCAAATTCTAATTACCAAAAAACAGGTGCATTAATTACATTGCCTTATACGGAAGTAAATTCTATTGAACAACCATATGCAAGTCATTATGAAAATGTAAATCCGTTTAGCGTATTTACATGGGCAGGTTCTGTTACTTTAGATCCGCCAAGTGATGAGTGGAAAGAAACAAACAGAGTTCCTGATTTGATAGTTAATCAACAAGGTTCTTATGATACTCTTTTAAACTCTTTAGGCAATCCAAATTTAAAAAGTGTTGAAATAGATACTGTATGGAATGAATGGCAAGATTCTTGGACAGGAGCTCCAGTTGAAACAACTACAAGTGGTGGCGCTTATAGAGGAACAAATCAAGTTGCTGGTAACGGAAGAGGTGCCGGTGGTTGGACAGTTTTAGCACAAAATGTAACTACTACAACTTCTCAACAGATTACTCAAACAAGAACTGGTATTAGAAGTGCATTAGTTCCTCAAATAGTACAAACGTCTTTAGGTGATAAAGTATTAAGTGTTGCTTTTGTTCCTTTTATTAGAAGTAGAACTATTAATTTTACTGCTACAAGATTAAAACCAAATACAAAAGTTTATCCTTTCTTTGATAATGTTGCTATTATTTCTTATGTAACACCAACAGGCGGTTCATTAGGTGGTGATTTAATATCAGATGATAATGGTGCCCTTTCAGGTTCTTTTACTATTCCTGATCCTACTGTAGATTCAAATCCAAGATGGAGAACTGGTAAAAAAATATTCCGTTTAACAACAAATTCAACTAACGGCGATACTAATGTAGAAACTTCTGCTGAAGGTGAGTATAATGCTCAAGGTTTATTAAACACAGTTCAGAATACTGTAATATCTACAAGAGAATCTACGTTATCAAGACAAACTGTAACTGATACTCAAAATATCACTAGATCATCTACAAGAACAACGCAACAAGTTATACAATGGATTGATCCTATCGCTCAAACATTTTTAGTTGACGATACTGGAGGTGTATTTGCTACTTCTATTGATATATATTTCAAATCTAAAGATGCAAATATTCCTGTTACATTACAAATTAGAGAAGTTGTGAATGGTTATCCATCAAGAACAATTATACCATTTGGTGAAGTTGTATTAAATCCAAGTTCAGTAAATATATCTGATGATGCTAGTTTAGCAACTAATTTTAAATTTCCTTCACCTGTTTATTTACAAGAGAAAACTGAATACTCTTTCTGTTTATTAAGTAACTCAAATAGTTATAATGCCTTTGTTGCAACTATAGGTCGAACACAAATAGGTTCTGATAGAACGATATCTGTAAACCCTTATGCTGGTGTATATTTCAAATCTCAAAACGGTTCAACATGGACGGCAGATCAAACAACAGATATTAAATTTAAAATTAATAGAGCAGAATTTGTAAACACAACAGGTACCGTTACATTAGTAAATGATGTGGTTCCTGTAAGAACGTTACCAAATAATTCATTAAGAACAACAAATAGTTCAGGTGTTATTAGAGTATTTCATAAAAATCATGGTATGCACGGAACAAACAATAGTGTTACTATTGCAGGAATTCCATCAGGAACTTATAATGGTATTGCACATACAGCAATAAACGGAACATATACAAGCATTTCAAATATAACTTTAGATAGTTATGATATTACAACTGCAGGAACAGCAACTGCGTCTGGTGATATTGGTGGAACTTCTGTAACAGCAACACAAAATAGATTATTTGATTTAGCTAATTTGAGCATACAAACTTTAACTGTTCCTGGTACAAGTATTAACTATAACATGTTGACTACTACAGGAAAATCAATTCATGGATCTGAATCTGAATTTACAACAACAACATTATCAAACGCTTTAAGTATAACTACAGGAAGTAATATCTTCTTCACATCACCTCAATTGGTGGCTAGTCAAATTAATGAAACTAATCGCATGGGTGGTTTAAAATCTTTATATACCAATTTAACTTTATCCACAACTAATACAAAAGTTTCTCCTGTTGTTGATACAGCGAGAATGAGTATGATTGCTGTTCAAAATAGATTAAATCAACCAACATCTGGTAATACACCAAATTTTGTTGATGATACCGCTCCTACAGGTTCTTCCACATCTGGAATTTACGTAACTAAACCTGTTATATTAGAAAATGCTTCAACAGCAATTGATGTAAGACTTACTGCAAATGTTAGAACATCATCATCTATTAAAGTATATTACAGAGTTACAAGTTCTACAGAAGTTAGAAATGTAAACGATTTAGCGTGGATTCCATTCAATACAGATGGTTCTTCTGATTTATCGGTAACTCCTGCTCAAGATGATTCTACATTTAAAGAATACAAATATTCAGATAACAATATTACACAATTTACAGCATTTCAAATTAAAGTAGTATTACAAGGAACTAACTCAGCATATCCTCCACTTGTTAAAGATTTAAGAGGAATTGCTTTAGCATTATAAAGGTATTATGAAATTAAAAGTAGAAGGATATGATTATTTAGCTAGAGATTCAAAATCAAATGCTATTGTTAATACTTCTAAAAATGATTATCAACTTTATATTAACAGAGTTAAATCACGTGAACAGCAAGGTGATAATATAAGAAATGTTATTAAAGAAGTAAATGTATTAAGACAAGAATTAGAGGAAATCAAATCTTTATTAAAGGAAATGGTTAAAAAATAATGACTGCTAAAACTGTACTTACAACGGATACACTAGAAACTTTTAGAACCACGTTTAATAGTTTATCTACAAATGATATTGGTAATCCTTCAACACTAACATCTACTGCAACAAATTTAGTAGATGCTATTAATGAAATTAAAGCAGAAGAAGTTACTTTAACAGGAACGCAAACAGTAACTAATAAAACTTTAACAACTCCAAAGATTGCTACTATTCTAACAAATAGTGGTTCAAATACTGTAACTTTACCATTAGCAACAGACACATTATTAGGTAAAGCAACTACAGATACATTAACTAATAAAACTTATGATACTGCCGCAACAGGTAACGTATTTAAAGTAAATGGTAATTCAATTACTGGTTATACCGGTTCTGGTGCTAATGTTGTTTTATCTGTTGGCCCAACAATTACAGGCCATCCAACTATTGAAGGAGTAACTTCAACTGGTGCTACAGGAACAGGAAAATTTGTATTTGATAATTCTCCAACTTTAATTACACCAAAATTATTAAATAATGGTTACATTGCTGATGATAATGGAAATGCACAAATTAAATTTATTACAACATCTTCTGCTGTAAACCAATTTTCGATTACAAACTCAATTACAGGTTCAGGTCCTTCAATATCTGCTACTGGATCAGATACTAATATAATTTTAAATTTAATACCAAAAGGTACAGGAACTGTTAAAGTTCCATCTGGTTATAAAGATAGAGCAGGATTCGCAGCTGATTCTTTAGCAACAAAAGAATATGTAGATACAAAAACTTATTCAGGAGCTATTGTTAGTGAAACAACGATAACCCCTTCAAATGTTAATGTTACTTTAAACAATGTTCAAATTACAGATACTCAAGGAAATTTTTCTTGTAATAATCCTGGCAGAACATTAGTTGTTGATCAAACAATAACTATCAGTGGTACACTTACGGGTACAGGATCTATTACAGGTTATTCTTCTCCTAAAACTTATTACATTATAGAAACAAATGGATCAACAACATTTAAATTATCAACTAAAAATGTAAAAAATTCAAAAATTGATGGAGGTGCAGTTCTTGTAACAACTGCTGGTACTACAGATGGTTTAACTTGTGTAGCAAGTACCTATCAAACTAGTTTCAACGTAACTTATGTTTATAGTAACGTTGCTGTGTATTTGAACGGAATTAAATTGGTTGGTGGTGGAAGAGACTTTACAGCAAACGATCAAGCAACTGTTGTATTAAATAGTCCAGGAGCTCTACCAACAGACGTAATTCAATTCGTAACTTACTAATAAAATGGCAGCTATAGCAAATTTAACAATAGACGCAGGTGCAACTTTCTCCAGTGATGTTGATGTTTTAGCTGATGATGGTAGTGTATTCAGTTTAGTAGGATATACGGCTGAAGCAAAAATGACTAAAGGATATTCCGAAACATATCCTAGAGTTTATTTTGATATTACTGTTTATGAAGCTGATGGTATCGTAAGTATAAGTTTAGATCCTGCTGACACCATTCAACTAGAAGAAGGCCGTTGGGTTTATGATGTTCAAATAAAAGAAACAGCAACTGGCGATGTAACACGTGTTGTTGAAGGAATCATAACCGTTTATCCTTCTGTTTCAGGTATTGATTAAGATTCGTATTTAAATACTGCTTTATTTTTACCGGTTTTAATTTCTTTAAAACCGTTTTCTATTAAGTACTCACCTATTTTTTTAATATCATACGTAGTAACATCATCAAATATAAAAACACTATCATTCGCTTTTCTAAGCATAAAAAATTCAACTTCTTCCATAACACTAATTGTATCGTGTGGCCCGTCAAAATGCACCAAATCGTATTCGGTTATTAATTTTTTAACTTCATTATATACAGGATAACCATCTCCGTATCTTTTGAAAAATTCTGTATCTTCTAAACAAACAAGATGAAATTCAGGATAATCTTTTGTAAAGTTTAATAGTGCTTCTTTTTTCATATCGTTTGTGTAATCACATTTAGTTTGTGGTGCTTCATCTGAATAAGCATAAACAATATTTCCATAAGGGTCAATACCTAAATGATTTAGTTTTACTTGTGGATGATATTTTCTAAATGAATCTATAATAATCTTACTTCCCATTCCAAGTCTTACGCCAATTTCAACCGTAGCTCCTGTAGGATTTTTTAATAATCTAACCGCTTCTTCTAAAGATTCATATTCATGGCTATCGCCATTAAATGTTGCAGGTTTTTCTTTATTAATAACATCTGTCATTCTAAATGTATGAGCACCAATATGATCGCAAAGTATTGTGGTATCTGCAAATATTTTAAAACCTTTCATTTTTGCTTTTCTACAAAAATCTACATCTTCTGATATTGTATTTCTATGATCTAATGCTGAATGATAAACATATTGAGGATAACCTATTGTTCTAAAAACTTCCGATTTAATTAAAACACAACCCATACCACTTGCTTCTATTTCTAAGAAAGGAACGTTTTTAATCTTTTCATAAGGTATATTTGAACAACCACCAAATTGATTTTTTTCATATACTTCTATAGTATGTCTATCGTGGTGTCTTTGTCTATATAAACCTGATACCATATCTACATTATGATTTAAAAGTTTTTTAAGAGTATCTGGTGCAAATACAATATCACTATCTACAGAAAACAAATAATCATAGTGAGTTGCCCAATGAGCAATAAGATTTCTTATTTGATCTACTTGGTAACCATAAAAGAATTGAAATTGAGTTTTATAACCTTCAGGAACTTCAAGATTATATATTGCTCTCATTGTTTCTGGTTCAATATATTTGTTTGTAGGTATTCCTATTAATATTGTTTTCATTGTTTTAATATCCTATTTGCATTTTTTGTTTGTTCGGCCGAATTTACTTTATAATCATTTAATGGACTTATATCATTATAATTGTAAACTATATCTTGTACTACTTTAATTTTGTTTGGATCTGCTTTTTCTATTACTGTATAAAATATAGAACCATCACCGCCCGCTTTGTACCAATTTCCTTTTTCATCTTTAAAATTTCCATCATTTACATCATTCAATAGATATGCCTTAAATGTTCTTAAATGAGTATAAGGCATGTTCCAATTAAATTTATATTGTCTATATTTCTTTTCTTTTTTAGTTTCTTGTAAATAATTTTGAGATATCAAAGGTATTTTATCTACCATTGAATAACATGAACCATAAGTAAATTCAGTTGTACCATCATAAAGATTATTGTAAAAATGAAATATTTGATTGTCGTTTACTAGAGAATCGTCTCCGTCTAAGAACATTACAATATTGTCCATTTGAGAATATTTAATTATAGCTTCTATTTGATTTCTCACTGCACCTTTATTTTCTGTATTTTTAATTACGATTACTTTATCACTTTCATATCTTTTAGCAATATCATAAGTATTGTCTGTAGAACAATCATCAATAACAATCATTAAGTAATTATCATAATCTTGTGTAATAACAGACTTAATACATGTTTCAATATATTGACTGGCATTATATGCAGGTGTAACTATAATCATTTTTTGTTGAGTGTTTCTAGGTATATAATTTTCTTCATAATTTTCAAATCTTCTACCAAACACAGTTTTAACTCTTGCATTAATATAACTTACTTGTTTATATTCTTCTTTTGAAAGGTATGCGCCTAATTTTTTATAGATATGTTGTTTCCATTGTAATGCAACAGAATCCCAACCTACAATATCTTTTATAATATTACAAGCATACATTTTTTGTTGATGTAGATATCTATCAACATTTGCTCTTAAAACCATATTTACAAATTTATCTTCTTGTTGCTTTTTGTCGATAAATCTAAAAAGACTATTTGGTTCAATTGCATAATCCATTAAATAACAGGCCTGTTCAACGGCCGTTTCTTCTAATGCACCAAAACGAGTTGTAATTAAAGGAGTATTGTAAGCAATAGATTCCAACGTTGAAATACCAAATGTTTCAGGAAATGCACCAGGAAATAACATGAAACTTGCTTTGGCCATTAATTCTGCTATTTCTGATTGTTTAATAATACCAGTAAACTCTACATCTAGTTTTTTATATTTTTCATCAGCAACCAATTCTCTCCATTTTTTTTCTTGTTCATCGGGAGCAGCATTTTCTCTAAATCTATAATATCCACCAATTACTTTTAATTTAGCTTGAGGTATATTTTGTTTAATTCTTTCCCACATATTCTCAACCAGAGGCAACATGCCTTTTGTAACAGAAGCATTGTAAACATATAGATAAGGATCTTTTTTTCTTATATCTACTTCGTTTTTATAATATATAATACCGTTACGTGTCATAAAAACTTTTTTCTTTAATACTTCAAAGTTTCTTTTTCTTCCATGATCACAATTTGTAACATAAGATGTATGAAAATCTGAAAGTGTAAAGATTTCATCTAAATCACCATGCACTAACATATCTTCTAATATATGATCACCATACATTGAAAATGTATCGTGCATCCACATGGCTTTTAGTTTAGCATTAGCTTTTATTTTAGAATATCTTTGAGGTTTAAAACGTTCAAATTGACTATATAACTGTTCGGGTACAAAAGGTATTACTGTTCTGGAAGATATAACAACATCAAAATTAAAATCGTTTTTATAATCTAATATAGTATGATCAATATATTGAACATTATCAAATATTCCTTCTTTAGATTCTTTATCTATGCAGTTATTAAATACTGTTACTTTGAAATTCTTTTTAGCTAGTTCTTTTGCAAGTAAAATAACGGCTGATTCTGATCCACCTAGACCTCTTTTATTTAAGGTATCACCATCATAGGTCAATCCAATAATGTCAATAATCGCTATAGAAATCATTTTAAAAAAATTGTTATAAAGTTATAATTATTTATAAATATACTATAACATAATGTAACTGTATTGTCAATCAAATAGAATTAAATGTAAATTATAGATGGCCATAATAAAAGGACCCACACAACAAGTAAAAGTAACACTTCCTTCAAGAGCTAGTGGATCAATAGGTTACACAGGATCACAAGGTTATACAGGATCTGGTGGAACTGGAAATGGTTACACAGGTTCACAAGGATATTCAGGTAGTTTAGGTTACACAGGATCACAAGGACAAATAGGTTATACAGGATCTGGTGGAACTGGAAACGGCTATACAGGTTCTCAAGGTTCAACAGGATTTACAGGAAGTTTAGGTTATACAGGATCAGCAGGTGTTGGTTATACAGGTTCTCAAGGTTCAACAGGATTTACAGGAAGTTTAGGTTATACAGGATCAGCAGGTGTTGGTTATACAGGTTCTCAAGGTTCAACAGGATTTACAGGTTCACAAGGAAGTTTAGGTTACACAGGATCAAAAGGTGCTGACGGAACAATTGGTAGAGATGGTTATACAGGTTCTGCCGGCTCAACAGGATTTACCGGTTCAGCAGGAGTTGGATATACAGGATCTGCCGGCGCTGGTTATACAGGATCTCAAGGTACTACAGGTTATACAGGATCTGCCGGTGCTGCTAATACAGGAAATATTACATTTAATGCAAACACAATTTCTGCAACTTCAGGAAATATTATACTTGATCCTCCAGGAGCAGGAGTTGTAGATGTTAACACAAGTAGAATTATAAACGTAACAGATCCTTCTTCTGATCACGATGCTGCTACAAAAGCGTATGTTGATTCTCAGGTGTCTGCTGTTGGTGATGGTTACACAGGTTCACAAGGTATAGTTGGTTACACAGGATCAAAAGGCGATCAAGGTAATATAGGTTACACAGGATCGGCTTCAACAGTTGCTGGTTATACAGGATCAGCCGGTGTTGGTTATACAGGATCTAAAGGTACTGATGGAACAATTGGTAGAGACGGGTACACAGGTTCTTTAGGATTTACCGGTTCAGCAGGAGTTGGTTACACAGGCTCCACAGGCACTGGTTACACAGGATCAAAAGGCGATCAAGGAAATTTAGGATACACAGGATCGGCTTCAACAGTTGCTGGTTATACAGGTTCACAAGGAAATTTAGGTTATACTGGATCAATAGGTACTCCAGGTTCAACAGGTTATTCTGGGTCAGTTGGTTACACAGGTTCAAAAGGCCAATTACAAATCACAACTTCAACAACTCCTCCAGGAAGTCCTAATTACGGAGATATTTGGATTGATTCTGCTACAGGTATACAATATTTTTATATTGCTGATGGAGATTCAAATCAGTGGGTTGAAGATTCAAATGTGGGTGTAAGAGGGCCTATAGGTTTTACAGGTTCACAAGGAGAATCAGGAATAGCAAATTTAGGAAGAAAATTTAGTTGGTCTGCTCCAGCTGATGGATCACCTGCAACAGGTGGAACTACAACAGGTACAATAGCAGGTTCTAATGCGTCTTTTTCTAATACTTCAATTGGTGTTGAATTAACAAAACTCGCAAATCAAAATGGTAGAGTTGTTTGGAATTTAACAGATATAGATTTTACTAAAGATTTAAGTGTAGATATTTCTTTTTATCAAGAGGGTGCTGACGGCATTTCTTTTGGTATAGGAGGTACAAATGCTTTTTCAAGTAGTCAACCTTATACAGTTACTAATAATAGTTTATCGTTTTGGTATAAAACATATACAAATAAAACACAATTTTATAAAAATGGTACAGCCAATGGTAGTGAAACTGATTATATAGCTGGATTGACTTATGAAAATTCTTGGGTTTCATTAAAATTAGTATTAAGGACAATTTCATCTACTCGATATGCTTTTGTATATCATCAAGGTGTTTTAATAAATTCATTAGATATTACGTCTTGGTCGCCTACAGGAAAATATATATTTGTAGGAGCTTGGTCAGGTGCATCTGCAGGAGGGCATGCTTTTAATGCAGTTTCTATAGATTATATATAATAAGTAAAAAAAATTTAAAATATAATTAATTTGAAGTATAAACTTTTATAAATAAGTATAACAATTAATAATTAAGAGAGAAATTATTTAATGGCGGCACTCAATTTTCCTACAGATAATCTAGTTACTAATGTAACTACATATACATTAGGTAATCGTACATGGTTATGGAACGGTACTGCTTGGCAGTTAGTTTCTAATCAATCAGGTTATGCTGGTTCTGTTGGTTACACTGGTTCTAAAGGTTCTCAAGGTTATACTGGTTCTAAAGGTTCAACAGGTTCAACAGGTTATGATGGTTCAGTAGGTTACACAGGCTCTCAAGGTGAAACAGGTTACACAGGTTCTAAAGGTATTCAAGGTTATACTGGCTCTCAAGGTGAAACAGGTTACGATGGTTCTGTTGGTTACACCGGCTCTCAAGGTTACACAGGTTCTAAAGGTGTAATTGGTTACACAGGTTCAAAAGGTGAAAATGGTTACGATGGTTCACAAGGTATTCAAGGTTACACAGGTTCAAAAGGTTCAACTGGTTACGATGGTTCAATTGGTTATACTGGTTCAAGAGGATATAATGGTTCAGTAGGTTACACAGGTTCAAAAGGAGAAACCGGTTTAGGATTTAGAATTGCTAAAATTTATCCTTCTGTTGCCGCATTAACTGCTGATACTTCTCCAACAGGAATTGTTTCTGGAGAATTTGCTATCATAGATACAGGTGATGTAGAAAATCCTGATGATGCAAAATTATATTTATGGAATGGTTCAGCATATTCATTTATTTCAGATTTATCTGGTGCTGCTGGTATTCATGGTTACGATGGTTCAGTAGGTTACACAGGTTCAAAAGGTGTTCAAGGTTATGATGGTTCAAAAGGAGAAATCGGTTACACAGGTTCAAAAGGTGAAAATGGTTATGATGGTTCAAAAGGAGAAATCGGTTACACAGGTTCTAAAGGTGTAATTGGTTACACAGGTTCAAAAGGTGAAAATGGTTATGATGGTTCAAAAGGTGAAAATGGTTACGATGGTTCTCAAGGTATTCAAGGTTATACTGGTTCACAAGGTGAAATTGGTTATACCGGCTCTAAAGGTTATACAGGCTCTCAAGGTTATTTTGGTTCACAAGGTTACACAGGCAGCCAAGGTATTGATGGTTACACTGGTTCTAAAGGAGAAATTGGTTATTCAGGTTCTAAAGGTATTCAAGGTTATGATGGTTCAAAAGGCGAAATTGGTTATACAGGTTCTAAAGGTATTCAAGGTTATGCTGGTTCAAAAGGTGAAAATGGTTACGATGGTTCTGTAGGTTATACTGGTTCAAAAGGTGAAAATGGTTACGATGGTTCACAAGGTATTCAAGGTTACACAGGTTCTCAAGGTGAAATTGGTTACACAGGTTCTAAAGGTGTAATTGGTTATACAGGTTCAAAAGGTGAACAGGGTTATAATGGTTCTAAAGGAGAAATTGGTTACTCAGGTTCACAAGGTTACGTAGGTTCACAAGGTTACGATGGTTCTAAAGGTGCTGATGGAGACAGGTATCATACAACATCTATAACAACTTTAAATTTATCAACTTATGCTTTAACTAATACTATATCTTTAACAACTGTTGATAAAGGTTTAGATTACTCAGCACAACAAACAATTTTAATTGCTTCAACAGCAACTCCAACAAATCACATTCACGCAACTGTATTAACTTACAATGATGTTAGTGGAGCTTTAACTGCTACAGTTACAGATATTACTAATGCTGCTAACAGTTCTGAAAGTTCATGGGAAATAAATTTAGATGGTGCTGTAGGTATTCAAGGTTACACAGGTTCAAAAGGTGTTCAAGGTTATGATGGTTCAAAAGGAGAAATCGGTTACACAGGTTCAAAAGGTATTCAAGGTTACACAGGTTCAAAAGGTGTTCAAGGTTATGATGGTTCTAAAGGAGAAATAGGTTATTCAGGTTCTCAAGGCGATATAGGTTACACAGGTTCTAAAGGTGTAATTGGTTATACAGGTTCTCAAGGTGAAACAGGTTACGATGGTTCTGTTGGTTACACCGGCTCTCAAGGAAATACAGGTTACGATGGTTCACAAGGTATTCAAGGTTACACAGGTTCTAAAGGAGATATTGGTTATAATGGTTCACAAGGATATACAGGTTCACAAGGTTATTTTGGTTCAGTAGGTTATACTGGTTCAAAAGGAGAAATTGGTTACACAGGTTCAAAAGGTGAACAAGGTTATGATGGTTCTAAAGGAGAAATTGGTTATTCAGGTTCAAAAGGTATTCAAGGTTATACTGGTTCAAAAGGAGAAACAGGTTATGATGGTTCTGTTGGTTACACAGGTTCTCAAGGAGATACAGGTTACGATGGTTCAGTAGGTTACACAGGTTCAAAAGGAGAAATTGGTTACACAGGTTCTAAAGGTGTTATCGGTTATACAGGTTCTCAAGGTTATGACGGTTCTAAAGGTGAAACTGGTTACGATGGTTCAGTAGGTTATACTGGTTCTAAAGGTGTTATCGGTTACACAGGTTCTAAAGGTGAAGCTGGTAGAGATGGTGATGTTTATCATACAACTTCTTCAAGTTCATTTACAATCGCAAATTCTGGTTCAGAAACAATTACTGTTGCTAGTGGATTAGATTATACAGTTGGTCAAGACATTGTTCTTGCTAATGACCAAGATCATTTACAATATGCAAACGTAACTTCATATAACCCTGTAAATGGCCAATTAGTATTTGTAAAAACAAGTTCGAAAGGTTCAGGAACATTTAATTCTTGGATTGTTAACTTAGATGGTGCCGTAGGTGCTTTAGGTTACACAGGTTCTAAAGGAGAAACCGGTTATAATGGTTCTAAAGGTGAAAATGGTTACGATGGTTCAGTAGGTTACACCGGTTCTAAAGGTATTCAAGGTTACACAGGCTCTAAAGGCGAAACTGGTTACGATGGTTCAGTAGGTTATACAGGTTCTAAAGGTTCTACAGGTTATGATGGTTCTGTTGGTTACACAGGTTCACAAGGCGAAATTGGTTATACAGGTTCTAAAGGTACAACTGGTTACACCGGTTCTAAAGGCGAAACTGGTTACGATGGTTCTTATGGTGAAACAGGTTACACAGGTTCTAAAGGTACAACTGGTTATAATGGTTCTCAAGGTTATACTGGAAGTCAAGGTGCGTTAAATATAACTTTAGCAAGTACACCTCCAGGTTCACCAAACGTAGGAGATATCTGGATTGATTCAAATACAGGCATTCAATACTTCTGGTCATTTGATACAGATTCATATCAATGGGTAGAATATTCAAATCAAGGTGTTGCAGGTATACAAGGGTACACAGGTTCTCAAGGTTACACAGGAAGTTTTTCAGGTACTGTTTCAGCTGCAACACTTTCGACAGCAACAACAGGAATGGGTTACATGGGATTGCCTCAAAATTCTCAATCATCAGCTTATACACTTGTAATAGGTGATGCTGGTAAACACATATATGTAACAACATCAGCTACAGTTACAATACCTGCGAATGGTACTGTTGCTTATCCTATAGGAACTGTTATTAATTTAATTGCTGCTACAGGAGTAACAATTACTGTTGCAATTACAACTGATACATTATATCTTGGTGGTTCGGGAACTACTGGTTCAAGAACTGTTGCGGCTTTTGGTATGGCAACTTTAGTTAAAATAGATTCTACTTCTTGGATTATTGGTGGTACGGGAGTAGCTTAAAATGGCTCCAATAATTTTTAAACAAACAATCACAACACCTTCAATAGTTTCTTCTGGTTTAATATTAAATTTAGATGCGGGAAATGTTTCCAGTTATTCTGGTTCAGGAACTGCGTGGAATGATTTAAGTGGCAATGGAAATCATGGTACATTAAATTCTAATCAATATCACTTTCCTGTAGCATATAGTTCTTCTCAAGGTGGTTATTTTACTTTTGACGGTCCTACTTATAATCAAAATTTTTCAATTAATTCTGCTGGAAGTTTTAATTATGGTGTTGGAGATTTTGCTATAGAAATATGGGCATATCCAACTACTGCGGCTGTGAATGCCTATAATCCTACTATTTTTACAACTAAAGGAAACGGCGACTGGTACGGTCAGTTGCGTTTACAATATGGAATATTGTTAATAACTGGCGATGTTGGTAATTGGATAAATTTTTCATCTTCTATTCAGTTAAATACTTGGCAACAAATAGTAATAAGTAGAGTTAGTGGAGTTGTTACTGTTTATAAAAATACTACAAGTATTGGTACAAAAACGGTTGGAAATGCAATAGGAGCTGATGACAATAGACCTGCTTTATGTATTTCAGATTCTTTGCCTAATGGTAGGGAACATATGTCAGGAAGAATTAGTATTTTCAGAATTTATAAAAATAAAGGACTTACTTCAACAGAAGTTACTCAAAACTTTAATGCAGTTAAATCAAGATATGGATTGTAGTAATACATAAAATTAAAATAATATTATGACAACAATCCAACTAATATTACTAATCAACAAATACTAGCTAAACAATCAGAACTACAGGCAGAATACGAAACCAAACAATATCAAAGAAATAGAGCAAAAGAATATACTGACTTTAAAGAATACCTAGATGGTATTGTTAAAGGTGATGATGCTCAAATACAAAAATATATTAACGATTGTTTAGCAGTTAAAGCTAAATATCCTAAAGAATAGATGACAATAAGTATTCTTGGAACGAACAAACTTTATCTTGGGATATAGTAGAATAATATAATACCTTACAAAAATATCAAAGTATAATTAATATTTAATCAATAGGTCTCAAACTAATTATTATAAATAGTAGAGAATATGGCTACTCCTGCAACAAGAGAAACATTAAAACAATACGCTTTACGATCATTAGGTAAACCAGTTATAGAGATTAACGTGGATAATGACCAGTTAGAAGATCGTTTAGATGAGTGTTTACAATTTTATTCACAATATCACTATGATGGTATTCGTAGAACATATA
>Ga0209085_1000452_pt1 | contig 30134 bp, 52 predicted proteins | sample C_131016_EF_Meta_FD_187310 | JGI IMG/M metagenome (GOLD analysis project Ga0209085, IMG submission 187310) | Freshwater microbial communities from Lake Croche, Canada to study carbon cycling - C_131016_EF_MetaG (SPAdes) (version 2) | ecosystem: Environmental > Aquatic > Freshwater > Lake...
AAATGGCCGGGCTAAACGAAAAAATATTGCTTGCCACATCACATGGCACGCGACCGCTAACAATCGCCGGGAGAACCTATGCTGCGTGCCACAATGGCAGGGTGGGTCACTGAACCCTCACTGTCGTTCGTGCTTCGTCGCCCCACGATTTTTCCACGATCAATCGCCGCACGTTCGTGTCGTCAAACAAATCTTTCAGCGAGTCAAGAACTGCCTTTGCGACGTTGTCCACGTCCGCTCGTGGAAGTTGCGGCGCAGTCGCCTTTACGCCACGCTTCGTCAGATGCGATTTGGGACGTATGAACACAGCGTCAATGATGACTTCAATTGGTTCGCTTACTGGCAGCAATCCAGCGTCAATCGCCGCACGCAATACGCCTGCACGGTACGCATGCACTGGATGTTTTGACGGCACGTACGCTCTTGCAAATCCGCAGCGTGTGCTCACTCGCACTCTGGGCTGCGGCACTGGATCGCCTGCGACGCTGAACGTTATCGGTTTCATGCACCGAGCATCGCATCAGCGTCAAGCAAACCGCGCAAGCACGTCACGTATCGATGATGAGTGATTTGTTTCAAACATGCCGACAACGTTTAGCTCAATGGACGCCACTATCAGCGCCTCTCGTTCAATCGCTGTGAGTTGCATTCGCATTGCTTGCTCTCGCAACATGGCGTTTTCAGCCATGCACGACGAAAGCCTTTGTTCCAAAGCAAAGCGTTGAGTTGCCGTGCTTTCAAATGCTGGCATTGGATCGTCGTGAATCCATCCCATTTACGTTGCCTCCCAAATAAGTTTTCGCTGCAACGGGTGCAGCTTTGTCTGAGTTGACATACGTCAAGCGAACCTGCTCGAGTGGATGATCTCGAAGTGCCTCATCACCTGACGCACGTAATGCCCTTCGTGAATCTCGTCAGCGACATACGCATGAATGACGGCACCGTTGGCGAGATAGAAAACGGCGACGCCCACTTGGACGGGCCGTAAAGCGCCGTCCAGTGGGCCGCCGAGGAACTCGACTGTTATCCAGTCTTTGCTCATTCGTAGCGGATCACAGCGAACCAACCGCGCGGACCGCGAGCCACGCCACGCTCCACGATGCGATAGCGACCACGCATGGCGTCTTTGTAGAAACAGCACGCTTTTTCAGCCGCCAGCGGAGTCGGTCCCATACCGATACCCTCTCGAACTCCGTTAAGCACGCGGCAGTGAGTGAGCCGCCCGGTGCGTGCGTTCTCCTCAGCCTGCTCTTGGGCAGTGATCGTCACCCGCCTGGCGTTGATCACCACGTTGTCAGCCTGAGCCGCAACGCCGCAGACCGCCAGAAGAATCGCCAATACAATCCGTTGCATATCGTCCGTCCTTTCGTCCGTGTGAAACAGCCGCTCCTTGCGGCACTGCTTACACGGTAGACACGACGTCAAGCGATCACCGTTCCAACTCTTTGAGCACGCTCTCAATGATTGGATGACGCACGATGTCGCTGGCTGCGAACTCGACAACTCCGACGCCTTTGATCGCCGCGAGCCGCTGCATGACGTCGATCAGACGCCGCTCGCTGCGTGGCAGATCGCTCTGATCCGCGTCACCAGTGACGATGACCTTGGAGCCTTCTCCAATGCGCGTCAAAAACAACTTCAGCTGTGAGAACGTCGCGTTCTGTGCCTCATCAAAAATCATGATGCTGTTGCGGAACGTCCTGCCACGCAGATACGCCAGCGGTGCAATCTTCACAGCCGCACCGACTCGCTCGCGGTCCTTCGTGTGTCCACGCTTCCCGGCAATCCGCTCGATGGCGTCAAAGAACGGCACCAAGTACGGCCCAACCTTTTCCTCGGCGCTGCCCGGCAAATACCCGAGTTGCTCCGTCGCAACTGACGGCCTGGTGATCACGATGTGCTCGACGGTGCCGGCCAGCAGCTGCTGCACCGCGTAGCCGCTCGCCAGATGCGTTTTCCCGGTGCCAGCAGGACCGAGGATGAATGTGATCGAGTTCCGCCTGATCACGTCCAAGGCGGCTTCCTGCGTCCTGTTGCGAGGCGTATAGCCCTCGCCGGGATGTGCCACGGGCGGTGGTCTTTTCTGACGCCGCGTCTTTTTCTCTTTTCGCATGCGGCGTCAGACTATCCCGCGAAACGTGAAACCATCCCGCGACTGTCAACGGAAAAGCGGACCTGCGCCAGACTCAACGGCTGCGATCCTCGCCTTGGCGATCTCAACGTAACCAGCGTCACGCTCAATCCCGATGAAATCATGCCCCCTTGAAACGGCCGCAACGCCCATCGTGCCAGAACCGCAGAAAGGGTCTAAAAGCATTCCGCTAGGCGTGCAGATATAGCGCGTCCACCAATCCGCAAGCGAAAGAGGCGTCGCCGCTCCGTGCGATCCTTTCTCGACATTCGCTCCCTGGATTGGCAGCACATTGAATGGCGTAACGCCACCACGCTCAACCGCAGCGCTGGCACATCTATCTTTTCGCATTGAAAGCCCAGAGGGCATGACACGCAAAGCACGGTCGCCATTTCGTGCGGCTGCGTTACTCATGGACTCAGACCACAACACCTCTTCCTGGTTTCTGTAACAATCGCTATGCCCAAGCCATACGCATGCCTTCATGCTTGGACGCATCAATCCTCTTCTTCGCTGACAATGGACTGTAGGTGCAGTTGTGTGGTTCCACCACCACGCATCCTGCACCATGTTCCACTCGCGTGCCCATTTCGCCATGAACTCAAACAGCCACGGTCGCATGCGTCCAACCTTTTCGCTGTTTGGCTGAAGGATGAAAACGGCGCTGCCATGCGGCTTCAAGATTCGCCGCACTTCCGACACGACGCCGTCCATCAGCGTGTGCCATTCCGGCTCAGTGAGGCGACCGTACGGGCGGTTTATTTCAGCGTACGGCGGGTCTGTAACGACTGCGTCAACGCTCTCTGCCGGAAGCGTGCGAAGCACTTCCAGGCAGTCGCCGTGATAGATGTTCCATGACATGCACGCAACATCGCAGGCGTGTCAAGTCAAACCGTTGAACCGAAATCCGTCCCACGAGTACCGAGGCGTGCTGACACGTTCCTCCCTCGGCTCAGGCTGCACTCGCTTGGCTCGACACTCCGCCGCACGCTCTGCGATCTGCTCTGGAGTTGGGTCGTCCGCGAGGATGTCCCTTGTTGACCGCTGGCGGTTTGGCAACTTGTGCCGCACCTTCAACCGAGCGACAAAAGACTGCGAACAGCCGAGGGCTGCGGCGATCTCCCAGTAGGAGTCGCCGCGAGCGCACAGCCGATGCAGTGTCACAGCGCAGTATTCCACTTCGCGTCCTTGTGGCATCTCAGTCTTTCGCCAACGGCATGATGACGCCAGTGTTGTCGCCGCACCGCAGCACGACGGCAGACTCAGCGTCCACCACCTCGATGCTGACGGTAGGCTCCTCGTCGCCGTCAATCCCGTTGAGCCATTCCACGACGAACGCCGGATCAAGCTTCACGCCCGCCTTGGCACCAGCCTCGACGATGTCGCACGTCACGCTGCTTTCGCCTTTTTCGGCGCTCTGACCGTGCAGCCAGATGCCGTCAGCAGAAAAGGCGTACTCGACGCCACGAGACTCTTCCGACGAGCAGATTGCAGCCGCCCGAGTAGCAGCCAGCAGCGAAGAGCGTTCGACCGTGCTAGACGCCACGTCACGCTCAGGAAGCACGTCACGCCACCGAGGGAATCTGCCTTCCATCAGCAGAGCCGTGACCGTCGCGTTGCCAACAGTGGCGACAACTTCCTTGCCGGTCGCCTCGATCTGCACGCTGTCGTCGCCCGCCTGGTCCGCGAGCCGGGCAATGATCTGCATCACCCGAGCAGGCACCAACGTCGTCGAGTTGTCCACCGCAAGGTCATGCTCGCACCTGACGCTCGACAGCCGACGACCGTCAGTAGCCACGAACGTGACGACTTCTCCTTCCACCTCGATGAGCACAGCGCCGAGAGCATAGCGGCTCGACTCAGCGTCTGCGGAGAATACGACGCCTTTCACCGCACGCACGAACTGGTCAGCAGGCAGCCGCGTGATTGGAGTCGTGCCGATCGGGTCCCAGACCGGGTACTCCGCTGCATCCTCGGTCGGCAGCGTCCACTTGCCACGGTTGGCCTCAATGACGCAGCTGCTGCCCTCAGGCGTTAGCGTGATTTCGTCAGCCGTCGTGCTCGACAGGATGGCGTGCAGCCGGTCCTTTGGCAGCAGAAACGTGACGCCGGGCGGTGCGTCAATTTCCACGTCGATGCGGATCTCGCCGTCACTCCCAGAGAGAACTCCGTCCGATAGGAGCACGTTCTGGAGCACTTGCCGTACTGCCTTTCCGGGCACTGCTGCCGCCACGGCGTTCAGCGCCGCCTTGAGTGCTGGTGCCGACAACGTCGTGCCACCAGCCTTTGTCTTTCTTCGTTCCTTCATTGCTGTCATCCTTTGATTCCTTTCGTAGAGAACTTCCCACTAGCACGCCGAGAGCGAACATGCCCGCAGCGATGATTTGTCCTATCGCGAGCATGGCGAGGTTTTCGGTGCTCATAGCCCCGCTCCCGACTTCTCAATCACCTGTGCCAGCCTGACGTTTCGGTCAAGCGAGTCCGCCAGCGCCTCCGCTGCCGTCTCAAGCAGAATCCTGTCGTCGTCGCTGACTTCGTCGTCCCACGCTCGCTGCATCAGCGCCGCCACGACATCGCGTGGCGAACCCTTGAAGACCCAGTCTCCGTCACTCATGCGTCACCGCCTTCACGCTGTGAGCGAATGAACTCCATGACGTCAGCACCAAAGACGTAGACCTTATTGCCAAAGACGTGCCGCTTCAGTCCACTGCTGAAAGCAAGTGACACCTCGTCAACACTCCACTCAAGCCTCATAGACAGTTCGTACGCCGTGTACATGGCATCAGAAATGACAGCCCCAGGAATGAAGTGGTCAGGTGCTTTTCGGCTCATGCGTCACCGCCAATCACGCGGATGGTGCGAGCCTCGCCGTCCTGCCAAGTGATCCAGCCTTTACGCCTCATGGGCCGCAGGTGGCACATGACGCCGTTTGTCGTCCAGCGGAACGCCTGGCCGATCTGGCGGATCGTTGGGCTGTAGCCGTGGACGTTGATGTACCCGGTAACCCAGCCGAGCACTTCGTGCTGCCGGGGCGTTAGTGGCTGGCGTTCTGTTGTCGTGGTCATGCGAGTGCCTCCTTGCTGGCTTCAAGCTTTCTACGGGTACGTGCAAGCGCCTCGGCGGCTTCTCCGGTCCACTCCTTGGGTGGAGGTGCTGCGTCGGCGAAGTCTCTGGCTCCTGCTCGTGGCGACGCCTTCGGCTCGTCAAACGAGCCGCCGAGCACCTTGTGAGCCCAGCCGGGCTTCACGAACTGAATCAGCGTCATCGGCGTCTTGAAGTACCGGCACTCGCCAATACGCCCGACAGCCTCGGTGGCAACTTGCAGCCACCCGGCCTCGGCCAGTCGATCATCCCAGCCGTCAGGCGGCGTAGACGGCGTCCACTTCCTGCCCTTGCCGGCGTTCCATGCTGCTCGGAATGATTCCCACGCTTCTCGCGGATGATGATGACGATATTCTTCTCTTATCTCATCTCCTCTACTGCGCGTCGGCGCAGGCAATGCCTGCGCGTCAGCGCAGGCAGCCCCGGACCGCCTTCGCCGGTCTGGTTCCCGGTCGTTCTGCTCCGCTGCTCTGTCGCGGTGCTGAATCCTCGACTTGGCCGCCTGGCTGAACCGGCGATCCCATCCGGGGACAGCAACGGTAGCGACCGTCTCGTCGATCTCCAGCCAGCCGACACTGGCAACCGCCTGCCAAAACTCCTCTGTCGCGCCGCACGTCCTGACGAGCCGTGGCAACGTCATGCGGGCCGTGCCGTCAGCACAGTGCATGGACGCCCAGCCCCAGAGTTGCAGGAGATTGAACACCACGTCCTGCACAGGCAGGCCCGTCGTGTCAATCAACTCCTGCACCTCCGGTTTTTGCGGCAGTGCCAGGTCGTAGGCGATCCACTCACCGGCCATTCCTGTTCCCCTCCATGATTCCCTTCGCCTTGAACCAGTCAGGCCGGAACTCTGCCCACCGCTTGTGCCCGATGCAGCCGCAGTCGGCGATGTGATCCGCGTAGGCGATGACGCACTGCTCCATCAGCTCGTCGTCGCTTGTGCGATTGTGCTCCTGGGCGATCTTGCGGGCCTTTTGCTCGCGGCGTTCTTTTTCCTTTGCGTAGTCAGATTTCCAGTTAGCGGTCATGGCGCACCTCTTGGCGATACTCATCCAAAAGCCAACGCTCTAGCTTTCTTCTCTCATCCTCCATGCCGGCGGCTGTAAGCACAGGAATCCAGGTGTCGGCGTCCACTACTACATCCAATATTTTCTCGCCGCTAAAGATGCTTACTTCGATGTATGTGAACGGAGGATCTTCACCGCATACGTAGAAAAACCTTCCGCCGAGTCCGCCCTGTCTTTCTCTAAACACGCGGCAGTCATGGCAATTTTTCTTCAGTGAAAGCGATTGGCGACGAATTTCATTCTCAGCAATTGTTACATTTCGCTTTCTGTCGATACGTGCCAAAACAGCAAAATGTCGTTGGAATGAATCCTTGTTCTCAAATGGATCGCAAACGTATTCATCGAATGCGATGTCCTCAACGCACTCTTGCTCAACGACAACGCGGACTGTCCTGTCGATGTCGGTGAGGTACGCTCCTCTGCCAGCGCGATCGCGGTGCATGTTTGCCCATGCGTCACCACTGCCGTCGCGACGAACGGCAACTCCGTTCGTTCCTCTAACTTGAAAGTCCATTGGCAACCTCGCGGATTCTTTTGGTGGCTTTCTCCGCTACGTCTTTGTCGATCTCAATGCCGACAAACGTCATTTGTTTTACGACGCAGACGACTCCGGTCGTTCCTCCTCCCAAGAACGGGTCGAGCACAACGGAGCCGCGCTTAGTGAACCGCTCGACGATGTCGTCCATGCCCGACTCGGACTGACCCCAGTGATGGTGATCCTTGTCGTTGTCATTTGGCTCTGACTTGCAGACATCGCCGACCCAGTCGCCTACGTAATCACCCTTGGTAAACCAGAGGAGCGGCTTCCAGAAGGTATTTACCTTCCGCTCCCAAAGTTGGACTGACTGACCGCCAGGCGTGATGTACCCGCACGTCCAGTGGTACTTGAGGTGCTTCGTCATTCCCGCCACGATGTCGGGAAGGTATGACTGTCCGATCATGACGATGCACGAGCCGCCGGGCCTTAGGACGCGGCTGGCAAAGAGTGCAAGCTCTTCGTAAAGCGGCACAAACTCGCGAGGGTACGGCGGGTCGGTAATGATGATGTCGATAGATTCGTCGGCAACTGGCGCCTCGCGAAAGTCGCAGGCGTGAACGACAAACGTCGGCTCAACCTCTTCCTTTAGCGACGCCTCAAAAGCGGCCATTACATCCTCGACGTTGTCTCGTTGCCTGCGAACTTCTCGCAGGCTCCAAGACTTGCCGCCTGCGTTTTCTCGCAGCCACTTAGTCCACTCGCCAACAACCTGCGGGACGGCGGGCCGTAGTTCTGGCTTCCTCTCGTTGACCATCGCATTCATGAGTTCAACCCACGCTGTAAGCTTTTCGAAAAACTCACAAGCCACCGCTACGAGCCTGTCAACGTCGTGTGTGGTCAGGCGCTCGCACGCGATAGCAGCCGTGACAGGCAGCTTCGGGAGCCAGTGCTGGCAGAGCCAGCCAATGTCTTTTCGCGAGTCGGACTCGTAAAAGGCGTTCGCTGCTGCAACGTTGGCGGCAGTCTTGTCCACCGACCATCCCTTGCCGTCTTCGCCGCCAACGAGCATCGCCTGGACGACCTCGGGCCAGTGCGGGTGCGGGCCGTCTTTTGGTTTACCAGCGAGACCGTGGATGGCGTTCAGGTGCTGCGTCTTGTTAAGCAAATCCATAAGTTGACTTATGGATTTTGCGACCTCCGCAGCCGAAACCAGTTGCGAAAGGTACGGCTGCGACTTTCCGATCTTGCGGGCGTAGTCAGACAGCCCGCCTTTCTTGCCTCTGCCGGCACTCGCCTTGCCGACGCGATCCAGCGCGTGCAGCCCGATCTCCAGCGGCGCGAGCTCGCCCTGGTTGTTGCTCGTCGCCAGTGCCATGTAAGCCTCGTCGTCGTCCATCTCGACGACCCAAGACGGCACGACATCAATCCCGGCTTTTGCTGCCGCCGCCTGGCGATGATGTCCGCTGATGATCTCGTAGCCGTCGTCCACGGCTCGCACGGTAATCGCGTGACGAGACTTCATGTGTCCTCGCTCTTGCAGGTCCGTAGCGATGGCATCAACAACGTCATCGCGTAGGGAAACTCGCGGGTTTTTCGGGTGCGGTTTCAGTTGCGAAACCGGAATCAAAGTGATCGTGTCCGTGGCCGTGGTCATGCCGTCATCCTTGCGTGTCGTGATGTTCCAACCTTGTCACTGTGCGTGATGCGTCAAGCGTGTCGTGCCGATCAACCACCGCACGTCTTCAGCTGCTTTGCTCTCTGTCGTGGACAAAGGCGAACCTCCGTCGGCAAGCAAAATCGCGGTCTGCGCCTTCTCGCCTTGCGTGAGATTTCGCTGGCTTTTCGCCAAAGCTTTTCAAGCCTTGCGATCAGCACGGCATCAGCGATCTTCGCGTCAAATCCGAGATAGCTCATCACGCACACCTCCACTCGCGCTCGCCCCTACCACTCGCACTCGTCACCACTCGTCCCGTCTCAACGATCCTCCCAGCCTTGGCAAGTTCCGTGAGTCGCTTGTTGACTTGATGCCCGAGCAGTCCGCATCGAGCAGCAATGCCTGACGCACCCGCCGGCCCGTGCGAAAGCGCCTCGAGGATCGCCGCGTGGTGCTCGCCTGCGAACGCCTTGACGCTCGCGGCTGCGGCCTTGCTCGTCACCGGATCGGTGCGGCGAAACAGCGGCAGCGTGTCTTCGATGTCTGGCGTGATGTAGTGGGGGCGGGTCATTTGTTGCGATCCTTCGCGTTGTTTTTTGCTAGAACAGCCGTAGCTGCCGCTCGCCTCCGCGAGCCTCAATCTCAACCCTCTTTATTTCCGAGTACCACGGAGAAAACGGCCTAGAAAAGCCAAGTTCTGTCATGTCGTTTTTTAGAATCGCTTGAACAATCGCCTTGTAACTTGGTGCCTTGCGCAGAACCATCAGCCGGTGCGGCACCTCGTCAGGAATCCCGTCCGAATAGCCGCGATGTAGCCAGCCGGCGATGTATTTCTGAACGCTCTCTCTCGTACTCACAGATCACCTCGTCAGCGACGTCGTTGGCTGAATCACGCTCGCGCTCCGTGAGTGACTTCCAGGCAACGCGGGTGGCAATCTCAGGAACGCCGTGCAGAAAGCAGCACGACGCCTGACCGACCCAAGATCGTCTGTTAGTTCCAACGGCTGTCAGATGCACGGCGCTGGATGTAGGCCACGCCTCAACCATGTGCCGAGCCGTTGAGCCAAAGCCGATGCAATCACGTAGGAGCGATGCAGCCAGCATCGCAAGCCGGTCAAGCTCCACAGATGCCGGGGCGTCATACATCCCGTTCTGGAAGCATTCCCATTTCCAGTACGGTTCAAACACTTGAATCATCTTGATTCCCCCTGCTATCGGAGTCCCAGCAATCGGAAAACTCGCGGCTGGCAAACAAGGCAGCGAGCCCTGTGATTTGCTTGAGTCGCAGCAACTCGTCTTTATCCATGCCGATGTGCTTAATGATCCAAGCGTCGCTCATGCCAGCCTGGACAAGCTCAGAAACAATGGACGACATCAACTCAATCGAATGCGTTCCTCTGGCACGGTTGTGCCGGATCGTTGACGCCATCCGGTTGGATATGTCCTTGTGAATCACGACGACCGGCAGCATTCCGCCTTCGCGGTCGTATATCCGTTTGCTCGTCTTGAGCGTGGTGTAACGGTGGTAGCCGTCCACAATCTCATACGTGTCGTCAGCCTCGATGTAGTAGCACACGACCGGCATCGTAAAGCCGTCCTCCCAGATGGACGTCTCAAGCAGTTTCATCTCTGGCGGCGCGACTGCGTTTGGGTTGTATGCGTTAGCACGCACCTTATCCACCGGAACGGAGATCACTGAATACACGGGGCTCTTAAATTTGGTCATGTTGCACCTTTCGCAAACTTTGCTTCTGCGTCTTTACGAAGCGCCCAATCTTCTTTTGTCATCCCGAACCCCATGTACTTGCATGAGTGGTCGTTCTTCAGGATGCAAATGCAGACGCGCTTGAATGTGGGGATGAGTTGAAATTCAGTCAGGTCAACGTCGTCGATGTAATCCATGCGGATCTTGCATCGCTTTGACTTCTTTCCTCGCGGGCCGACCTGAAGCGAAACGCCTTGTTTCTTCAGTAGCTCAATCGTTTCGTCAGACACTTCGCCGCCCGTCTTCTGCCAAAACTCAATGCTCGTTTCGACTTTTTTTCGGTAGTTTGCTGCCACCTCCGCAGGCAGCGTCGTCAGCAAGAATTCCATGTACGTCTTCCACGTATGCCCCTTTGGAAGCGTGATCGACTTCCAGCCCATGGCGGTCGTCCCGCCGTACATGCCGGCGAAGTTGACGCCGTTCACTCTCCCGACCATCCGGCCCCAGTTGTTGGGGTCAATGACGCGATATAGCTTCAGGCTTTCAATCGCACAGTCATTGAACGGGCTGGCAACACGCATCTGATTGAGCGTCAGACCGGCCTGATAGAACAGGTCGTAAAGCTTGTTGTAGTCCCACCCGAACCGAGCGTTGGCGGTCCACACGTCCTCGGTCGTCCAATCAAACAACGGGTAGAAGTTGAACACTGACGGGTACATCTGCGTTGAATAGTTGAGCCCCTCAAAGTTGCTGCCTTCCTTGCGTTCAGCGTGCAGCGCCTTCCAACGCCTAAAACTTTCCTGCGTGCGAATGCCGACAAGGCAGGCGGTTCGCTTGGCTTTGTTCTTTTTGTGAAGCCAGCGAGAGAACCGCTTCTGCAACTCGTAGTCCGTCATGCCTTTCTTGAAAAAGTCAAAGGGGCAGTTGCCCTCGTTGACCGACTCCGCTGGCATGTCTCGCACCCAGATGTCTCGCTTGTCTGCGTCCCAAGGAATCCAGTACGCCTGGTGCATGGACGTCGCACACGGCACCTTCATTGGCAGGCAAATACGGTATGGCTCGATGACGTCTCGGTTGCTGCTCAACTCGGCGTCAACGTAGTCGGTCGTCATCTGGTACTGCGCTTCGTAGTCCATGTGCAGCACGCCAAGCTTTCGACCGGGATAGTTCCGGCGGACGTAGTCAATGCACAAGTGCAAGAGCACGCCGGAATCCTTGCCGCCAGAAAACGACACGAAGACGTTGTCGAACTCTTTGAAGATGATGTCGAGCCGCTCTATCGCGGCGTCGTAGACCGTTTTGTGTTTCTTCTTTGCCTTCATCTCACTTGCTTTCTGTGGTGGCGCTTTCGCAATCCAAGCCAATTCTTGGCAGCAATCATCTGCATTTCCATTTGCCGCAAAAATAAGGCCCGTTTGCATCTGCCACTTCCCGTGTATTTGCCGGGTTACGCCCGGCGCGACTGCGTCACCTGTGGAGAAAACATCAAGCCGCAGCTGCACTGATACACGCCTCTTGAGTGCTATGGCGGCCAATGCGGCTCCGATGCAAGCCGCTACGGCAATGGCGTGCCGGTCGGTAAATCCTTAGTCACCTGTCCAAGTCGGGCCGGGATCAACCACCGTTCGAGCCTCAGGCTCGTACTGCCTCAGTCGTTTCCGCAACTCTCGCACCTCAACGAACAGTCGAGCCACCTCGGGTGCCTGGGAGAGATACGAGTCAAGCACCGCCGATACGGTTGCTGCGGCGTCGTCGCCCCAAGATTCCGCAACCAGCGTTCGCAGTCGCCACTTGCGGTCGCGAATCCAATCTTCTGGACTCATGATCTGCCCTCCATCCAGCGTGCGGCCTGCGCGTTTATCCTGGCTGCGATGTCCACCAGCTGCGGTGCCGCAGCCTGATACGCAGCCTCTGCCGTCTCATGCCAGTCGTCGCCGGCTGGCGAGAGCGAACCGCCTGGACGACGTGCGTAGCGCCTGCCTTCAAGCAGGAACGCGTCGCCGTGGTCGAGCCACGCAGACACGCCGCCTTCGTCATGCTGCTGGTGGATGTGAACCCTGTAGACGTGACCGCTCATGCCGTCACCTCCGATCCGATCAGCATCTCAGCCTTGGTCAGGAGCAGACCCACGATCTCGTCGTGCTCGGCCTGGCTGAAGGTGCCATCAGCAAGCCTCTCGGATGTTGTCTTCCGCAGAGCGTCGCAGCGATCAACCGTCTGGGCTCGACTGACCGCCAAGCGGGCCTTCTCAACGGCGGTGAACTCGTGAGCCTCGGGCGTGGACGTCTTCAGCTTGATGACGCCACCTGCCGGCCTCGCGTCGTCAAACTTGGGACGCACCTCAACCGGCTGACGTGGCGTCTCTGCCACGACGTGGTGCGTGTAGTCCTGAGCCTCCTCGGCGGTGACGAGCCCCTTGAGAACGTCGGGGAAAGCGTCACGCAGCGCAAATCCTCGAGCCCGCATCTGGAGCATCCGCCTCGGGTACTGGCTCCACGGGCCTGCCTTGCCCCACAGCGATGCCTTCTTCGCGTCTGCCACCGCAAACGTCACCACCGTCGGCTGCGGGTATCCACGACGCTTCGCCGTGCATGTGGCAACCATCTGATCGCCGTCGCCCTCAATGGACTCAATGACGTACTCGCAGACGTTGCTGGCCTTGCAGACAGCCAAGGCGGCGTCACCGTAGACCGACGGTCTGCCGTTGACCACGGCGATGCTCTGAAGACTCTGGAGCGGAGCCAGGCCAATCTCCGCGCCGCACTGGATCGCCAGCATGCAGCTGGCCGGCTTGCCCCGAAAATCCTTGGGGGCGAAGTCGCTGTTGGCGACCGTCTCGCTGAACTTCATTGCGTCCGTCACCGATTGCAGAGCCAGCCCTCTCGGCTGCGTCTGCGTGCTGATTTCAGTGCTCATCCTTTGTCCTTTCGTCCTTGTTGATGAAATCCGGCTTTCGCGTCGTGCTAGGCCGGTGGTGTTGCGTCCTTGCGCTGCGGCGTCCTGCCGCCTCCTACCGCACCGAGGCGTCATGCCTTGGGCGGCTCCTTTCAGTGCGTGATGTCCTTGACGTTGACCGAGAGCCAAGCGCCGTCCACGTCCACGACCATGCGGTCGCCTTCGACGGCCTGGACGTGACCGCTCCAACGTCGCTCGGCGGTCAAGCCAGAGACGAAGTCGCCGACTGCCGGCGTGTTGTTCGTGTCACGCCAGCCAGTGCCGTACGTGTCCTGCATTCCTGCGACGGCTGCTGCGTATTCGTTTTCGTGTGCCATGTGGGTCATCTCCTTCGTGTGTAGGGGCAGTGTACAAAAGACCAGTTGTCAGTCAACGTTTGGGAAGTGCTTAAAAACAAGGCGTGGAGCGGTTTGTGTTTGTTGGATTTCCGTATAGTGTTTGCGGTAGCGCCGGCGTTAGATGTGCGGCAAGGTAGCGACGGCGTTAGAAGTCGTCAACTGAGAAAGCTTGAGATCGTCGAAACGAGCAGATCAATTCCATGTGCTACAGCCTGGGCCAGATCCGAGTCAGTGCCCAGCTGCTGACCAAGTCGGATAAAGACCAAGGCTTGAATGAGGCGGTCTATTTTTGGTCGCATCGCGCGGCCCTCCTTGGCCAGAAGAATCCTTGAGCCCGCTGGCGACATTGCCAGCGAGCGAGTTGGTTGGTCAGCTGCGGCAGTTGATATTGTTGCCGGCAGCGTCGAGCACGTACCAATCCCGGTCTCTGTAGTTTTCCTCGGCGTACTCGTTGGCAGCAGCGTTGTTGGCTGCGTGGAACGTCTCGACCACGTCCCATTCACCGGATTCCATCGTGAACGCTATGCGGTACTCAGGCTGCTCTGTGTATGCGGGCATTGTGTCGCCTTGACCAATGCACAGCACTTGCTCGCAGAACCGCTGGATGTCCAGATGTTCCACTCCGTCTTCGGCGGCACGGCGCACGTGAGCCCGGTACTCGGCGATGATGTCGCTCTTGGTAAACTTCGTGCCCTCCGCGTAAATGGCGGCTTCGGTCTCAATCTCAGAGGTGATCATTTTGTCCATGATTTGAGCTCCTAGTCTCGTGTTCGTGGCCCGGCGGCGAAGTTGCCGCCGGGCAATCAGCCATCACAGGTATTTAGCCAGCCAGTGCTTCTGGGTCCGCATTGTTTCTGGCGACATGCAGCCTCGGCAAGACTCGTAGACCATTTTGGCTGCGATCCCATACTCGCCAGCAGGCACCTGGCTGGCAGGATCATTCATGGTGGCAACCACCATCCGCAGGAATGACTGGCGGGTGTAGCCAAGGCTCGCAACCCGCATTTCGTAAGCGGCAGCAGTCGTCATGGTTTCGTCTCCGGTTCGTAGCTGCGAGTCACTCGTGCTCGCATGGGTGTATTCTAGCGTCGGCGTTAGAAGTGTCTAGGGGTGAGGCAAAATATTTTTTCTGGTGCGTTTTAGGCTGCAAAACGCCTAATTCGCCTTGAATCCGCCCTTTGGGCGTCCGGTTTTCCCGGTCTTGGGGCGGTCGGCGGCGACCTTCTTAACCTCGGCCTCGTCAAAAACGAGGGCGGTTGGAGCGGCCCAGTAGCGGGTCAGCCCGCCCTTCTTGGCTCCAAGGATGCCAAGCTGGCGAACCCTACCCATCGAGACGCCGAGAATCTTGGCAGCGTCCGCTGTGGAGATGAGCGTCTTGCCGGTAGGGAGTGCCATGACCATACCCAGATATTAACGCCGGAATCAGAAGTGTCAATTTGACGCTGCGAAACAGCCTTGTTTGCATCCGACACCGTCACGGCTCTACCCTAGGTACTGTACAGAACCTGAGTGGAGGATAGGGCGTTGTACATGTGTATACTACCTCCAAACCCTACGAGAGATTTGGACAACGAGGAAGCCATGCTACTACGAGACATCTACGAAAACGAATACGCCGTGATTGCAGCCCATACAGACGAGTGCCGAAGGCAGTATCGGCTGACGTTCGCCCGCTGGGCCGACCAGCTTGGCACCGAGCCGACGACTGCCCACCTCGACAGCCTGACGGTGCAGTTGTACGTGGCTCACCGGAAGAAGCACGTCAAGGCGGCAACGGCGAGAAAGGATCGGAACCAAATCAGCGCCATCTGGACGTACTGTGCCAAGCGTCGTTACGTGGAGCAGTTCCCAACCATCCCGCAGGTCAAGGCACCAGGCCGCATACCACGCGGATACACGGTCAATGACGTCTCTGCCCTGCTACGAGAGGCTATGAGGCGGAAACCGCCCTACAAGCCCACGCCGGTGCCTCCTCATGTGTTTATGCCGTCGCTCATCCGCAGCTGCTGGGAGACTGCTGAGAGAATCGGCAGCCACATGGCACTACGTTGGCGAGACGTGGACATGCTCCAGCGAACTGTCATTTTCCAAGCTGAGAATCGAAAAGGCGCGACCCGCGACATCATGCGTCCTATCTCAGAGGAGCAATGCCTATGGCTCAACCAGATGCGGCGTGGCGATGACGAACTCGTCTGGCCTTGGGCCGGGCACAAGAGCACGCTATGGCATCACTTCGGCAATATCTGCCGGCGTGCTGGCGTGGTCAATCGTGGATTTCACGGGTTGCGGAAGTCCGCCGCCAGTTACGTTGCATTGGCGGGAGGCGACGCCACGCAGCTGCTTGACCATTCCAACCCAGCGATTACCAAGAACCACTACCTAGACCAGACAATCAACAGGCCAAAACACACGGCGATTGATTTGCTGCCGAAACTAGACCTGGGCGACAAACCGCACGAGCCACCAGCGGCGTGATTCTCAACAAAGTTTCTAGCGGTGCGTTTTCGTAGAGTGTGCGTCAATTCGTCCTGCTACCTGAAAGGGGTGGTCTGTGGGATTTTTTGCCAATTTGTTTCGTGCCGGACCGAAGCCAGCCATCGACGTTGGGGATGGCTTGGGATACCGTGTCATCAATCCGTATAAGGTAGAGGTGCTGATTTGTCCTATGTGGCTCGAAGACGGATGCGATGACACCGGCAAACCAAAACGCAGAACTTTCTCAGCTATTGAAAAACTTAACGCGACTGTCGCATGCAGCACTGAATCTCAAGCATCTGGCGTTCTGGTTGTTCTTGAGAACATGGAGCACAACTGCGAACACTGTGGCGAAGAGGTGTTTGCATGGGAAAAGAAGTGCGAGGAGTGCAAGAAGCCGCTTTGGAAGGGCAGCAAGAAGCTTGAGATGGTCGTCGTGCACGTCCTCAAATTGCCTTGACCAACTCTGTCAAAGGGTACGGCATTTCCGGCAAATTGCCTCGCACGCAATCACCGTGAAATGCCGTACCCTGTGACAAAACGTCTGCCCAAAAACATTCGGGCCGACATTCCGTCACGCCTTGACAAGTTCTGTCAAATGCCGATGCGTCGCCCGGTTGGCATACCCAGCCGGGCGGCGTTCCACATTCGCGAATTGAGAACATGCCACACGTCAGCCTCCGCTTCCGCCTGCCCGACGAGCAAGTCGAGTTCACTGCCGCCCTCCAGGGTGCCGACGCCAAGTCGGCGATCTGGCAGGTCGATCAGTACTGCCGCTCGATCCTCAAGCACGGCGAGCCGAGCGAGGAGACGAGGCGGCACCTAGAGGAGATACGAGAGATGCTGAGAGAAAGGCCTGGGCTGCTGGATGACTGAGTGTCAAGATTTTTTGCAAAAAAACTGGTGGCTACTGCACACTTAGTCGCCCTTTCCGTCACCTTGTGTGCAGCGACACGTTCCCGAAACGTATCCCAAAAACAACGAGAAAGCGACGTTTGCCGATACGATCAGTCAAAGATGTGCAACTTCGCCGCCTGCCTTTGCGCCATCGCTTCCACCCTGGCTGGCTTGCCCGGCTCGGACGGCAGCCTGTCCGGAGGCCGCATAAACACCTCGATGTCCTCGGCCAGTGCTGCCGCCCGGTACTCCACCTCTCGCACAGTGTCGAGCACGAGCGTGTGATCTCCCGCCTGGGCACGGTCTCGCAGTTCGCCCTGCCCGCCCTTGCTCGGATCGTAGAGCAGTTCAATGCACCACGTGACGCGAGCGCCAATCCTCGCCAGCTTGGTCAAGAACTTTCGCATAGGTGGCGACAGCCTCTCGGGCATGCGTCTCCGCTTGCCCTTCGCTGGCGGCAGATCATCATCGGTGACGAACGAACGCTGTACCTCGCCCATGCGGTGAGTGTTGCACAGGCGTCAAGTTCGCCGGGCTTCCTTGCATGCCTGACGCATCCACGTACGGTTTGCCATTGACGCAAACCAGAGCCGCGCAAAAACCTCAACAGCCTCGCGTCCGACGTCAGCGTAGAGCGTTCGCAGTTCCGGCGACGCCCCCCACATGGCTTCGACGTCCTCTTGAACTTTGGCGATCAGCACCTTGGCGTCCATGACCGCGAGCATCTGCGACTGAGGCTGCGTCCTTGCCAACTTCGTCCAGTGCTCTGAGTTCCAGCAGCGGCAGATTGCGTCGCAGAACTCGTCGAACGCACGCCCAGCCTGAACGGCTCGCGGCCCGATCTCTGCTCTGAGCCGGCCACGCAAGTGCGCCAGCATCCCAGCCGGCGCGTCGCCCACCGTCACCTCCCGCCCGCAGGCAGAGCAGATGAAACAGGCGTGAGCGACGCGCCGGGCGGGCTCTTGCACTTGCAGGAAGCAGGGCAAGGGCAGACAGTCCTGTGCCCGTCGCCGTGCGTGATGTAGCCCTTGCCACCGCACTCGGTGCAACAGCCGGGTTTTGGTGGCTCTGGCTGCGGTTGTGGAGCCTTTTCCTGTGCCGTTGCGGCGTACGCTGCCGAGACAGCCGCTGAGGCTTTGGGAGCCTCGCGGTCGATTTGTGCAGGGTCAGCGGCGAGCGACGCCAGAACGGAGAGCAGCCACTGCCACATGATTACCACCCTTGCCCGTGGTTGAGGACGCGATTCCCGTTCTCGTCGACGCGAGCGTGCACGACGTACGCCTGCTCTGCCGGAGGCGGCTCGGCGAACGCCATCATCCAGAGCCCTGCCTTGGCGATCCTTGCCAGCAGTCGCAGCACGGGGCGGTCTTGATGCGGCTTGACCGGCGAATGGTCCGATGTCGCTGCCCACCACGTCAGCATCACTGCCACCAGGCCGACGACGACGGCTGTCTGAATCTCACGCTTGGTCATCGGTCTACGCTCCACAGGGACCAAAGGAACATCACGACACAGGCACCGATGACGCTGCCAATCAGACCGGCAGGAGCGTCACCGAACGGCAGGCCGCCAGCGAGCGAACCGATGCAGCCGAGGCCGATAGTCGGCACCCAACCTTCCGGGCAGCGCCCAGGCATCAGCCACTTGGCGATGCCACCAGCTACGGCACCAAATAAGAGCCACATGACGAGCGACATAAGCACTCCTACTGTGCGAGATGGAACGTGTCAGCAATGAGGCGTGCAGGCGACGGCGTGCGGGCCTGCTTCTCTGGCGGCGCAGGTGCGAGCCAGTTGCCGTGGTCAAGGTTGCGATACTTGAAGTTCACGCCTGAGATGCTGAAGGAGTCTTGCCCAGAGAGCATCGCGTCAACTGTCTGGCGATCCACCCAGAAGGAGCCGTCAGGCTGGTCCGCCGGCCACTTTGGGCCGGAGTTGAAGACGCCCCACGAATTGATACAGAGCAGCCCGTCACGCTTGCCTTCGTTCTTGGCGTAACGCACGCCGATAAAGCACATGCAGTGCGCCCATGAGCCGCTTCGAGGTGCAAACCCATCGGCGTCACGCTGCGAGGAAAAGCCAACGCCGCTGCACACTGGCACACAAAATCCACTTTCCAAACTTGCCGCAGCCTCATCAAAGTTCCGCACAAGAGCGACGTGTGTGGCAGTGTTCTTGTTGGCAAGCTTGGCAAGCGAAATCCCAGCCTGACCGCCACCGCAGAGGACGTTGCCCCATTCCTTCGCTCGGGCCGGGCTGTAGGCGGTCAAGTCAGCACCGGGATACTGCTGGCGAAAAAGGATGCCGCCGACAGTCTTGTCTGTGCATTTGCCAGCCACCCAACGTGCAGCTGCACCGCCATAGCTTCCATCGCCGTAGCCTGCCTGACTCACTGGCGGCAGACGCCCGGCGGTCCTTGATCCGCTATAGATTGCTTCGGTCGCCACAATCTTTGGCGGCTCTGGCAATTCGCCTTCTGCCCAGTCAACGCACTGGCCGACGTAGCTGCCCATAGCCCAGCCAAAGCTGACGCAGTCGCCGATGCCCTGCTTCCACGGGCCGAATGGTTTGCCGTAGACCTGGCGGTGAGCCCGGTCAGCGTACCGATACAGAAACGTGTCTTTCTGCTTGGCGTTCTTGATGACGTCCTTGGCAGCGTCTGAGAAAAGCGGCTGGTCAAGTTCCGCGAGAAACTGTCGCGTCCCGACCGGATCAGGCACGTAGCCGAACTGCCCGTCAATCTGCGCGGCGACTCGGCGAGTGGCTCGCTCAACGAGCACGCCGAGGATCGCCATGACGATCACCGCGGACACAGCAGACAGCGACCAGCGATCACTTTGTGACATCGGCAGCAGCCCTCGAAAGGTCACGTAGTGCAGAGATCCACGCCGCACGGCTTTCGGGCGTCACAGGACCGCCAGACGAGCCGACAGCGTCGTCTAGGAATTTGTGGACGGCGTCCCTGACTGCTGGCTGTCGAGCACCGATGCTCTGGCCCTTGCAACGCATATCGCGTGCTGCGATACGCAGGTCGTCAAACGCAACGCCGGTCTTCAGACGCTGATCGTGTTGCCCGTCGTACTCAATGCAATCTGCGAGTTCGCCGCAGAGGGCCGACATCGTCGCCGCATCTTCGGCGGCAGTCGCACCGATAAACTTGCCACGCAGCGTGAACGCACCCGGCGGCACCGGAACGGGCTGCGGCGTCGGGCTACTCGAGCGGCTCGGCATGAAGGCAATCGAAGCAGCGACGATCAGGGCAAGTGCGGCAACGTGCTTGCCATCAATGGTCGGCATCTTTGCCGTGGCATACCACGCCCTCACCTTCTCGGTGACCTGTTGGCCGGCGAGGACATAGACGGCGAAAGCCACAAGCAAGGCTGTGATCACGTTGACCTCACCATTGGAAGCATGGATTCAATTGCACCGCTCGCGAGTGCGAGGATGAACGCACGCAGAGCAGGACGCAGGATTGCCCACGCCGGCCATGCCATGAGCGGCAGGCAGCTGCTGGCAGTCGTGTCAAAAAGTGCGGCGACAGCAGCAATGGCGATGCTTTTCTTCTCTGGACCAGATAGCGTCTTGACTCGGTCGAGCGTCTCCACTGCGAGTCGCAGCAGAGCAATCATCAACTCGCCAAACTCCTGCCACGTCAGACCGTCAGCCGCCGTTCGCCGGGCGTCCGACAGGAACGACAAAACTTTTGCGTCGAGCCCGGCGACGGCGGATAGATGGTCTGGTGCCATCTCGTCAGACTAGGCTGGACGGGACGCAGACTAGACCGGCTCTGCCGACTCACACTCAGCGAGGCACGCAGCGTATCCAGCGAGGTCAATCGGCCCATCTGCCGTCTTGTTTGGCCCGAGAAATCGTGCCACTTTGTCAAACGTCATGAATATCGCCCAGTCGCTTTCAGTGAGCGGACGCTTCAGCACGTCTGCGAAAGCGGCGTTGATCATCCCGATCGTGCGTCGAAAGTGATGCTTTGGCCCGCCGTACTTCGGTCGTCTGTCACGCACAACGTCAATGGCATCAAGCAGCAGCTTTTCGGCTGGCGTTACGTCGTCGTGATCCTTGGCAATGATGCTATCTCCTGTCCAGCGAATGTCGTCCGTTGAGGCTTCCATCTCTTTTTGTCCTTGCAGAATCCAATCGACCGGCACAGTCTCCTCGGGCTCTGGCTCCGCACGCTCGGCGTGGTACTTCTCAGCGCTGGCCTGTGCCGCAACCTTCCACCGCTCCGGTGCATCGTCTGTCGGCTGGCACTTGCCACCGTCGCAGCATCCGCCCGCGAGTCGAGCCTCTACAGCGTCACGCAATGCGGCGTTTGTGTCCTGCAAATCCGTAATAAATCCTTGCATCTTTTTCCTTCCAATTAGAAGTCGTGCCACGTCTGCCGCGAGCGAGCCTGCCGTGCCGCACCACTGGCCTTGAAAGCGATACGCTCGCTGGCGTGCCTCGGCGATGTACTCGTCAGTTAGGTCGTAATCCATCAGTCAAGCCTCGGGCCTGAGACGTGCATGGATGATAGGCCGCCACCGTGCCGATAGAGAAACGTCTCCATAGCCTGCCGACTTCCGATCCAGCCGTTGATTGCGTGGTAGTCATCCGGCGGATTTAACGCCGGCGCTGTCCTGACGATGACGCCGTCAAGCGTGTCAATGGGCTTGTTGTTCGCAGCCGCCTGGTGGTGCAGATGACCAGTGTGCCATTCTCGATACACGCTCTGGCTCCATGCCTTGGGTTGCTCAAGTGCCATGATCTGCGGGAGTTTTGGTTTTGCCTTGTGCCCATGCGCAAACCCAAGAAGGTTTCCGCCGTGCGATAGGTACTGCCTGCCGGTGAAATCCGGTTTCACTTTCGCGATTCGCGAATTGCGAAAGCGTTCTTGCAAGATCCTCTGGAAAGTCCACGTCAACACCTCGTCGTGGTTTCCGTTGACGATCACGACGTCGGTTGGCACTGTCTCTGCGGATTGATGCACCAGAGACAAGAGCGTGTCGCATCCGACCTCAATCATCTTCTGAAGTCGTCCGTCGCGCTCTAGCGGCGTGCCGCCGGTCGTCGTGCCTGCTGGCGTGTCGTAGTGGAACAAGTCTCCCAAGAAGGCGACCGTGCGTCTGGCTGGCTTGTTGTCGTTGCCTACCGCAAGCAGTTCGCTCGCAGCGTCACCCACAAGCCGTGCTGCAATGTCTAGGTCGTAGTCGCCGCCGCCGGTGGTTTTGTCCCAGCAGTATTTGCCAAAGTGCGTGTCTGCAACAACGAGCACTTGCCACAGACCGTCACGCTTTGGAGCCTTGACAGATTTGGTCAATGGCTTGCGGATGTCCTTGCGAGCAGCGTCAATCATCGCTTGCACAACCTCGCGAGTCGTCGGCCCAGCCTTCGGCTTGAGCCGTACAAACACGCGATGCAGTTCAATGCTGCCGCCGTCGCCGTCGCCGCATTCCCACTTCGTCGCCTCACTGGCTGCAATCTCAAAGCGGCTCATGTCCGCCTCTATGTGACGCAACAGATCATCAACGGTCTTGATGCGTCTGCTTGTGGATCGTGCCTCAAGCGTGTCACCTGACTGAGACTGCGTCACCTGCTCTGCGTCAGGGTTCGCAGCAGCAGCCTTTGAAATCTGATCCTTGGCAACGTCTCGAGCGACATCTGCTCTCAAGCTTTGTCGAGCCATGACAGGACTCCCTGCATGCCAACGTCAGAGATGCCACGGGAACGCATGTTCTCCGCGATGGCTCTGGCTAGCGTCTTCTTCCGCGTGCCTAGATCGCCAGCCTTCCACTCTGCCTTGATTGCGTCTAGTTCCTCGCGGTACCGAGGAGCGAGCCGCTCATACCACGTTGCAGGACCGTGGCGATAATCACTTACTGCCCTTCGCACGTCGTCGAGCAGGCCGATTGTGCTTTTCGTCTTCAATCTGTGCCTCCTTGCGTTCGAGGTGAATCCAGCCGTCATCGTCTGGGATGCCGCCGCCGCCGCACTCCTCGTCGTCGTCATCCAACTCGGGAGGCAGGATCACCGCCTCGGTCGTCGGCTGTGGCTTGGTGCGTCCCATGCCTACAGCGTGGCAGGGCTGTCAAGCGTTGCGGATATGCACTGTCGGTCTCTTACGATATTGCTGACGGAGTCGCCGAAATCAGAGACCATTGCATTTTTCCAAGATACGCGTTGAACAACGGCGAGATGATTACTGGCTGGCCCGATTTTACGTCGTAAAGGGCGTTAGTTGCAGTAATGCCAAATTTCGTAGACCACTGCGTATATCGTGCCCACGCTCGATTTGTGAGGACTGTAAACGTAAAGTTTGATTTACCTAGATGGATGAGCCCATATAGGCCGTTGATGTCAAATAGTAGCTGTGCGTGACCAACTTCTTGAACTTCGCCATTGAGAGAAACGTAGGCACCGCCAGACCCGCCACCAGGCATGAGCAGCGGCACAACGCCAGACACAGCAACCCTGCCTATTGAGCCTGCTTTTATTGGCTCAATCGTCACGCACCAAGGCTGTTCAACCTCAAGTACTCCAGAAATTCGTGCTCCATTCAAGACAAGCGGGCTCATCTTTGGCAAAAGGGAGGCATTGCCAGCATTGCCTGCCCAGGAATCGCTACCAACAAACCCTGACATTGGAATAGTCGTGTATGCCTCCCTGTCGCCTCCAGTGTTGTTTTGAATTAACGCTTCTGTGTAGGGAGTTGCGTTACGATTGCCTGGAATGGATGAAATATTGAATCTACTGTTCAGCACTAAATCCGCTGCATCCTGCGCTCGATTCCACGCCCTTGCCGAGATGGCACCGCGTATCGGCTGGCCCTGCTCTAGTCGTCCGTCTGGGCGTGGCATTAGGTTGTTCCTATGCCAAGCAGCGAAAATTCAGACTCGCGGTACACGCGATTCACGTAGACGTGCTTTGGCTTCTTCAGCAGCGTATTTGAGTCGATTGCGTCCTCGTACCTCACCCATAAATACTCGTGGCCCTTTTTGGAAATTCCCAGAATTGAGCCAATCGTGATCGTAGGAGCCGACCCGCTGCTGCCTGTTGCGTTTGGCGACGCAATGAATCGATACGAGAGCGACCACGGGCCGAGCCCTTTCTGGTCGTCCCATTCCTGCGATCCAGTGCATCCAAGAAACAAAACCTCTCCTGCAAGAAAGCCTCGAAAGCTTGATGCATTAGTAGTGCCAGTGACAGTAGCCAATCCTCGAATGTAGGTGGTTGATATGTACGAACTCGGCACGTCGTAGGTTTCCTGCCATTGCAGCTGCGGCACAACAACGTCAACGCCGTTGACTCCGTTAGAGTCGACGCCAATCGCCATTGATTGATAGGGCGGCGTTTGCCCGATCATGCCGAATGCAGTCTCTGAATACGCCTGCGTCATGTGCTGCGTACCGCCGGTCGTGTCAAAGCTACGAACTCGCTTCAGCGGATCGCTGCCGTACTCCGCGCCATCCTTTGCATAGTTGATCGTGACTTGCCACGCATCGTCGCCGAGATACGAGACAGAGTACGACTCTGCCATCAACTTCACGTCGGAGATGCCTGGGTACTGCCAGTACTGCCCGTTTGCAGTGACCTCTGCGTTTACTGCGGCGTGGAGAACTGAGTCGTCAGACGTGCCAAAGACCTTGAACGACTTGACCAAAGTCGACGTCGCTTTTTTGCCGCGACGAAAAATCGTCGCCTGCCGAGACTCTCCATCCTCGACCCACGTCAGTGCCATTATGCCGCCACCTTTCCGCCGCCCTGGTCAACGAGTTCCTTGACGCCTTTAGCGGTGTCCTCGCTGCTCTTTGCAATGCGCTCTTGAAGGGATGAGCCGAAGCTCATGCCGCCGAGGTTGACGCTTGAGAACGTGCCAGCGACTTCAGCCTTGCTAGTGGCGGACTGATCGCCGGCAGCAGCTGCACCAGCGGCGGCAGTCGAGAGGCTGCTGGTTGCAGTCTGCGTCAGGTTCTCAGCGGCAGTATCAAGAGCGTCCGACAACGCCTTCTCTTGCTCGCTCGTCAGTTTGCCAGCGTCTCGCATGGACGTGAACTTCTCGCCAAGCTTTCCTGTGCCTCTTAACTGATCAAGAGACGTCGCTCCCGTGATGTCTCCCAGCAGCGTCTGGACGTCACGGGCATTTGTCTTGTTGGCAGCGAGCGAGTTTAGCTTGTCTTCCGCCGCTACCACGCCGGCCCGACGCTCTGCTGCTCGCTGATCGTTCGTCGCCTGACGAGCGTCTTTTGTCGCCTGCGCGTCATCTTGGATTGCTTTAACCCGACCTTGCCGGTCCTTTTCCGCCTTGGCGTTTTCTTTGGTAGCTCTGTCGGTTCGGCCCTCTATGCCAGGTCGCTCCAGCCGACGCTGCTCTGCTCGTGCAGCGTTAGCGTCCTTGATTGCCTGCACCCTTTTTTGAGTGTCCCGCGCTCCAGTGATGAATCCCTTTACTCGAGTCCATGCGATCTGGATGTTGGCAACAAGGTTGTCAAACGTCGCCATGACGCCGTTCACGATGTTGTCAAAGAACCCCATGATGAAGGCTCCCATCGTGTTCAGAATCGCCGACGAATCGGTATAGATTTTGTCCCACGCCATGTAGATGCCTGAGCCGATGTCGGTGAACACGTCTTGAAACGCTGCCACCCACGGGTCAACGTAGGACATCAGCGCCTCTGTGCCACGCAGCCAGCCAGCAACAAGCCCAGTCCAGAGCACGTCCATTGCACCGGCGAGATCACCAGCGGCGACCGCCTCGTAGACGCCATTGAATGTGGTGGTCGCTGTCCGCGACAAATCCCCAAGCACCACGATGCCATCCTTCACGGCTGTTGAGAAACCGTTAGAGATTGCGTCGCCCGCGTCCGAGGCGTATTGCGAAACCCCTTTGAACGAGTCGGCGATCTGTGGCCCGAACTGCTTGACTGCGATGCCGACGCCAATGGCAGCTGCTGACAGTAGAAGCAGCGGAGCCACAGGCGCGAGCCACGCCGCGGCGACGCCAGCGGCAGACGCAATTGATCCCGACAACGCCAATCCTATTGCGCCGAGATACGAGCCAATTGCTGCGACCGCCGCCCCTGCGAACGACAGCACAGCCGCTGACGCGGACAGCATCGCCGAGCCAATCGTGTTGGCGAGCGCCAGAGTCGCAGGCATCGCAAGCGTGAAGCTTCGAGCAACACCGCTGGCACTGCCGATCAGCAATGTGATTGGCGACACTGCCAGCATGGCCGCCTTGCCGAGGCCAGCAAACCCAAACGCCGTCACCTGGAGCGAGATGCCAAGAGCCGTTAGTGCAGCGCCAGCAGGAACCAGCAGCACAGCGAACTTCGCGAAACTTGCGACCGCCTCTTGGTTTTTGCTGGCAAAGTCAGTCAGTCCGTTGAGCAGTCCATTGACGAACGGCACCACCTTGGCGAGGGCTGGAGTCACAGCATCTGAAACTGCTATAGCCAGTCGCTGCAAACCCGCGAACACGCTCTGAGCAGAGCCGGCAAGGCCCGACATCAAGAGCTTATATTTCTCGCCGACGGGCATGGCGGTTTTCATCGCGTCACGCATGCCGTTGAATCCGTCCACGCCTGACGTCGCAAGAATCGATGCAGCACGGATGGCATCAGCGCCAAAGATGCGGCGGAAAACGTCGTCCTTGGCTGTCTTGTCTAGTCCGCCCATCGCCGCATTCAACGTCGATAGGATCTCAACCATCGGCTTCATCTTGCCGTCAGCGCCACGGAAAGACTGCGTTGTCAGACCAACTTGCGTCAACGCAGCTGCGGCGTCGTCCGCTGGTGCCATTAATCGCATCAACATCGTCTTGACGCTCGTGCCTGCGTCGCTGCCCTTCACGCCGTTGTTGGCGAGAATCGCCAGCGTCGCCGACAGATCCTCAATTCTCTGCCCAGCTAGGCCGGCGACAGCAGAAGACATTGAGAACGCTTCCGACATCTGAGCAATTGAGGTGCTGGAGGCATCCGCCGCAGATGACAACGCATTAGCAGCGACATCGGACGACACCTTGAACACGTTCATGGCGTCCGACATCACCACCGCCGCTTGGGCAACGTCCATCTCGCCAACCTTGGCGAACTCCAACGCAGACTTTCCGGCACCGCCCAGCACGCTCTCCAGCGACATGCCAGCCTTGAGCAACTCAAGCATGCCATGAGCAGCCTCAGTCGGCCCAACGCCGAGAGCCTTTGACATGTCCATCGCAGACGATGTGATCTTGTCAATCTCGCCGGACGTCGCGCCGGTGCTCGCCCGAATATTCAGCAGCGTTGATTCAAACGCTGCGCCCTGCCTCACGGCAGCCGCAATCGGTGCAGCCATTCCAACGCCAGCAGCTGCAAGTCGTCCGCCGCCTGACGACAGCGAGCGGCCCATGTTGGCGACAGCCTTGTTAACCCGCCTGAGCGCAGAGAAAAACGCTCTCGGGTCAGCGCCGATCTCGACAAACACGCCGCCGGCTCTAATTGATCCAGAGCTGCTCATACGTGCTTTTGCCAGTCTTTGCCGAACAGCCTAGCGAGATCTTCCGGCGTGGCTTGTCTCGGCTTTGGCTGTTTGGCGTATGGGTTTAGTTTTCGCGGGTCTACTCGAGGCGAGTGCTTGTCCCTGTTTATATTTGCCGCCTGGGCTAACAGGTTGGCGGTATGCCACCAGTCGTGCTCTAGGCGGCTGTCACGAGCGGCGAAGAGTTGTCGGACTGTCCACTCGCCGGGATGGACTCCGAGGATTCCTGCGGCTTCCCAGATGGCGTCCCAGACGCTCCTGCCAGACTCTCCAACGTCGCTTTCTCCAGTCCCGCCTCCGCTCTGCCGAGCATCTCGTTTTGCACCTCGTCCATTTTGGACGCGAGAAGCGCGATCATCTTGCGGAGGCGCTGCGGGAAAAAATCGACAAGTTCCTGCTCTAACGCTTTCGTTGCAGCGTCCAAAGAATCGCCACGCAAGCCCTCAAGGAAGTCTTCCTTTGACAGTCGCTTCGTCTCAACTTGCTTGCTCAACAACGCATAGAGGATCTCGCCGATCTTGGCATACTGGCTGCGAAGAACTTGGAACGTCTGCGAGATGTTCGCTGCATCAACCATGTCAAACGGCATGGTCTTTCGCTCGCCCGTCTCCTCGTCAACGACATCAATCGTGACGTTGTCGCGGACGCGAAGCGCAGAGGCGACTGTCAACGCCACTTGCCACGGTATGCCTTGGTCATCACGGAACTCACGCATCTGCTACCTCGTCAATCTCGGATCAGTCATGCGACCTTCAACGACAAATGTTGCAACGCCATCGATCGGATCTGTCTCAGTGATGCTCGTCATTACCGCAATGAATGAAAACCCGCCTTGGCCGCCAGCGACTTGAAAAGTGCCGCCCGTGTGCATGAGCGAGAACGCACTGCCAAGATCGTCGCCGTCGTTGAACTCCACGCTGACCGAACACTCGTAGCCAGTGCTGTAGACCGCTGCGTAGCGACTGCCGTATGGGTTGATGTCGATCGTTCGAGCCGACTCTGTCAGCGTTACATTGCGAGCGCTGTAGATCGTGCCGCCAGCAAAGCTGACGGTGCAGTCTTTTCCCAGCGCGATCGCCATCAGAACTCCTTGGCTGTCACGTTGTAGGTGACCGCTCCGTCAATGCTGACGTTCTCAGTGACGCTCATGATCGAGAACGAGCCGGAGGTGCCAGCTGCGTTCAGCGAGGTGATGAGTCCGTCTGGATCGTGGCACTCGATTTCCCACGTCTTCGTCACGAAGCCGGCCTTGCTGACCTTTCGGCCAGGAGTACCGGCAGAGCCGCCGATGTTTGCGCGGTTGGAGATGTCGATCGTCTCGCACTCTTCCGTGAAAGTGGCCGAGATGATGCCTTCGCCGAACGGAGGAGCGGACGATGCGTCTTTGCCGAGAGTGATAGCCATACGAGAAAGTCCCTGTGTGAGTGGTTAGGCGCTGACCGTGCGAGAACCGCTGACCGTGTAGGTGATGATTCCGTCCAGAGGCTGGCTCTGTCCGATATTCGTGCAGATGTACGTCGCGTTTCCGGTCTGCGTTCCGCTGATGGTGAACGTGCCACCAATGCTGACGCCAGGAGCGTCAACGCACTCAAGCTCAATCGTTTGCTCGATCAGAGCCTTGCGGAACTTGCGTGACGTGTCGCCGAACTTGGTGACGTCAACGTCGCTGGCAGAGTTCGTGACGGTGGCAGATCGAGCGTTCGCGACGCCCGTGACAGTCACGTCCTTGCCGAGCGTGATCTCGACGGTGCCAATAGCCATGTGTAGCCCTTGTGTGCGAGTGCCAGCAGTGCGGCTGGTTCGCTCACGGTATGGGCAGCAAGGACGAAACTAGACCGGGTGTGCCGCGGCTACCCTCCGCCGTATCGCAGTGAGTTCCGCCACTGCTCTGGAAGCTTGCCAGATTCAAGGGCAATCCTCGTGGCTCGTTCCATGTACTCCCTTCCACGCAGTTGCCGCGTGAATGAGAACAGGCCAATCTGCGGCACGCCATTCCTGCCGCCAGCCATAGGCTGCGAGTTCGTCAGCCTGCCGTAGACCCTCCTGCTGTACCTAGCCACGCCTGTGCGAGCGAACGGCTCAAACCAGTACTTCGCTGTTCCACCGTACGCCTGGAGCGACGCTACCTTGTAGCCGCGAGTGTCGCCAGGCCCGACGACGACGGTCTTGCTCGCCGTTGAGTAGTCATATTGCACACTTTTGCGCAAAAAGCCCTGTGGGAATCGTGGCGTTTTCCAGCTGGTGACGATGTCAGATTTCGGCACCTTGTTGATCACCGCATAGAGCTGGTAGCCGTGCCGCTCGCCAATCTTGTATCGGACTTCAGTTGCGCGAGGCGATCGCTGGCTGATGACCTTTCGCGAGCGTGCGGCTTTAAAAACGATTTGCCCAGCCTTTTTAAGCGATCGCCTGTTGGCTGCGTCAAGTAACCGCCTGACTGCCTCCGTCTCCCACGAGAACCTAGTACCAATGCGCCAACGGAATTCCGCAGGGAAGAACGACGGGTCAATATCTACGATGGACACGCGAGCCTCCTATGCAGTCGGAAGCACGTTCGCCTCAAAGACGCGGTACGTCGCCGTTATCACCGCTCGCCAGACGTTCCGCTCAGTCAGCGCGTCGTCAGGGTTTAGGTCAATGCTGACCGTCTGCGGACTCGTCACGCCAGCCGGCCATGTGACGCCAGAGCCGAACGAATGGGCACGCACGTAGAGCATGATGCTGTCGGCGAGGTCAAGCATTCCATCAACTTCAGCGTCAGTCGTGACGTGCCGCCCGACGAAGACCGTGATGCCATAATCAATCTGCATATGCGTGCGACTCA
>Ga0209085_1000454_pt1 | contig 30052 bp, 24 predicted proteins | sample C_131016_EF_Meta_FD_187310 | JGI IMG/M metagenome (GOLD analysis project Ga0209085, IMG submission 187310) | Freshwater microbial communities from Lake Croche, Canada to study carbon cycling - C_131016_EF_MetaG (SPAdes) (version 2) | ecosystem: Environmental > Aquatic > Freshwater > Lake...
GATTTACGTACTTTGACGACTTATCTCGTTTTCGACAGTTGGCAGCATTTAATTTCTTTTATGTTAGATGAGTTTCAACCCATTAAAGCCACCAACTCCTCTTAAAAACCCAAATTTAGAATTGCTGCTTATTTTTCTACTAGCTTGACGTTTGCCAGTAGATAGGTTAGGCTGATAACACGTGTTGGAATCGGTCGAACCGAAATGCTCATAATTTATGTGACCAAGCAGGAATGATATTTGCAGAAGATCTTAATTTCGTAGCAATCCCTTTGGGACGTTCCTGGGCTAAAGGAATGTTCAGAGAGCATTCACTTGATGCAGGGTTTGGTCAGTTCTTAACTATTTTGTCTTGGGGCAGCAGGAAACGAGGCGTATATTTTGCCGTAGATAAAAATTATATGAGCCAAATATGTCCTAATTGTGGTTGCCATACAGGTAAAAAAACTCTTGATAATAAAAGACATATATGTCCTGTAGTTCTGTCGCAGGCACTATGTGGAGACAAAACACATAGAGATGTAGGCTAAATCAGCAGATGGCAGTGGACGTAGACTTAGTCGCTCCCGCCCACACTCAGCCTGTACCCTGCGTACGACTAGCCCAAGAGCGTTCCCTATGATAGAGATCCATGAATTTAGTACTTTAATTGACGATACAAAAACCTCTGAGGATGGATTGGAGATCAGAAGGTTTGACAGTTTTATGAATAAAACCTTAGATCCTGTTCCCTATGCTATCGAGAAAGCCATCCTTAACAAGGAATTTGCTATAACTGAAAATACCGTTACAGACGAACCTGCTCTAATTGGACGTGAAATTAGTCAAAATGAGGGAGAATGGTCAGTTTTAGCCGTCATTATTCGGGGGTCAGATACATTAGGTCATCATTTTTCGGCTTATCGTTACTTCTATACAGAAGGGAAAGGAAATCTAAAACATTTACTCCACTGGTGGATAGATGAGAAATATCCTGTATTTAATCCCCTTGAACCAGCAAAAGTGAGATTCTATGAAACTCAGGAAAATCTAGATATACCTTTAGATAACTTTCAGGACTTGTTAGAAGGTACATCCCCAATTATTCTCCCAACTTATAAACCATTAACACGCCATACACTTCATGCTATAGAACAAAAAATAGCAGGAGAAAACGATATTGCTTACCCTGGGAATGTAGGAGAATTAGAAGAGCTAAAAAGCTTTCATGTTATCTATCCTACTAGTCTAGAAGCAGAGGAATTAATCTCTCAAGTTTCTGAACCTGCTAAAGAGTCTATTATCACTGAACATGATCTTAAGATAGCGATTCAAAATTTAATAAATCGAGATGCGGTAAAGCTAGAGTATTTAGAAATATTAGAAACAGCTTTAAGCGATCCCAAAATCAATGAAAAAATATGGACATCTGTCTTTGATGCTAGGGGAGTTAGTGTAGCTATATCAGAAAAGATATATACAGCAGAAATGGTGCGTTTATTAACTCTATGTGCCATAATTATACCGAGTACTTTACCCATATTTTTAGGCTGGTTACAAGCAGCTAGTAAACAGAAAGAGTATTCTAATATTTCTCTGAATTTTCAGTATGAACTGATCAATAGACTAGGCGAAAAATCCACGACAATTGACGAAATAATTAAAAAAATAAGCAAAAAAACTCCTAAAATTACCCAGAAAATAAGAGAGGGAGTTAAGTTAATAATAACCCATTTATTAGAGCAACCAAGCCTATTAGAACTAAGTATCTGTTTATTGGCTTCTCCTCAAGGTCTTTGGGCTACTTTCTATCACCATGAAGTTAAAAATAAAATTGATCATGATTTATCCTTGATGTCAGAATTTGCTAGAAATACTAAAGAACGGGACTCTTTTAAAATACCTGAGTGGGAACATATTTGGCAACAAATAAAAGTATTTTGGCTTTTTCGTGGTGGACATAACATGAGTCAGTATCTACCTCTAGCTAAACTATTTGAAGGACTAGGAAATTATGAGTTTTCAGCAGTTTTTTATAAAATAGCTATAGGTTCAGTTCCTAAGTCAGTCTTTAAGAAAGTTACCAAATATTCAGACAAATGTATTTTATATAAGCTGAGAATTTCCAAATATATTTCCAAATTAGAATTAACAGGATTAAATTTATTGAAAACACTCAGAAAAATTTTTACAGTCCTGTTAAATCTTTTTTACTTTTTCTTATTGATTTTTTTACTATTATTTTTCCTTTCTATTTTGCTTCAATATCTTCCCATAATTATAATAATATGTATTATGATAGCCATCCTCAAAGATTACTGAACTAAGCGGCATAAATAAATGAGAATATATCTTTACTTACTAGCAGGAATCACCTCAGCCTTAATAGGGTGGAATATCGGTCAATTCTTCTTGACTGACCTTAAAATAATTAAGATTTTTCCCTTCCCTGAGATCATCCTATTTCCCTGTATAACTATTTCCTTAGCCATAGGAATGATCCTCAATGAAATATTTATTAGTAACCCCACAAGAGTTAGTCTTTGTTTCAAGAAAGCTACTAAACCTATCCTCATAGCTTTAGGACTCTCTATAGTGATGGGTCTAGTTTCTGGCGGTCTCTCTTCTATCCTATTACTACCAAGTCTCAAAACTCCTCCCGTTTTAGTCAGAGTGTTAGGGTGGTTATTAATAGGTTTAGCAGTGGGACTAGCAGAAGGACTCTCTTGGCGATGGCAAACTATAGAAGCAGGAGACTCCTCCCGCTTCTGGCAAAGGCTCAAAACTAGTGTTCTAGGTGCCACTCTGGCTAGTTTACTAGCAGCTATACTGTTTGAATTGTTCCGTAATGGGATTACAGCGTCACCTGTTAAAAATCTAGAAGATCCCATAGGCTTTTCCCTTCTAGGCCTATTACTAGGCTTAACCTTTAGTTTAACTAATTCCCCTAGCTACATGACAGCTTTAAGAGCAGGTGCAGGTTTTGAATATACTACAGATATGGAGGAAAACTATGAGGATGAAGACCTCGACTTTCAGACAAAGGAGGAAAAAGAGGAAATTAAAGATCAAGTAAAAAATACTTCCTATCCTAGAATTAACAACCCTGTTTTGAAGTTTGTCAGTCGCATGGAGGGAACCCGCATAGAAGAAGGACTTTCTATTGGGTTACCTAGTAGTCGCAAAGTAGATAAATTAAACATAGGTTCCGCTGATGATGCCGATATCTATCTTCCCTATCTTCCCCTTAATGTAGCTACACTCAAACTAGAACCCCGTCAGACTCTCTTAATTCCAACGCCAAAATACTTTAAATATATTTATATTAATGGCAAAAGAATAACCAGCAGTATGCCTGTTGTCTTAAAACACAACAACCTAGTTGCCTTTACTACTTGTGATGATCCTGAAAGTAACCATGAGAAAAAAACTTATCGCTTTATTTACTATAATCGCTTCCTTGACCCCGAAGCTTAGTCTCTCCCTACTCTTAGTTTTCAGTCTAGTTAACCCCTCCGTGGCTACTGAAAAAGCAAAAAAAGTTATTATTCAAGGTAATCCCAAAGTTAATGAAGATGAAGTCACACTTAGGGTAAAGGTCGAACAGGACAACAATAAACCTATGGTGGAGTTACATAAAAAAGACTTCCAAGTTAAAGTAGATAATAAACCTCAAAAAGACTTTAAATGGAAATCTCCCGAACAAGTAGTTCCCCCTCCCGCTTGGATTATAGTTCTCTTAGATATGAGTGGTAGTATGAAATCTCCTGATCATTCTGGAACATATAAACTACATGGTGCAATACAAGCCATCAGAGAGTTTATAAATAGTTCAGGACAGAGAGAGGGAGATACACAAATCTCTATAGTTCCTTTTGGTGAAAAGGGGAGTAGATGTCCAGGTTTTGAAGACTATAAAGAACTCTCAGGAGTAGATAGGTTCTTCTCAGCTAGAGACGTTAAACTACAGACGTATTTAGACTACCTACAAAGTCAAATTCCCTGTGCTTCAACTAATATATATAATCCGATCGAACAAGCGATTAAAGTCTTAGGGAATGAAAAAGATCCGCGTTTTCATATAATTAATACAGATAAACTAAATTCTGAACCTAACCAACCTAACCCTAGACTTTCCATTATTCTTCTCACTGACGGCTATGAGAATACCCCTAATGAACCAAAAGACTTTGCTAAGTTAATAGATATATTAGAAGACAATAGAAATAGTGACAATCCGATCATCATTCATACCCTTGGTTATGGACTCACCCCACAAGAGTTAGGCAAAAAATATCATCTAGGTCATATTGCAACTCGTCGAGACATCAACGCCAAGAGAGTACTAGAAGATGACTATGTAGATCAAGAAAGAATGGAAGAAATAACGAAAATAACAGGAGGGATTTCTGAATTTTCTGCCAATGCCAAGGATGTAGCAGACCGTCTACAACTCTTTTTAAATTCTTTCTTGGGTGAGTATGAAATTTCCTACATTCACACCTCTGCCGAGAGAGGGAGTAAACATAATGTTACTGTTACTACACGAACCATTACCTCCCCACCAGGACATTATACTATCACAGGCTTTGGTCGTTCCCTCCCCCTCCCGGATCGTTTAGCCATGGTCGGAGGTACTCTATTTTTAATGGGTGTTGGCGGGATTATTCCTTTTATTTTTTGGGGAAGACATCTCAAAGCGCAAGCAGAAAATAATTAATTACTTATGAGACTATTCGGTTTAAAACAAATTTTTCTTGTTATTTTCTTGGGTGGTCTGACTATTTCTGGTCTTGTCTTCTATCTCTTTTTCCAGTCTCAAGAAACTACAACAGAAGAACCTCTCCCCTGTACTCCTACTCCTAAAAATGTCTTAGAAGCTAGTCAACTAAAACCTATTTCTGTCAGTGCTTATTCTACCCTACTCTCTGCTACCATAACCTCTAATCGAGATATTGGCTATATTTTTTCAGCTTATGCCGGTCAAAAAATAAAATATAACAAGTTAGATGATATCTGTGTTTGGATATTTGCCCCAAATAACAGAATAATAACCGACTTAACTTTTCCTATTGATGGTAAATATATTATGCAGATTGCTAGTCTCAAAAAATCAGTGGACTTTGACATTTATATCAGTTTGGAAGTAGATCCAAATCTTAAACAGAAAATAGAAGAAAATATACTCAAATCCTCCGCATCTCTCAAATATTATCCCAAACTTAAATCTTCTAATAAAAAAATCTTTACAGAACTAATTAGTCGTCATTTCTCTAACTTAAATAATCAAAATTATAAGCAAGCTTGGTTAGACCTATCACCTAACTTTCAAGAAACCGTCAGAGATTCAGCCTCTTATGGTAGTATATGGAAACCTTTAAATCATATTGACATCCTTGAACTCAAAGTCGTTTCACAAACCCCAAAAACAGCTTCTATACACATACAAATAGACTATTCAATAACGAGCACAGCCGCAGGAATCATAAAACTAATATTCGATCCTAAAACTTCTAGATGGTTAATTGACGAAGTGGAAATAAGTTCAGATACTGATAATTAGATATGAAAATTAGAATTTTAATTTTATTGCTTCTTATACTGGTAACTCCTCTTATTTTTAATCTCATTATCAATAAACAAAAACTCAAATCTACTCTAGTTTCCTGTCCATCTCAAGCCACAGCAACCCTAAACATCAACCACGTAAAACCCCTGGAGTTAAACTCAACTATGACCCAAGTTTTTGGCTTAGTCACAAATAGCGAAAATGTAGGTTATATCTTCCAAGCCAAGTCAGGACAGAAGTTTTTCTATGATAGGTCAGATGACATATGTTTCTGGGTTTATCGTCCTGATAACAAGCTTTTAACAGAGTCTGTAATTCCTATAAATGGTAGTTATATCATACAAATAGCTAGTCCATATAAGGAAAAAAAAAGCTTTAATCTCAATCTGGGTTTAAATGTAGTTAATAGTCAGTATCGAGACTATCTTAAAAATCAATATGGTCAAGATAATATATCACCTAAAGCCTTTGCGATAAACTACTATCAAAAAATTAATCAAGGTAGATACCAAGAAACATGGTCATCTTTAGCACCTAGTTTTCAGGAGGTTATAAGAGGCGGCTATAATGAATATCAGCAATGGTGGGAAACAGTGGAAGAAGTTAAAATAGGTCGAGTAGAGACAACAGAACAAACCGAGAATACAGCGACAGTGAATATAGAATTGTGGTATCTATACAAATCAGGTAAAGAAGTATATGATCAAAGCAAATATCTTTATTTAATCTGGGATCAACAAAGAACTACCTGGTTAATAGAAGCCAAAAAAGCAAGTTAAAAAAATGGTTAAATATCTTTTTGAACTAAAAGTAGAAGGAGACAACCAAATTTATCAATACGCCCTAGACTTAAAACTAGAGCAAGAAAATTCACCCGAGAGCATATTTACAGAAGAAATCAGAAAAAGTCTCAAAAACCATCTAGAACAACAAAGTAGTTGTAAAATTAATCCAAGGCAGTTAAATCAAATTATCAATAGCTGGGAAAAAGAGATAAAACAGGGCTATAGAACAACTCAAATAACCCTTAAACTAGCCTCAGCAATTCTAGAAAATCTCAATCAATTACAAGACAAAGGATATCAAGATCAACCCCAATTAATAGAACCTCCTTGGAATCAAATAGAACCAACAGAAGGAATATTACCCCCACTAACTCTTATCGGACCTGAATAAATATGCTAAACGTTACCATAGTCCCTAATCGTGAATTTTTGACATCACAAACAGCCCCACAAAAAATGTTTGTCATGTTGAAATTACGCCCCAATAAAGAAGCAAGTCTTGCAAGACCAGCCACTAACTTTGTCTTCCTCATAGATACTAGTGGTTCTATGTACGAAGTAGTCTTAGGAGAATCTGTCCGTACAGGAAAAGTCTACCAAATGGATGGACAGACCTATCACCAAGTAACAGGCGGCAAAAGCAAAATAGATTTAGTAGTAGAATCTCTCAAAGCCCTCATTAACTCTCAGCAACTCGGTATAAATGATCGAATTGCCATTATTCAATTCGATGACAAAGCATCCACCTTAATAGGACTAACCCCCGCCACCGAAAAAGCCCAACTAGAACAAGCTATAGAGGCTTTAAAAAAATTCTCAGGCGGAACCCAAATGGGAAAAGGGATGCAGGAAGCTTTTAAACTATTATTTTCCGAGGGCATGAGTAGTCGTAGAGTACTGATTTTTACAGATGGCATGACTTTTGATGAAGACCTCTGCAAAGAACTAGCCAGGGACTTTGCTACAGAAAACCTACCTATTACGGCCTTAGGAGTAGGAAACTATGCCGAAGACCTTCTCATCCATTTAGGAGACACCACAGGAGGTCGTCTCTTTCATGTCAGTACAGAAGAAGAAAATAAGGAATTAGCAGTCTCTATAGATAAATTACCCCAGAAAATAATTGAAGAATTCACCCAAGCTCAACAGGATGTTGTTACTAATATAGCCATCTCAGTTAAGACAGTTCAAGGAGTAGAACTAACTCGAATTGCCCGTGTTTACCCCGAACCAGCTGAATTTCTTCTCACTGAACAACCCTATAGCATCGGCAATGCAGCAGCCAACGATGAAACAATATTTATACTAGAATTTAGTATTACCAATCGACCAGCGGCCAAAGTTCGCATTGCCCAATTAGGATTAACCTATGATATACCAGGAAAAAACCAAAGAGGAGAACTCCCCCCACAAAACCTCATCATTCAATTTGTGACAGGAGAAGTCAATACCCCCTTTAATAGCGAGGTAATGAGTTACTTACAGCAGCTAAATACAGTAGGGTTAATTAAACAAGCAACCCAACTAGCAGAAAGTAATCCTAGTAAAGCACAACAACTCCTAGAAGCAGCAGGTCGCCTAACCCAAAATGTAGGAAATGAGGCCATGAGAAGGACTATAGTACTAGCTCAAGACGAACTACGGAAAACTAGAAAAATTTCCGATAGTACCCGCAAAACCATTAAAATGGGAGCTAAGGGCAAAACAGTCCTAGTCAATGACCAATCAGATGAACAACTCTCCGAAGAAGTAATTCGCAAAATGTCAGGGACCTAACCCACCCCCCCTAACCTCTAACCCCTTTAGGATTATATAAAATGGCTCAAATTTGCTCAATTTGTTTTAAAGAAAATCCAGAAGGCGTTCTTTTTTGCGAAGCCTGTGGGATAGAATTAACCCCCCCTACCCCAACTCCACAGGTCTCAACTCCCACCCTACCAAAACCACCCCATCTAGAAGAACCCAACTTAGTACCACCAACGCCACCTCATCTAGAAGAACCCAACTTAGTACCACCAACGCCACCTCATCTAGAAGAACCCAACCACCTCACTTCTACAACAACAGAAGAACCCGTAACCGTCCCTTCGGCTCTACCCAAAACAACAATACAAACAGAACTACCAACCCGCCTAATTTCTAAAAGCCCTGGTTCTACCGTCCCTCAATTCCCGTTAGAAGGAACTAGTATATTAATTGGACGTTTTGATCCAGATCTAGGACCTGTAGAAGTTGATTTAGATGGCTTTCTAGGTGACGATACCATCTCACGTAATCACGCAGAACTCTATCTAGAAGGAGGGAGTTGGAAAATCAAAGATCTCGGCTCCGTCAATGGGGTCTTTATTAAAAAAGCGGGAGGACTCCGTTTTGGACCGCGCATAACCGCACCAGAAGTCCTTGAAAAAGGAGATGAGATATCTATAGCTAAAATTCGCTTCCTCTTAGATTGAATATGAATCTTAAAATTCAAGTTGACACCTGTTGTCAGATAGAAGATCTTCCCATAGAAATCATCTCCTATCTGGGAAACCAAGAAGATATACACTACTTTAAAACCATCATCCATAGCAGGGAAACACCTATAAATGGACTGCTGCGAGTTGGCTCACCTTCAGGAGGACTAAAGAGAGAATTACTCTTAAGAGAGTATCTCAAAGACCATAGAATGATCTCTCCTCTCCTGAAGGTGATCACAGAACCATCTCTAGAAATTAACCTCTCGACCATTGTAGAAGAAGTACCTTCAACGGAAGCTTCTGACCATCTAGAAGAAGAATACTATTCGGCTGAATCTGATTATCTAGAAGAAGAATACTATCCTGAAGAAGAAATAGAAACCTTCTCCCAAGAAAAACTACTCATCTTGAGTCAATACCCTGATAATAGCCTAGAGTTTCCTACAGTCGACTACACCCACAAGGAAGAAAATAATCTAAGTGACTCTCTTTTAGTAGTAACTCAAATCTGTCAATTCTTTCGCTACGTCACTCAAGGTAACTGGTGTTTTGTCACTCTATTGCCACAATACATACAAAAAGGCTCTCTCATTCAATTCTATGACCTAACTACAGCCTATCCCCTAGACTCAGTAGTCACTCGAATAGACACAATAGACTCTTATGGTGTCCCAGAATTAGCCTATGGCCATCAAGTGTGCGAACGAGATAGTAGCTATGTAATAGGACGCTTGCTCGGAAAAATCCTCCACATAGACAACTTAGACACTCTCACACTCAATTCTTTCAGTCTTACCCAGAAACAAATACCCCTACTCTGGCAAATACTCTCACTATCTCTCTCCCCCCTCGCTCAAAATCGTTTACCACTTTCTCAACTACTCAATTTACTCGTCTCACTGCGGAAAACCTTGAGTTTTCCTCGTCTTTGGTGGGAAATTGGCAGTCATTCTGTCCTTGGACTTTCTCAACAGCGCCTCAATAATGAGGACTCTTATGTTATAGTACAAAAAATAACTTCTCAAAATACCCCTCTAATTTTAGCCGCAGTAGCTGATGGAATGGGAGGCTTAGCAGGAGGAGAAATAGCCAGTCAAAGCGCCATTACAGTCCTAGAAATGGCTGATTTTCAGACTGATTTAACCCATAGTAAACAACGTCAAAGCTACCTCAACTACCTAGTCACCCAAGCAAACCTTGCAGTCAGAGAAACAGCCAAAGACGGAGGAACAACTATTAGTGCTATCTTGGCGAAAGGATGCCATTTAAACATAGCTCATGTAGGGGACAGTCGCATCTATTTAGTCAGAAATAGCCAGATCTGTCAAATAAGTGAAGACCATTCCTTTGTAGGTATGTTAGTAGCTAATGGGCAAATCACCCTAGAAGAGAGTTTTGACCACCCAGATCGTTCAGTTCTCCTGCGTTCCCTTGGTTCTAAACCTCACATCTCTTCAGAATATATCCAAACATTAGAACGCTTTGGACAAGACCCTTCCCTAAGCCTCGAAAATCAAGATCTTCTCCTGATCTGTTCCGATGGGGTCTGGGACTTACTCAAACCAGTCGAACTTTTAGAAATCTTTACTGAAACAACTACCTCCCTACAGACTACAGTTGAAAAGGCTTTAGATGAAGTTCTCAACAGGGGAGCATATGACAACGCAACTTTAATTGCTTTAAGAATTAATTTTCATAAATGACTAATCTTTGTCCAGCTTGTCTCTCAGAAAACCCCACCACGGCTAACTCCTGTTTTGGATGTGGCTATACCTTAAAAACAATTCCCCAAAAAGATGTACATCACCTAGCAAATCAAACTATCTTAATTAATACTCAATCCTCACGCCGCTATCAAATAGAAAGTACTCTAGGTGAAGGGGGCTTTGGTATTACCTATAAAGGCATTGATCTCTCCCAATTCAAAAATGTTGCCATTAAAGAATGTTGGCCAGATAAAGCAGCTAGACTTGGAGAAGGCATTATCTGGCCTTCCTCTATTTCCCCTGAAAATAAAAATGAACAAATAAGAAAATTTATTGAAGAAGGTCGCCATATCCACCTTTGTAGTCATCCCAATATAGTTAAAGTCTATGATTGGTTTTTAGCTAATAATACCGCTTACATTGTCATGGAGTTTATAGAAGGACAAACCCTCTATGACTTGGTTAAAGAAAAAGGCGCATTAAATAATCAACAAGCTCAAAAATACTTCCGAGAAATTGCTCACAGTTTAACGGCTATTCATCAACAAAATATCCTGCATCGAGATATCAAACCTGATAATATCATGCTGGATAAACTCAAGAGAGCTATTTTGATAGACTTTGGGAATGCTAGGGAGTTTATAGCCGATAAAACTCGCTCTATGACCCAAAATGTCAGTCATGGTTATGCCCCTCTAGAACAGTATTCTAAACAAGGAAGAAGAGGACCATCTCTGGATATATATTCCTTATGTGCAACATTTTATTATGTCTTAACAGCAACAGAACCCCCTTCTGCTACCGATAGAGTCCATCAAGACACCTTAATCCCCCCTAGACAAATAGTGAGTTCTATTGACCCTTTAATAGAACAAATCTTGTTAACAGGACTAAAACTTAAAGTAGAAGAACGCTTTGCTACAGCTGAGGATCTCCTGCAAGCTTTACAGGGAAATTGGACTTCTCCTACTCTCAAAAAAGCCAGAAAACTAGTTAAAGAAGGGAGATTATTTGAGGCTACTCAAGTTTATCAAAACTGCTTAAATGAACCTAATGCCTTACCAGAACTCGCCATTGTCCAAAGTTGGCAAAATGATCCCAATGTTGAACAAACAGCCCAAAAAGCCATACAAGCTAACCCATCTGATGGCAGAAGTTACGGAGTCTTAGGGACTTTCTATTGTCAGCAAAAAAACTGGCTAAAAGCAGTAGAAAACTTAGAAAAAGCCAATCAATTACTAACAAATCAAAGCTGGATTTTAGGTAATTTAGCTTGGGCATTAATAAAACTTGACCAAGTGGATCGGGCAGAAAAACTCCTAGAAATTGCCCTACAAATAACACCTAATCAACCCTTTATTTTAGGATTACAAGCAGAGATAACTGTTAAAAAACAAGAGTATAAACAGACAATTCGCTATGCCAGAAAGGCTCTTTTAAACGCCTCAACAGCAGAGCAAAAATTAAAAGAATGGCTCTACTGTAATTTAATCAGAGCCATAGATAAAGTTACTCAAAATCTAGCCACAAAAGACCTAGAAAGAGCCTGTGAAGAGTTTAACCAGCAATGTCCCAATAGTAACCTTGCTAAAGGTATTCAAGGCTGGAGATTGGCTAAAAATCAAGATTGGGCACAAGCTTTAATGTATTTTACATCGGAGCAAGGAGATAATTGGATAATTTTAAATAAAGCCACCACAGAAGAACATTTAGGCTCCAGACAGTCGGCTATTAGAACATACCAAATAGCCTTAAATAACTCTCCTAATAACTATCAGGTACTTTATCGTTTAGGCATCCTGAATGGACAACTTAAACACTGGCAAGAAGCTAAAAAATATCTGGAAAAATCCCTTCAATTAAAATCAGACTACCCAGAAGTTCATCATAATCTAGGCTGGGTCTTACTGCATATTAAAACAGATGAAGGCAATGTAGAATATTTTCACCCCCTTTTAGATGCTTATAAAAAAGCTATTTATTTTTACGCAAAAGAAGGGAAAATACAACGAGCTAACGAGATTAAAGAAGCTTTTAAGAATATACAGGTATTTATTTAGGGTTGACTTTTGGCTACTCATTGAACATTTTGATACTCTGCTTGCAGTAAACAGCTTAAGGTGTATTTTGCTCTAGTTTTTAAGATATTGAGGTGATCAATTTGGTTTAATAGGTTATCTAGGGTTATTTGTTCTTCAGCAGTAAGTTGATTATTGTCATTTTTATCAAGTAATTCATCAAGTTTAGCTTGATTTTTCGGCATTAAACTACTATTAGCAAGGGCTTCTAATTCCTCAAGGCTTAAATTTGTCAAAGGTTCATCATCTAAGATGATTTCTCATAATATTTTTCCCCCCCAACCCACCTCTAACCCCTCTAGGGAGGGGAACCGGAACGGGGGGATCTGGATACGGGTGGTAGATTGGGTAATTTTTTATCTGGAAATGTCCTTATATGATTAATCATAAGCTAAAATACATTTAAAATGCGTTTTAGCTTATCAATCAGGTGTACGTTAACAAAATGTAACGTACAACCCATATCATTAACTCGGGGGGTTATAATTTCACTATTGCAGAAAAACCGTTCAAACATTAGAATAAAATGAGTGAACAGCAAAATAAAAATTGATTATTTCTTTTGGGAATAAAGCCACTGCTGACTTATTCAATGGAATTGACAGTCGAGAATCAAGAAAAATATCCTCTGAGATAACCAAAACAGCCCTGAAAAAATTGGATATTTTAAATGCGGCTGAACAGTTAGATGAATTAAAAGTGCCACCAGGCAACCGTCTAGAAGCACTTAAGGGCAATTTCCAAGGATATTACAGCATTCGTATTAACCTACAGTGGCGAATTATTTTTCAATGGGATAATGGCAATGTTAGCCAAGTTGAAATTATTGACTACCACGATTAAACAACATTATGATACCAACTAATCGCCTACCAACCCATCCAGGAGTGATTCTCTTAGAGGAATTTCTCGAACCGATGAATATTACCCAAGTAGCTTTAGCTGAACATTTGAACATACAAGTACAAGAAATTAATGAAATTATTAGAGGCCAACGTGGTATTACCCCTGCAACGGCATGGTTATTATCGCAAGCCTTTAATACTACACCTCAATTCTGGATGAATTTACAGACTAATTATGATTTAGCTTTGCATAAACCCAAAGAAATTAAACAAGCAATCACTGTGTGATTTAAAGAGCTTATATAACACAAAAGAAGTTAAAAAGGAGAGTCATCTGATGGAAATAATTATTCATCCCTATCAAGGCATTGAAATACCAGGTAAAGGGCGCATCTCTTTTGGGATGACTCGTAAACGGGTTCGTTCATTTTTTCAGGAAACTCCTGAAGAACTGTTGATTGGAGATAGCGATATTCCAACAGATAGCTATTATGAAGTAAGGTTGCAGTTTTTCTATAAGAAGCCTGATATACTTAAGTCTATAGTTATTGCATCCGATCTAGAGCCTATCTTACAAGGAAAAAACTTGTTAAGAACCCCTTATCAAAAGATTGAAGCATGGTTCAAAGAGATTGATCCTAGCTTAAAAATAGAAGAGTATGAAGGTTTGACTTCTGATAAATTCGGGATCGGTTTTTGGGCACCCGATGCGGATGAAGATGAAGTGGATTATTTTGCTGAAAGTGTCTATATTTTTGAAAAAAAATCTTAATACAAGTAACTTGATGATTCATTTATAGTTAAGTTACTTATTTTAATAAGGAGTCTGATTTTATGACTGAAATTCTTGGCGGTTCTTACAAAGAAGTTAAAGACTCTCATCCTCCGTCCCCACACAATTACCATGCTCATCATGTAATCGCACAAAACTCATCTAATGGTGTTTTAGGAATTGATAAGCAGGAAGGAGCGGCGATTAGAATGACACAAAAAGATCATCTAAAAACTTCTAGTAACGATCATGGTGATGATGGTAAAGCTTGGAGAGCTAAACAAAAAGGATTATTAGAGAAAGGAAACATAGGCGAAGCATGGAATAATGAAGTAGCAGATATTCGTAAGCATTGTGGTACAAAATATGACCCACATATCAACCAAGCTGAAAAACATATGTTAAAACTTCATCAAGAGGGTAAAATAAAGCTAGATGACAAGTTTAAAGGAGAGCTTGAACAACGTCAAAAAGACTATGCTAAACAGTCAACTTCTGGACAAAGTTCTCCTTCAAACCAACCAGCCAAAAAAGAAGTTAATTCTAATAAACAGTCAACTTCTGGACAAAGTTATCCTTCAACTCAACCAGCCAAAAAAGAAGTTTTTTCTAATAATCCTAAGCCATTTGAGCAGCAAAAAAATACGGGTAAAAGTCGTTAATTAACTTACCATAACTTAAGCCATTTATTGCGTGTTTTGAGATTTTCTGGATCAATTTGTCCTCCTCCTTCAGTCAATTCTTGAGCAATAGTGCTAAAAGTTTCACTTAACCGATTCAAATCAGTAAAGAAACTGAGATCTTCACGCGAAGAAATCTTCCTTAAAAAGTTTTTATCAGCTCCGCCAAAACCAATCGCAATAATTTCTATACCTACTTCGTGACAGCGTTTAGCTGCTTGGATAGCTCGATTTTGATTACTCCAAACTCCATCTGTTAAGACTAGCCCATAGCGTAATCCTTTTGCCTGATGTAAATGTTGAAAGATTTCATTAAAAGGATCAGTACCATTACCGTATCCAGTTCGTCCAATTTCTAAGTTCTGGATTCCTTTATTAATCTCTTTAGCATTTTGACTTAAAGGAACGGTTGTCAATGTCTTATCTGAAAATTCAATTAGCCCAATAGATGAGTTAGTCAAATCACACTGAGAGAGAAATTTATAGGCTGCTTGCTTCGCTTTTTCTAGAGGACTGCCCGACATACTGCCTGATAAATCAAAGGACATATATAAGGATAAATGCTCACGAATTGCTTCTATAACCGGTGGTAAATTAAACCGATCTGGTACATCATGAGGAAGGGGTTCAATAGTTAATGTTAGAGGTTGTCCTGTACTTCGTTCAACAGCAGTAACTTCGACAACACCACTAATGTTATAAGCATAAGTTAGATCAATAATTGCATATTTACTCTCAAGCTCAGGAATATTAGTAAATAAATACTTTCCTAAATAAGCACAGCCCAATGGTTCTATTGTCTCACCCTGAGTCATATACACTTCCAATTTATTGTCACCACTCCGACGAATGCGTAATTGATAAGGACGAGTTTGTTGACAGGGAATTGGTTGATTTTTTTGAATAATAATACTATTAATATATTGACTATTATCCTCATTTAGGGCAATCATACCCAAACTATTACTAATAACATCTGTGGATTTTTTGCGTCCAGAGAGAAACATCATCGGTTCAGAAGATTGATTTTGAGCTTCCATATCCATGGCCGCTTGGATAGTTGCTCCTAAAGCCACAGCCTGATCTGGATGCACACCTGTCATCGCTGGTTTTCCCGACATTTGTTCTACAAATCGACGCACCATGGGCATCCGAGTTGAACCGCCGACTAAAATTACTCCTTCTAAATCAGCCCAAGTTTCTCCTGCATCGGATAACACTTGATTGACTAACAATTGAGTGCGTTCCATTAAATCTTGAGTGAACTCTTCAAATTGACGACGAGTTATTTCATAAGTATGACTCTTTCCACCACCATGAACAGTTACCTTGACAGACTGCTTATCAGATAAACTAATTTTAGTTTTTTCAGCCAAAATCATTAGCTCATTAAAATCTTCCCCAATTAATTCCACCCCAAACTGTTGTTCAAATTCGCTAGCAAGATATTGCAAAATCCGATCATCCCAATCTTTACCCCCCAATAAATGATCTCCCGCCGTTGCTATCACTCGCAATTCATCAGCACTAATTTCTACTAACGAAACATCAAAAGTTCCGCCGCCTAAATCATAAACCAATAATTTACCCATTTTACTTTTAGGACGTATCCCAAAAGCCAAGGCTGCGGCCGTTGGTTCACTGATAATTCTTAATACATTGAGTCCAGCTTTTTTTCCCGCTTCAATTGTTGCTTGACGCTGCATATTATTGAAATAAGCAGGGACAGTAATAACGGCATCAGTAACAGTTTTATTTAGATAATCTTCTGCACAATTTTTTAAATATGCCAAAACCATTGCTGATAAATCAATAGGAGAATATTCCTGTTCATTTTCAATATAAACAGCATTAGGGTTGCCCATATGCCTTTTAAAAAAGGCATATACCCCTTCTTCTCCTAATGCTTGTTTTTCTTTGGCTGACTCTCCTACTAAAGGCGGATTATTCTGCAAATCAATAACTGATGGCGTAATTAAATTTCCTTCTTGATTGCGAATAACTTCTGCTTGTCCTTCTGTATTAATATATGCAATTACAGAAAAAGTAGTTCCTAAATCAATGCCGACAAAAGTTTTCATAATTATATTCTTTAGTTACTCATATAAAATTGCAATTACTAGGTAAGTTCATTTAAAAACCCAACCCTTATGATAAGAAGTTGGGTTTTTAAAATAAGTTATTAACTAATTGAAAGATTTTTTGAATAAGCTTTAGCTTCTTCAATCTCTTCTTTAGAAGTAACTGTCTTAGTTTCAATTTCAATCCGCACCTCTTTACCTCCTACCAATTCCCTTGCGTGCATGTGCAAGCGTCCTTGTTCATTCAATTCGTATGTAATTTCAATTGGTGTTCCTTTTTTTAAACCTGGAGGAATTTCTAGTTCTGCTTTACCTAATTCATCACCCACAGCTGGGACTTCATCTTCTTGCTCAGTGCATAGATTCTCAACAATAACAATCTCGGCACTTGTTTGATTATCCTCATAAGTGCCAAATTGTTTAGTTACCTTGGCAGGCAGAGGATCATTAAAGATAATCAAATTAAAAACCTTTTGTTGATCATTTTTGTAAGCAATCACCCCAAAACTACGACTAGTAACAGTAGTAATTGTGTCTGTGGTTACTTTTTTAATTACTGAAGGGGGTAAACCCAAGTCATTTGCAACTTTTTCTTCAGCTTCTTTAATTTTTTCTTCAGAAAAATCTTCGAGGTTGACTTCTTCAGGTTTTTTACCTGATTCTTCTTCTTCGAGAAGTCTCACAATAATTTCTTGTTTTAAGCGCAGTCTAAAGCCGTAAATTGCCGCACCTTTAGCAACAGATTCATCTGGATCAGAAAATTCAGGCTTGATACCTAATTCTTTCTCTAGTCGGCTAGAAACTTGAGGCATCCGAGTTGAACCACCTACTAACAAAATTTTATCTAGCTTAGTGACATTGCGTTTTTTAGCTTCAGCAATTACTAATTTAGTTTTCTCAATTGTGAGACCTAATAAACTTTCCGTGAGTTGGTCAAAAGTATCTCTGGTTAAGGAAATTCTAGCTTTTTTTCCATCATGAGTTAAATTAAATTCAGTCTTTGACTTTCCTGTGAGGGTTTGCTTATGCTTTTCAGCTAACAAAGACCACTCATTTAGGGTTTCCGAAGATTCTAAAGGATCTTCATTAGAATTATTTTGTCGCCCCCATTCTGTTGCAAAATAATTTAACAGTGTTTCATCCCAATTTCTGCCACCTAAATAATGGTCTCCGTCCGTACAAACAACAATAATATTTCCATTCTCAATTTTAATAATGGTGACATCAAATGTCCCACCACCTAAATCATAAACTAATACTGTTTGGTCAGTTTGTTCATTAACTCCATAAGAAATTGCTGCGGCCGTTGGTTCATTGATAATGCTAAGAACATTTAATCCGGCAATTGTACCTGCATTTGCTGTTGCTTCTCTTTCTGTACTGCCAAAATAAGCTGGGCAAGTAATCACAACATCAGTTATTTTATATCCTGTATCTTGTTCCGCATCTTGGACTAACTTACGCAAAATAAAAGAAGAAATTTCTTCAGGAGTGTAAGTTTTTCCTTCATATTCAACGCGATAAGTATTCTTTCCCATTTCTCGCTTAATTAAAGAAATCGTGGTATCAGGATATAGTGGGCTACTATCTTTTGCTGACATTCCTACTACAATTTCTCCTTCTCCAGCAAATTGAACTACAGAAGGGGTCGTTCTTTGTCCTCCCGCATTAGCAACAACAGTTGGACGATTGCTTTCATCGACATAGGCAATACAAGAATAGGTTGTTCCCAAGTCAATTCCAAAAACTGGACTCTGTTCAGACATTTTATAAATCTCCTAATTTTTAATAGCTAACAATAATTACTCAGACAAATCAGGCGGGGTAATTTCTGTTTTTTTCTCCGATGGGACATAGCGATAGACAGTTACTACTTCTGGTCTAACAATATGATTATCATAGCGTAAACCTTTTCGCAAACGTTGAGCAATCAAGCTATTTAATTCTGGTTGCTCAGTCGTTTCCGCCTTCTGAACTTTCTGTAAACTTCTTTCATAGGTTTCACTTTCATGTTCATAGAGTTCAAATCCATGCCGTACTAAAACATCTTCAATATCTTGTAAAATAGATCCTAGCGTGTCTGGTACTTCTGACATTTGGTTAAAAGTAGTGTTAATTTCATCATATAGATTCAAAACATCTAACGCAAAAGAACGTAATATTTTGAAATGTAAGTTCTCCCGATGCTTCTGCAATTCATTGTGTAAAGAAGTAATAGTTTTTTCCTTACTTTCATCATATTTAATCTTTGTCTCAAAATCATTTTTGAGATAGGATAAATTTTGATTTATTTGACTGATCACTTCTGAAATTTCTGTCAATTTTGTTTGATTAATTGACTCTATTTCAATATTTGCAATAATTTCCTTCTCCTCTATCTCAGCCGGAAGCAACTCAGAAGAAGGTTCAACGGATTTTTTCTCGATCATTGTACTTTCACTATCTTCAGCTGATGCAGGCAACTCAGAAGAAGATTCAACGGAAGTGCTAAGGGAGGTATTGGGTAAATCTGTTTCAGACATAATAATTACTCTAACGACGGTTTAATATCTTGGCTAAAATGGGCGGACTTCCTGACAAAACTTGATTTTGTTCCATCAGCCATAGTAAGGGATCTAAAACTCGTGATCCTTTAAACCCATTAATAGAAGGATCATTATTTACACCAACAGAAGAACAAGAGAAAAATTTAACATTAGCAAATTGATTTTTTAAATTTCGTAAAAAATTCCCAGAATATTCATTCAAAAAATCCTCAACTAGCTTATGAATAGCTTCTCTTTCTGATGTAATTTCAGGATGATCTCTCATGTAATTTACAGCAGCAACTCCGCCAATTGAGTCATCTAAATCAAAAGCATCGCATTTAGTAACAACTACAGCTATTGGTTGATGAAACTTCAGATTCCGCTTTAAATTAGAAAGGGTTTCAAAAGCAACGAGCATATTTTCATAAGCTATATCTAAACTCTCCTCACTTTTGTTAATAATTCCTGGTGTGCTAGACAATTGAGATTCATATTTAGTATTAACCTTTTCAATGGAAAAAGGATCAATAATAAAGAGTACTCCATGAACATATTCAAAATATTTTTGTCTTTGAGCGTCTTCTTCTTTAGCCCAATATTCACCCGCAGCATCATAGATATATAATAATTTGGGAACTTTTTGCTGCTTTTTTTTGATTTGAACATTGAAAGCTGTTGCACTATCATTATCTTTGATATTTGCTTTTAATTGGTTTCCCGCCTTGAGCATCCTTACTTTTTCTCTATATTCTCGGTCATGGTTGATGTCTGGTAAGGTTACAGTTAAGTCCTTGGAAGGAGCTTCTTCCATTAAGCTCATCATGGCCATGGTAATATAAAAGGATTTTCCAACGCCACGTCCTCCTACTATTGGTATGTGAACATTAGTTCCTCCTAATCCTTCAACTGGAGTCGTACAATGGGGACAGCGTTTAGAGAGTTTATCTCTTTCTTTGCCAAAAGTAGCTAGTTTATTGTTACAAACTGGACGGCTACTTGTCCCACTACAACGATGACTCACGATTCCATAAACACTTGGCCAAAGTAGTTTGTGTTCGGCACTACACTTATCACAAATATGTACAGGAATTGTCATTGGTTTATGACAAGTAGGACATATATAGGAAATTTGATAATACCACCCATAGATACGATTAACAGTCTCAAAGAAAATCATCAATACACTAGCTATAAATACACTAATAGTAATTAAAGCCAATAATAAGAGAATCGACAGAGTGACTAGGGCAAAAGTAACTAAATAGTGAACTAGTCCACCGATAATCGCACCCACTGCAGCACTCCCGATTGCAATTTTGGAGAACCAGTCTTTATACTGAGCATCTGTCCACCAGTTTCCAGCTTTAGTAAACCAGCCACGCGCTGAGCGATCCACTTCAGGCCAAATCTCGGTGCAAAGATATTTCATTGCATACCAAACCATGTCATAAATAGGTAGAAGAAAGGCTGGTTCACTACCATATAAGCGCATAATAAATTTAGCAATGAAATTAGTTTTTGGGTTTCTTTGAGCTTGTTTAATAGCTTGTCTGAAAGTTAAGGTAAAGCTTTTACCGCCTATCCAAACCCCATGTCCTGCCGCCGCCGCGCCAATACCGCCGCCAGAAATTAAAATAATCATCGTTACAATGGGTAATACCACATAAACAATGAAGAGAATCATGAGATACAAGCCAGCAATTAACCCAATTAAGTATCCAAATACCTCTGACATTTTGACTCCCCCTTTTATCTCTCAAAAAAATTTCCTAAAATTCCTTTATTTTTCTTGAAATACTTCTGAATGACTGTATACCATTTTTTTCTTTGCAGTTTACTTTCAAAATCTTTTTCAATTTTCCGATAACCTTTTATGCCCCGAATTTCTTCTAATAGATTAGGTAATTCTATGAAAAACTCAGGTACAACATAATGATAGTTTTCTATCAGTGGAGCAGAGTAATTGAACCAAAGATCTAAAATATTTATAATATCATCTAGGCGAGATTTTTCTATCAAAAAATCTTTAAAGTTTTCCCAGTAAAGATTCCAAAATTCTTGACGATGCCTAATATTATAAACAGATCTTACTAATTTAAAATGAATATCAGCATCAACCTTACTGCTAAAAAACTCAGCCATTAATTCTTTGACTTCTTGTTGATAGGCTTCTGTATTTAGTTTGGCAAAGTAACGTTCTAAATTGGATATATCAGCTTCTTGAAGTTTTCCTGTAAACAAGGATATTACCCCCTTAAGAATAATTTGATGATCTGGTGAAAGCTCTATTTTAGAATTCTCTAAAATAGACTCATATAAGTTGAAAGTTTGTTGTTCTGCTTTGGTTATTTTCGCCTTTGTCAAAATAACCTCAACTAATTTTTTATATGTATCTAAATCTATTAGTTTATTTAGATTGGGGTTAATTAGTAGCTGAAAAGATAATTGATAAATATCAACATCTGGTAGGTTCCAAACAAATTTTACAAATTCCCGAATTAATCTAGAACTCAAGTTCTCGCTAGATAAATTAACCCACTGTTCAATTACTTCTATTTTTGGGTTTAATTGATTAGCCTTAAGCAAATCTCGGTGCAGTTCATAAAGCATAAGAGACGGAACAATCTCTTGAAACTGACGAGGATATCTCCAATATAATTTGGCTCTATCGTCCCAAGATATTTTCTCGACTATAGCGTAATATATCCACTGTAAAATAGGTGAACTTTTCTGATTTTTTTGATAAATCGCTGACTGCTCAATCAGAAATTGGGGACTGATTCCTTCAGCTAATAATAAAGCAGAGATTACATTAGAGGCAACTTGAGGCAGTTTTAAGTCATTAATTATTCCTTGATGCTGTAAACAAGCAAAAGTTTTCTGAACTAGATTTTGTAGAGATGTTTTATTATTTTCATCTAGCTTAATTGATTTTCCTAAAGAATTCCAAAAAAGAGTAACTTGTTCAATATCATTGTCTTGTAATCTGGTTGACAACGTCTGAATTAATTGAGCATTACTGAGTTGTTGAACTACTAACTTTTCAGAATATAAATTATAGAGTTCTGATGCTAACAGTTGTGCTTCTTTTAAATATTTACGTAACACTAACTGCGTTAATATATCTAATGCTTCTGTGCAAGTTTCCAAAAAGTTACTATCGACACGTTTTAAGGTTTTTAATCCATCAATCACATCTTCCATCAAATTATTTGATGTGACATTTACCATTTTTTCAGCCAGAATTTTCCAAGCTTTTTGTAAGTCTTGAATGTCTGCCTCTTCATAGGATGATTTTTTGGCTAAATCGGCAATTACAGTTTTTGCAGCAGTTATAGCTTCTTCGGACTGAGATGATAATGAATGCTTTACAGTTACTTGATAAAAATTAGTGAAATCATCGAGATGTTGAGGAAGTTTAGATTGAGAATCAAACCGTTCTAACCAGCTAAAAAATTCTAAAATTTCTGTATCATACTGTTCAGGATTAAATCTCTCTGTTAAATATTTAGCATAAATAGAATCAGGAACATCACTTATCCTCTCTTCTAAAGCATTTAAGATAAAATAAGAAATATATTCATCACTGCTACAGCGAAAATTTGAATCTCTGGTAGTTCCCGTAATAATAAAAGGAACACGATAAGGATCATGGTGGTAAGTAGCAAAACTGAGAAAATAAGTATAGCGAGGCAGTAAGGCTGCTGTAATAGCTGCTATCCACAAAGCGATAGATTCTATTTCATCTAAAATAACAATTTTTCGCTGTGAAATTGGGTAATCTATTACGGCACACAATAATTTATAAAACCATTCAGCATTCTGCTTTTTTTGCAAAAATTGCCAAATTTGCTCAAAATCAAAGGTAACTTCAGGATTAAATTCTGATAAAATGGGCAATTCTTCTCTCTTGGGTTCATCTCGCTTAATCCAAAAAGGACTTTTCCAGTAAAAGATGGGAGCACTTAAATAAGCCAAGTGTTCAGGAGTAGCAATGACACTATGAGCAAAAAAATTCCCTGGTCTTCCTAATTCATCTTGTCCATTAGATTGACTAGAAATTATGATTATATCTTGGTCATCTGCATAATATCTTAAGGACATAGGATGAGTTTCTAGTGCATTAACATCACATTCTGAAGGAATTTTATAGCCAATTAATCCTTCTAAATTTTTTTCAGTTTCTCCTGTCAATCCTGGGGATTTAGCCTTAACTTGAAAGCCAGATGTTCTAGAAGTTTGACAAGAAGTATAATAATGCTGTCTAATAACCATAATTTATTTTTTCCCATTAATAATACCAAATTGATAAAAAATCCAAAGTAAAGGATCTTCTACTCTGAGACTAGCGATGGTTTCAACTTTTCCGTTAACTGGGGCTTTTCCTAAAGCAGAAATTCCAAAAAAACGATGATTTTTGAAACTGACATCAACATTATTACTAAAACTTAGGTCTAGCCAAGTTTGTAGATAATTTAATATTTCTGTATGTACGGATTGTACATCAGATAAATTAACATAGCCTATATGTTCTCCTGTATGATGAAGAACGGAACTCGGATCAATAATTGGAAAAATTGCATCAACTTTAGCTAAAGTAAAAGCAATGGGTTTAGTTATTTTGTCTGTAGATTTAAGATTCAGTAGTTTTTCATGGAGTTCACGTAGCCTTTCCACAATATAGACTGGTTCAGCATTAGGAATTTCTGGCGGTAGTTCTGATTCGGGAAGTTGTTGACGAATTGCTGGAATCTGAAGAGGATCTAAGAGAAAAATAATGGCATCTGCATAACAAATATAACGAGCTTCTGTGGATAGTATATCTAGACTTTTCATGTCTTCACCTGCCGTGTCAAAAAGCACTAAATTTACCGCTTTTAGCTTGTTATTTTGATTAAATGTGACACGAAAGACCATAGGAGTTTTGGTTTCTGCCTCAGTAGCAGCAGTTTGTGTCTTTTGCAAAATTTGCTTTTTTATATAAAGAGGTTCATAGAAATTTTTTTTGTAGCGTTCTCTAGTGCGATCCCCTTTGCAGCTTACTGCCGCTTGAAAATTGCCTCCTACTTCATTTTCTAAGCGATTAATTAAGGTGGCAATATAGGTACTTTTTCCTGAACTTATTCCACCAATAATGGCAATAATTTTTTCCTCAGTTGACCCCGCATCATACATTAATTCATAGTGACATTTTGGACAAATTCGTTTAAAAGTTTCTTGCTGGCAGGTTGGACAATTAGCTTTTTTAGGTGCCTCTCCCATCATCTTTTTGAAAAACCCTGAAGGTGCGGGAAAAACTGATCCCATAATGTCAGGTTTTGGTAGTCCTTGAAAATTAGCATAGATGGGATCGGCTACTCTACCACTACAGCGACTGTTATTACAACGAAATTTTAACTCTGGCAATCGAGATTGGGTAAAGCAAAACGGACACAATACATTTGCCATATTTTTAATCTAACCTCATTTGTTTTTTATCTGGGTGATAAATACGAACATAACCGCCACGAGAATCATATAAACTGTCATCTACCAAGAATAATTGACCATATCCGAGTGACTTATTTTCTATGGCAAAAGAAAGCTTTGTATTCTCTGTTTCTAGGCGTTGTTTAGGAATTTTTAAGATAACTTTGCCGTCATTTTTATTTAAGGGGAGTGTTCCTGATTTATTGACCATAATTAATTCAGGTAACTCAACTGAACCAGAGACTTTGATAACTAGATTGGTTTTATTTTTCCCAAAAAATAAAAATTTCTTCTGTTTTTCTATCTCATAGTCTAGTCTTAGACCATTTTGCAGACTTACTCTAAACCTTGATGATGGACTTAAGCCAGGCGACATCACTACTTGTCCATTATGTTGACTAAGAGCAAAAACAGTGAAATAATAATCTTTTTGTACTGAATTACTAATGATATAATAACCATGTAACTCATATTGTGCTTTGGTAATTTGATATTTTGTTACCTGAGCCTTGTTAGGATCTGTCGGGAATGCTTGATGACTGTAGGCAACAATTGCTTGTTGACAGTTTTTTGGCCAATCCCAATATAAATGTAGGGCATTAATTTGTCGTTGTACTTTGAAATTGCTAATTTCTTCTAAATTCGTATAGGCAATGGTTTCACCTAGATAGGCCATCCCTTGAAACAAGACAACTGGCGTAAAATAGATAATCCCTACTTCATCCATTTTGATAATGACTTGTTGATTTTTCCCAATGAGCAATTCTCCCAAGGAAGATAACTGATTTTCTGGCAAAACAGAGTTAGAACTTAATTGGGAATTTTTGGCACTCTTTAAAATAGCCATTTCTCCTTTCTTAACTGATGTCCAGAACAGTTTTAATTCTCGTTGCGAACCTGTACCTATTACTTCAACTTGCACAGGACGAACTTTTGGCGGTTCTTCAGGAGTGGCTTCAATGAATACTCCTTGACTGATAACTGATTTTCCTTGATGATCCTTGAAGATGCTATAAATGCCATAGTAATAAGTTGTTTCATTTTGTAGGTTACGATCTACAACTTGAGATTTATTAAGAACTTCCACTTTTTGACCGTCACTATGATTAGAAGGACGAGTTAGATTCCGAATAACTTGAATTTCAATGGCATTTGCAGGAGAAGTCCATTGTAAATTTACTTGTTCAGCATTAACTTGTTTGACAAGATTAGTAATTTCACCCAGAACTAAAACTGGTTCATCTAATAATGCTGCTTTCGCAGAAAGAACTCCTTCTCTATTAGTATAAATAGCGTAGTAGTTCGGCAGTCCAATCTCTGGTTTAGTGTCGTCATAATGATTAGTTGAGACAGTATCTAAGCACTCTCCATCATTACTAGATAAAGGACGACTGCCAGTTTTACGTACAATAGTATACGCAACATTTTTTGCTGAACTACTTTGCCAAGTTAAATTAACAAGATTATCACCTACAATGGCTTTTAAGTTCAGTGGAGCAAGAGGTGGAGTTTTGGCTAGGGAGTCTAAGGCAGGTTGACAATCTCGACAAATTGATAATACCTGTTGATAAAGAGTGATCGCATCTTCTCCTTCTGATGAAGAAGTACGCACCTGATTTAAGATTGTCTCTGCTTGCTCAATGGCTTTGGCGATTGTTACTGATTCTGCTTCTATAGATATCTGGGGAAATTCCGCCTGAATCTGATATAACAGATTACGAGCTTGATAGAAACGACGTTCCGTGATTGCTTGTCTGACTTGATTTTGAAGACTTTTCTGTTGTTCTTGTCCCCTGTTTGCTTCAAGCAGACATTGTTCTATGATTTGGGTTAATTCATCTTGAAGTTGTACGGGAGGAATTGTATTCCATGCCTCTTGTGCATATTTTAAACTCAGATCCGCTCCGGCAAAATCTTTCTCGGCAATTTGAAGTTTACTTTGAGCAATAAATTGTCTGACATTAGGCGCATTTCCAATGGGGAAAGAACAACGACAGACTCGTTCTTCTACTAGACAAGCTGTTTTACACTTGGGACAAGTTATTTTCAGTGGAGCGTTACATTTGGTGCAAAACTGTCGATCACTCTCGTTGAGATAATCACAGCTTGGGCAGTGGAGTTTTTGTTTAACCGCTTCCACATTCCCAACTTCTACAGCTAAATTTTTCAGCCTTGCCGCTTGACGAATATAGTTGGCTGCTTTATCAATATTTAGACCGCTAGAGCCAGCAAAATCTAATAAAAGAGTGAATTCAGGTGCATAAATAGTTTTATTTGAGCGTTCTGCTAGTTGTTGAATCCGTTCATCTAAAATACTGTAAGCTTCCTGTAACAAAGCTCGATCATATTTGGCTCTTTCACTATCATTTTTAAATATTGCAGTGGCGTGTCCAGATAAGACTCCTTTAGCTGTTACTTCTGTGGTTTTACCAGCATATTTCTGCATATGTGCGTAGATTTGCTTGGCTTTATCTTCTAGATCTTTGGTGCGAGAAGATTTAGCTAATTCTAAAAAATCATAAAGATTGTCTTTCTTTATAATTTCTAGGTTTGCTTTGATAGCTTTCATCACACTAAGAGGAACAACATCTTCCTTTTCCTCTGAATCTACAGTCGTTTTCTTAACTTCAATTCCTTTATTTTTAAGTTCTTTCCGAATGTCACTATCGTTGGTAATAGAAGCATATTGTTTAGTTAACTGGACAATTTCCTCTTCGGTAATAAATCCTTTAATAGTAAATAGCTTAAAATTTTCAATAAAGGCTTCCTTGACCCCTTTTTGTTGCTCTGATTTTATTCTTATCGCTTCTGCTGCTTCTTTTTTTCGCTCCGCCTCATCTTTCATTAAAGACTCAATTTTCGGAACTAATTCCAGATTTTTTTGCCCTTCTGCTCTTTTCGTGGGGTGATTTCGCAGTCTTGTCCATTCAGCCTTTTTGTCTTTAAGAATCTTAACAAATTCAGCTTCTGACCAAGCCTGTGCCGGGTCAATTCCTAATAAAATAAAGTAATTGGAACGTGTAGATTCAGACATACTAAATTAATCTCAAAATGCTCTTCAGGTAATTAGGAGACATAAGCAAGAGAGCAGAAGCGTTTATCTATCTCTATCATTTGCTTCTCAAACACTTGCCTCTCCTGCATTTAACATGATCAGCTTTACATAATTTTAAAAAACTTGAAAAGCGAATAAATTTTATCTGATAATATTTTAGTAACTTTCTCTATAATTGTCAAGGAACTTGGTTCTTCCTGTTTTTGTTAGTATTTTGTATCATTATGATACAAAACATGAAGATATTTTGGCTTAAGTTAGCTCAGACGATAGTTTTGCTCAACTGGCTAACAAAATCTCTTACACAGAAACCAGAAGAACCGAAACTCCTACAGCAAGGGAAAACCCCTGAAATTTTAGGTGAATATGACTGAACAACCAAAAGTAAATAATCAAGGTAGTGCTTACTGGGCTACAGAAGATGATATTAAGCGGGCAGGATTAAAAAATAAGAGTGGTTTGTTTTTGGGAAGATCTTTGTCTGATTCTTTAATCAAAGAAACTTGGTTTTATTGGAAACCTGAAGGACATATCTTAACTGTAGCTGGAACAGGCTCTGGGAAAGGTGTAAGTGCAGTAATTCCCAATCTGTTGCTGTATGAGGGGAATGTGGTTGTCATTGATCCAAAAGGGGAAAACTATGCAGTAACAGCCCGTGCGCGCCAAGAACTTAAACAGCAAGTGGTCTGTCTTGATCCATTCAATGTTTGTCGGGATCTTCTCAATGAGCGTGGCGAAGTAAAAGGAGGGTTTAATCCACTGGATTTAATTGATCCCGGGAGTGAAAATTTTGCCGATGAAGCAAAGATTTTAGCGGATCTTTTAGTTAAACGAACAGGGCAGGAAAAAGATCCTCACTGGGATGATAAATCCCGTTCTATTTTGTCAGGATTAATTATGTTTATTGTCTTCACTATGCCCAAAAACAAACGCCATCTAGGAACTTTAAGGGATTTAGTCATGGCACCTTCTGAGAAATGGACAGAACTCTTACAAAAAATGGCAGGCTCAATTCAAGCTGATGGCTTAATCGCCCGCACTGCTGTCATGATTGAAAGAATGGCAGGTGAAGAACGCATGAGTGTGTTTTCTGCTATGGAACGTCATACGGAATTTCTAGATTCTCGTCCAGTTGTCAATTCTCTATTAGAAAGTAGCTTTAGCCTCAAAGACTTGAAAACAGGAAAATTATCGCTTTATTTGGTGTTACCTACTGCAGAACTGATAATGTACTCACGTTTACTGCGAGTCTGGATTGGGGCTTGTATTCGGGCAATGGTAAAAATTCCTGGTCAGCCTCAGAATTCAACACTTTTTATGTTAGATGAGGCGGCTAATTTAGGGCGTATGGATCTTATTTATCAAGGTGTGACTTATCTCAGAGGCTATGGTGTTTCTTTATGGGTTATTTTACAAAATTTGTCCCAATTAGAAGAACTTTATGATAAAGGTTGGGAAACATTTATTGGTAATACAGTGATCCAACAATATTTTGGGATTCAGGATCTTAAAACGGCCGAATATGTCTCTAAAAAAATTGGACAAACTACTATTCGTCTTGACTCTCTTAATGAAGGAAGCAATAGTAATAATGTAATGCCCATCTTTGGCGGAATCTCATCAGGTCGAGCAATTTCAACCACTACTCGTCCTTTAATGATGCCTGATGAAGTAATGCGTATGAAAGCAAATGAAGCGATTTTGTTTGTGCGGGGTTATGCACCGATTCCAACAAGACGAATAAAATATTATGAAGAAAGAATGTTTGACAACAAATGGGATTTTAACCCTCAGCATATTCTTGTTTGACATATCTAATTTCGAGACGTAAATGGTTAAACTAAGCGATTTCCTCACGAAAACCGTTCGTCTATGGCTTACGCCACTTTTTGCCTACAAAACCCTGCTTGAAAGTTTCCTCTCTTCAGAATATATCCAAACATTAGAACGCTTTGGACAAGACCCTTCCCTAAGCCTCGAAAATCAAGATCTTCTCCTGATCTGTTCCGATGGGGTCTGGGACTTACTCAAACCAGTCGAACTTTT
>Ga0209085_1000457_pt1 | contig 29981 bp, 27 predicted proteins | sample C_131016_EF_Meta_FD_187310 | JGI IMG/M metagenome (GOLD analysis project Ga0209085, IMG submission 187310) | Freshwater microbial communities from Lake Croche, Canada to study carbon cycling - C_131016_EF_MetaG (SPAdes) (version 2) | ecosystem: Environmental > Aquatic > Freshwater > Lake...
TTTTAGGGTTGTTTTAATTTTTTCGGTTAACATTTAAAACTAAATTAATGTATTATTATAGTATTAATGTGGTCTCTCTAAGTTATTTACCCAGTATAATTGGTAAGTTATTTTTAAGCAAGTCCCTTACAACATTATCAGGCTCTATTATGAAGGTGGGATCAACGGGTAGGGAACTATGGCTCACGTCGTCGTAAATGCCTACTGTAAAGTGATTTTTGGCGCTTGCGGACTCAGTCAGGTTTTTATAGACTGCTGAAACCATTGCAGGGTTAAATTCCTTGGAAGAGAGACCATATCTTCCCCCTACGACGCATTTGAGTTGACCTAGTCTTTCTTTAAGCTGCTGGTCACTGCCAAACATTGTTTCTTGAATACTAGTCAGGACATCTTGGTAGAGTGGCTCTCCACTGCTCCCCGGCTCTTTAGTCCTATCTAATACTGCTATGGCTCGAACAGTACTAGGTATTGTCTCGATAAAGGCTTTAGTATCCCAAGGACGATAGAGACGTACTTTGAGAACTCCTACTTTTTCCCCCTGAGCGTTGAGATAGTCCGCTGTTTCACAAGCTGTCTCACAGCCCGATCCCATCAAGACGATCACCCTTTCTGCTTGAGGATCGCCCCAATATTCAAAGAGACGATAAGCCCGACCTGTGAGAGTGGCAAACTCATCCATCACCTGTTGTACAATTCCTGGACAGGCTGTATAAAAAGGATTAACAGTTTCCCTAGCTTGGAAATAAACATCAGGATTTTGGGCTGTCCCTCTAATTACAGGATGATCAGGAGTTAAGGCGCGAGATCTGTGGGCTAATATCTGAGTAATGGGGATAAAGCTTAAGAGGTCTTCATTGCTTAAAAGGTTGACTTTTTGAATTTCGTGAGAAGTGCGAAAGCCGTCAAAAAAGTGCAGGAAGGGTAGGCGTGATTCTAAGGTAGCACGAGTGGCAATAGCAGCAAAATCCTGTGCCTCCTGCACTGAAGATGAGCAAAGGAGGACACACCCTGTCATGCGAGCAGCCATTACATCACTGTGATCGCCGAATATTGAGAGTCCTTGGGCTGCCAAAGAACGGGCTGCTATGTGAATAACTAATGGAGTTAACTCCCCTGCTATTTTGTAGAGGTTGGGGAGCATTAACAGTAATCCCTGTGAGGCTGTAAATGTCGTTGTCAGTGCTCCTGCTTGTAAGGCTCCATGTACGACTCCTGCTGCTCCTCCTTCACTCTGCATTTCTACTACGGCTGGTACTGTTCCCCAGAGATTTGTCTGTCCTCCTGCAGCCCATGTATCAGCCCATTCTCCCATTGGTGAAGCTGGTGTAATGGGATATATGGCGATAGCTTCACTCAAACGATAGGCTACCTTGGCTACTGCTTCATTTCCATCTATTGTCGCCACCAGATTTGTTTTGACTTTTTGCTTTTTCAGTTGCATATATTCTCCTTGTGTTTTGTCGGAAAATTTCTCAGTACTTTAAGAGCCTCGACTTGTCCTTCTTGGGCTACCGCTGAGAGGTGTTCCCCAAGCGAGAAATCGACTGCAGCTATTTTCATCAGCCAAGCTAATGGGGCTCTTCCATAGAGCCAAAGGCTTACCGAGAGTAGCTTGGCTGGATCACAGCCATGTGTCAATACTTCGGACTCCCTGCAGGGTGATAAACGGTCCATTACTATTCCTCCTGCTAATTCGCTGCAGGCATCAATAAATATTACCTGAAATACTTGTGAGATTTGCTCGGACAAGTCTGGGGTAAGTTGATGAACAACCAGCACTTCTATAGAGTTAAGTTTCCAAGTCTCCACAGTTTCGGCAACTTTTGCCCCAACCCCATCATCACCTCGCAGCGAGTTACCATAGCCAATGATTAGAGTAGAATTTCTTACCACGCCTAAGGCAGAAGTCGGTTGTAGGGTGTCGGTTGTAGGGTGTCGCTCTGCAGGATACTCCATAAAATATTAAACAATACTGTAGAAATAATGAAGAATCGCACTGACTCTCTTTTCGCTCTCAATAGTCTTATTCTACCATTACAAATTAGTCAATCATTCAGGATTATCCTTTAATTATTATTAATAATCATTAAGATTAGTCTACTTTTAGTAGCTAAATTTTTGCAGAGATAATAAAGTAATAATATAAGGTAATGAGTGGTGAATAAAACAATATTCTTGTTGTTAAAGTTGGCTGATAAGCTGAATTTTATGTTCAACAATATAGGATTTTTTTAACTTCTATCATTGGCCAATCTTTCCTTATATTCCTCTGAATCTATGCCGCTCAAAAATAGTAGATTAATAGAGAATAAAGGGGGTAAGTGTTGCTAAAATGTGAATGAAATAAAACGACCAACCAATAAATATAAGTAGGAGTTAAAATGGGACAAACTAAGTTTGAAGCCTATGCTTCTTTAAAATCAGGAGAGAAACTCCAAAAATGGGAATATGAACCAGCAGCTTTAGGTCGTAATGACATTGAGATTGAGATAACCCATAACGGTCTCTGCCATACTGATATTCATATGAGGGATAACGATTGGAATCTGAGTACATTTCCTCTGGTGGCAGGACATGAAGTAGTGGGAAAAGTTACTCAAATAGGGGAAGATGTGACATCTCTTAATATTGGAGATAGGGTTGGGGTTGGTTGGATCAGGAACTCTTGTCGTAGTTGCGGGGCTTGTTTAAGAGGAGAAGAAAATATCTGTAGTCAAGGCTATACAGGCTTAATTGTCGGTAATCATGGCGGCTTTGCCAATAAGTTGCGAGCTTTGGCAGATTTTGTCTATAAAATCCCTGAGAATTTAGACTCTGTCAGTGCTGCTCCCTTATTATGTGCCGGAATTACAGTCTATACCCCCCTGCGTACATATATTAAATATCCAGGGATGAGAGTTGGAGTCATTGGGATAGGGGGTTTAGGACATTTAGCCATTAAGTTTGCGCGTGCTATGGGAGCAGAAGTAACAGCCTTTTCCACTTCGATAAATAAAGAACAAGAAGCTAAGACCTTTGGCGCTCATCATTTTTGTAATTGGAATGACGCTGTACAAGTAAAAAAATTCAGTGGCAAACAAGATCTGATCTTGAGTACTGGTTCTTCGGAAATTGACTGGGAGAAGGCTTTTGGTTTATTAGCCAATAATGGGGTTTTTTGTTTACTAGGTCTTCCTGTTTCTACCCTCAATATTCCGCTACTTCCCTTAGTGTTTGGTCAAAAGACGATCGCTGGTAGTGTTGTAGGGGGAAGAAGATTTATGAATGAAATGCTGGAGTTTGCCGCCCTCAACCAAATTACTCCTCTGGTGGAAACGATGCCTTTATCCAAGATTAATGAGGCCATCGATAAGGTAGCCGCTAATGGCGCTCGTTATCGTATTGTCTTAGTTTCCGAGGAATCTGACATATAGGCTACTCTCAAGAATGATAATCAGAGGTTTAATTGAAAGATCGCTTAATTCTCGCGTTATCGCCCCAAAAAGGTTACAGCAAATGTAAATCTATTAAGCCACAACTTAAAAACCAAAACCCTTGTGGGGAACCCCGAGAGAGCTCCCTGGTTAAGCAAGCTTATCTGGTCTTAAACAGCTGTAAGTAAAAATTAAGGAGAAAAAATGGTCATACAAGTAACCAATCAAAACGAGTTAGAAGAACTGATCAAAAAGGTCAAAATAGCCCAAGAACGTTATGCAACTTACAGTCAAGAAGATGTAAATTATATCTTCAAAAAAGCAGCCCTAGCAGCTAATAGCGCTCGGATCCCGTTAGCGAAAATGGCAACCCAAGAAACGGGAATGGGGGTTATAGAAGATAAAGTGATCAAGAATCACTTTGCTTCGGAGATTATCTACAACAAATATAAAAACGAAAAAACCTGCGGAGTAATCGAAGAAGATAAATCCTTTGGCTTTCAAAAAATTGCTGAACCCGTAGGCATTCTCGCTGGGATTGTTCCCACGACTAACCCCACTTCCACGGCAATTTTTAAATCCCTAATTGCCATCAAAACTCGCAACGCCATTATTTTTTCCCCCCATCCTCGTGCCAAAAAATGTACGATAGAAGCCGCCAGAATTGTTCTAGAAGCAGCAGTAGCGGCCGGTGCTCCTGAATATATCATAGGCTGGATCGATGAACCTACAGTTCCGCTTTCCCAAGCCCTCATGCAAAATAGCGACATCAAACTGATCCTGGCTACAGGAGGACCGGGAATGGTCAAGGCGGCTTACTCTTCAGGCAATCCCTCCCTTGGCGTGGGTTCTGGCAATACTCCTGCTCTAATAGATTCTTCAGCACATATTAAAATGGCTGTCTCTTCTATCATCTTGAGCAAAACTTTTGACAATGGGATGATTTGTGCTTCAGAACAATCAGTCATAGTCTTAGAGGATGTCTATGACGAAGTTCGTCAAGAGTTTATCAATAGAGGAAGTTACTTACTTAACCCCGAAGAAAAGAAGGTTATGCGGAGCAAAATACTCATTGATGGTAGACTCAATCCAGAAATCGTTGGGCAATCTGTACAAAAATTGGCAGAGTTAGGGAGTTTTAGTGTCCCAGAAGAAACCAGATTATTGATAGGGGAAGTAGAAACTATAGGAGAAGAGGAAGCCTTCTCCTATGAAAAGCTTTCCCCCATCTTGGCCATGTACAAGGCGAAAGACTTCGAGGACGCAGTAGAAAAAGCGACGCAACTTGTACAATTCGCTGGCAGAGGACATACAGCAGCTTTGTATATTTCCCCTTCTCAGACAGAACACATTAAACGGTTTGAGGATAAGTTACAGACATCTAGAGTACTGATCAATACTCCTTCCTCTCAAGGTGCCATTGGGGACATTTATAACTTCCGCCTTGATCCTTCCCTGACCCTCGGTTGCGGGAGTTGGGGCGGTAATTCCATCAGCGAGAATGTCGAACCTAAACACCTTTTGAATATCAAAACAGTGGCGGAACGGCGGGAAAATATGCTCTGGTACCGTGTCCCACCTAAAATTTACTTCCGCTATGGTTCTATGCCTATAGCTTTAAGGGAATTAGCAGGAAAGATGCGGGCTTTTATTGTTACTGATAAGCCGCTCTATGAAATGGGCATGACTGCTTCCCTAGAAAGAGTACTTGAGGAAATAGGACTAAAATACAATATCTTCTATGATGTCGAACCAGACCCCTCCCTAGAGACAATACATGCAGGTCTAGCCATGGTTAATACCTTCAAACCTGATGTCATTATAGCCATTGGGGGTGGCTCTCCTCTGGATGCAGCTAAGATCATGTGGTTAATGTATGAGCATCCTGAAATTGAGTTTGAAGGACTGGCTATGCGCTTTATGGATATCCGTAAGCGGGTTTATGACCTCCCAGCACTGGGAACTAAAGCGATCATGGTGGCTATTCCTACTACTTCAGGTACAGGATCAGAAGTGACTCCTTTTGCCGTAGTCAGCGATCGTCGCAACAACATAAAATACCCCTTGGCTGATTATGCCCTCACTCCGACTATGGCCATTATTGACCCAGAATTAGTGCTCAATATGCCTAAAAGTCTGACTGCTTTTGGTGGTATAGATGCTCTAACTCACGCCATAGAATCCTTCGTTTCTGTTCTGTCCTCTGAATTTACTAATGGTCATGCCCTAGAAGCCATCCGCCTGATCTTTAAATACCTTCCCAATGCTTATCATCTGGGTGCCAATAATCGGAAAGCCCGCGAAAAAATGCACTATGCAGCGACAATAGCAGGCCTTGCCTTTGCTAATGGGTTTTTAGGCATTTGCCACTCCATAGCCCACCAACTAGGTGGTACTTTCCACATACCTCACGGACTAGCCAATGCCCTGATGATTTCTCATGTCATCCGTTACAATGCCACTGATGCTCCTTTTAAACAAGCTACTTTCTCTCAATACAGATTTCCAGAGGCCAAATGGCGCTATTCTGTCATTGCTGATTACCTGCGTCTTGGAGGAAATACTGATGAGGAGAAGGTAGAATTACTCATTCAGGCAGTGGAAAACCTCAAAGACAAAGTGGGAATACCCTCTTCCATTAAAGAGGTGCTCCATAATGTCCCTGAGTCAGATTTTTTTGCCAAACTGGATGAAATGGCAGATCAGGCCTTCGATGACCAGTGTACAGGGGCTAACCCTCGTTATCCTCTCATCTCTGACCTCAAACAACTAATTACTAATGCTTATTATGGCAATCTGGTAATCAGTGCTAAAAATGGAAAAATTAGCTAACAGATGTTAGGGGTGTTAGGGTTAAGCTAAAAAGCATTTTGAAATGCTTTTTAGCAGGGGTTAGGGGTCAGGGGTTAGGGAGGATTGAATAGTAGGCAACTTACAGCAATTTGAGACCAGATAAGCTTGCTTAACCAGGGGGCGGGGCTTCCGCCCCGCACGGGTTTTGGTTTTTAAGTTGTGGCTTAATAGATTAAAATTTGCTGTAAATGCTCTCTAGCTTAACAACCAAAAACCCAAAAAAATTATTGTCTAAAGAGGAGAAAATCATGCCAGTCTTGTCAGAAATCAAACAGTCAGCAGTATCTCCTAAAGAGGGAGCTACAGGGGATTGCGCTAGCCCGTCTACGGGCGCTACGCCGCGCAGTGCCGAAGGCAATCGTCGCTTTAAAGCACTAGATATGACCATGAAGCGGCATCAGTTTAAATCAGATGCGCTGATCGAAGTCCTCCACAAAGCGCAGGAATCCTTCGGGTTTTTGGATCTCGAAGTTTTGACCCACGTTGCGCATGGACTGAAAATACCCTTAAGCCGTGTTTATGGCGTAGCTACATTTTATCACCTGTTCTCTCTAAAACCGAACGGCACACATACTTGTGTAGTCTGCCTAGGTACAGCCTGTCACGTCAAAGGGGGAAGCAAAATTATGTCTGCTCTAGAAGCCGAATTAGGTACAGTAATGGGAGAAACAACAGCAGATGGTCAAATTTCCCTGATGGCGGCGCGTTGTTTAGGAGCTTGTGGAATAGCTCCAGCCGTAGTAATTGATGGGACAGTAACCGGTAAACAGACCATAGAAAGCGCTCTAGAGAATATCCACCATCTCCAAGAAGTAAACGCCTCCCTACACCCCCCTTTATAAAGGGGAGGAACCCTAACATATTCGACAACATAACGTTAAAAATTATGGATATTAACGATTTACTCGAAATAGCCCAACAAGAACGGGAACAGATAAAGCCTACTGTCATTCGTTGCTGTAGTGCGGCAGGCTGCCTATCCTCAGGGGCAGGGGCAGTGAAAAACGGACTAGAAGCAGCCGTAATTTCTGCCGGCTTAGACGCAGAGGTACAAGTAAGCGGCGTTGGCTGTATGCGATTCTGTGGTCATGGTCCCTTGGTAGAGGTCTCACCTAACGCTATTCTGTATGAAAATGTGACTGTAGAGGATGCCCCCTCAATTATTGCCGCCTTACAAGGGGGAATTAGTACTGCAAAACTAGGCGATCTCAACCATCCTTTCTTTGCCCGTCAGCTACCCATTGTGTTAGAAAACTCTGGACAGATTGACCCTGAACGGATAGAAGCATACATTGCTGTTGGTGGTTACGAGCAGCTGTTTCATGTCCTGAGTGAAAAGCAGCCTCAAGATGTCATTGAACAAGTTACTCGAAGTGGACTGCGCGGCCGCGGTGGCGGGGGTTACCCGACAGGATTGAAGTGGGCAACAGTTGCCAAAATGCCAGGCAAGCAAAAATATGTCGTTTGTAACGCCGATGAAGGCGATCCAGGTGCCTTTATGGATCGAAGTGTCCTAGAAAGCGATCCGCATCGAGTTTTAGAGGGAATGGCTATCGCCGGCTATGCTATTGGGGCAAATCATGGCTTTATCTATGTTCGCGCCGAATACCCCCTCGCCATTAAGCGACTACAAAAAGCCATCCAGCAGAGCAAAAAATACGATCTGATCGGAAGTGGGATCTTTGGGTCTGGCTTCGACTTTAAAATCGAGATTCGTATTGGAGCTGGTGCCTTTGTCTGTGGGGAAGAAACAGCCCTCATGCAGTCTATCCAAGGGGGAAGAGGTAACCCCCGTCCCCGTCCTCCCTATCCCGCTGAGTCAGGACTTTGGGGCTGTCCCACCTTAATCAATAACGTGGAGACCTTTGCTAACATCGTTCCGATTATACGTCAAGGTGGCGATTGGTATGCCAAAATTGGTACTGAAAAAAGTAAAGGAACTAAAGTCTTTGCACTGACAGGGAATGTCAACAACGCAGGACTGATTGAGGTACCGATGGGGACAACCCTCCGCGAGATAGTAGAAGAAATGGGCGGCGGCGTACCCGATGGAGGAAAAGTCAAAGCTGTACAAACAGGTGGTCCATCAGGGGGATGTGTGCCAGCTCACTTACTCGATACACCTATTGAGTACGAATCCCTACAGCGTCTTGGAACAATAATGGGATCAGGTGGGATGATCGTCATGGATGACAAAACATCTATGGTGGAGATTGCCCAGTTCTATATGGAATTCTGCAGAGGCGAAACCTGTGGCAAGTGCGTACCTTGTCGTGCTGGCACCGTTCAGCTTTATGCACTGCTCACCAAAATTGTGAACCGTCAAGCAACTAGCCACGACATAGCTCAACTTAAAGCACTCTGTTATATGGTAAAAGATATGAGCCTCTGTGGTCTAGGACAAACAGCCCCCAATCCTGTACTGAGTACCCTGCAATACTTCGAGGAAGAATACCTAGAATTATTAGTAGATAAGGTGTAGGGTGAGTGGGTGTTGTGTGTCTCCTGCCTTTAAGCCTTCTGCCTTCTGCCTTTAAGCCTCCTATTTCCTATTTCACCAACTTATGTCAGTAATAACACTTAAAATCAATGATATTGATGTGGCTGTAGAGGAAGGAGTTACCATCCTGCAAGCAGCCCGCGAAGCTAGGGTATATATTCCTACTCTCTGTTACTTAGAAGGATTGTCCACTGTAGGGGCCTGTCGCCTCTGTATGGTGGAGGTGAACGGGTCTAACAAACTCCTAACCTCCTGCACCACTAAAGCTACAGAAGGAATGGAGGTACTCACCAACACCGAACGCCTACAAGAATACCGCCGCATGGATGTTGAACTGCTCTTTGCCGAAGGTAATCACGTCTGCGCTATCTGCGTAGCCAATGGAACTTGTGAGCTACAAGATGTAGCCATCCAGGTGGGCATGGATCATAGTCGCTTCCCCTATCGCTTCCCTGACCGCAAGGTAGATGTCTCACATCCCATGTTCGGCATAGACCACAATCGCTGCATTCTCTGTACTCGTTGCGTGCGGGTCTGTGATGAAATAGAAGGAGCCCATGTTTGGGACGTTGCTCAAAGAGGCGCAGCCTGTTACATCGTTTCAGGACTGAATCAGCCTTGGGGAGAAGTAGAAGCTTGCACCTCCTGTGGTAAGTGTGTAGATGCTTGCCCAACAGGTGCCATTTTCCGTCAAGGCACCACTACAGGGGAGAAAAAACGCGGTCATGAGACACTAGATTTTCTAATAAAAGCAAGGGAGAAAAAAGAATGGACAAGATAAGATTTGCTACTGTCTGGTTAGCTGGGTGCTCAGGTTGCCATATGTCTTTTCTCGATTTAGACGAATGGCTATTTGATTTAGCCGCCAAGGTAAATGTAGTTTATAGCCCAGTCGGCACCGATATCAAAATCTATCCCGAAAACGTCGATCTCGTGCTGGTTGAAGGCGGTATTGCTAACGAAGACAACCTAGAACTAATACATAAAGTACGAAAAAACAGTAAAGTCCTCGTCTCCTTTGGCGACTGTGCTGTCACAGCTAATGTACCTGCCATGCGGAATATGTTGCGAGGGACAGATCCAGTCTTACGACGTTCTTACCTAGAACTAGGAGATACTACCCCCCAACTGCCAGATGAGCCAGGTATTGTCCCCCCACTATTAGACAGAGTAGTGCCTGTCCATGAAGTAGTAGAAGTAGATGTCTTTTTACCAGGCTGTCCCCCTTCTGCTGATCGGATTCGGGCAGCCTTGTCAGAATTAGTTGAGGGGAACAAACCTGTCATGGTTGGTCGCGAAATGCTGAAATTTGGCTAAGAAAAGGAGTAAGTTTATGACCAGAACCATCGTTATTGATCCAGTTACACGCATCGAAGGACACGCTAAAATATCCCTCTACCTAGATGAGGCTGGAGTGGTCGAGGATGCGCGTTTCCATGTCGTCGAATTTCGGGGCTTTGAAAAGTTTTGTGAAGGTCGTCCTCTAGGGGAAATGCCTGCGATTACTGCCCGAATTTGTGGGATCTGCCCAGTTAGCCATCTTCTGGCTTCCGCCAAAACAGGAGACAAAATCCTCGCAGTGACTATCCCTCCGGCTGCAGAAAAGTTGCGCCGCCTGATGAACCTAGGGCAACTTACTCAATCTCACGCCCTATCTTTCTTCCATCTCAGTAGTCCAGACTTCTTATTGGGCTGGGAAAGTGATGTCGCTAAACGCAATGTCTTCGGCTTGATGGAGGCTAACCCTGATTTAGCGCGTGCAGGTATTCGTTTACGACAATTCGGTCAACAAATTATAGAATGGCTAGGAGCACGCAAAATTCATGCAGCCTGGACTGTGCCGGGTGGAGTCCGCTCCCCCTTATCCTCTGAAGGTCGTCAATGGATTATAGATCGCTTACCAGAATCTTTGCAAACCATCAGACTAGCTTTAGATCTGTTTAAACGCCTACTAGATGAAGAACTCCAGACTGAAATAGAAGTATTTGGTCAGTTTCCCTCTCTCTTTATGGGACTAGTTGGTTCTTCGGGCGAATGGGAACACTATGGTGGACATCTTCGTTTTGTGGATAGCACAGGAGAAATCATTGCCGATAACCTCAGTGAGGACAACTATCACGACTTTCTCGGTGAAGCAGTGGAGAAGTGGTCTTATCTGAAATTCCCCTACTATAAGCCTTGGGGTTACCCAAAAGGGATCTATCGCGTCGGTCCTTTAGCCCGTCTGAATGTCTGCTCACACATTGGGAATGAGGCTGCTGACCGTGAACTCCAGGAACTGCGTGACCGCGCAGGACGTGCGCCTACCTCCTCTTTCTATTATCATCATGCTCGTCTGATTGAGATTCTGGCATGTTTGGAAAAAATCCAAGCTTTGATGGATGACCCTGACATTCTCTCTAACCGAGTACGTGCCCACGCGGGGATTAATCAATTGGAAGCTATAGGAGTCAGCGAAGCCCCTAGAGGAACCCTTTTCCACCACTATAAAGTAGACGAACACGGACTACTTCGCAAGGTTAATTTGATTATTGCTACTGGTCAAAATAACCTAGCCATGAACCAGACTGTTGCTCAAATTGCCCGCCACTATATCAAAGGAGGCGAAATTCCCGAAAGTTTTCTCAATCGGGTTGAGGCAGGTATTCGCTGTTACGATCCCTGTCTCTCCTGTTCAACCCACGCAGCTGGACAAATGCCCTTACAAGTGGAATTAGTAGCACCCGATGGAACCGTTCTCCAAACCATTTCTCGGCAGTAAGGAGGCACCTATGCCCAAAGAACCCCTTTTTCTCTGTATGGGTTCTGCTTGTCATCAGATGGGTGTCTATGAGGTTTTACCTCGCTTGCAGGCTCTTCTATCTGAACATGGGATGCAGGAACTAGTAGTTCTTAAGGGTTCTTTTTGCCTAGAAAATTGCAGCCAAGGTATTTCTATGAAATTCGGTGAGTGCAATTTTAGTAATATTCACCCAAATAATGTGGAAGAGAAATTCCTTACCGAAATTCTCCCCACTTTACAAAAAGCTACCTAGATCGGTTATCAAAACACTTACAGCAAATGTAAATCTCGTTACGCCACAACTTAAAAACCAAAACCCGTGCGGGGAACCCCGAGAGAGCTCCCTGGTTAAGCAAGCTTATCTGGTCTCAAACTGCTGTAAATGATACATTATCCCCAACCCCCAACCCCTAACTAATGAACGAAGAGCGTCACCATCTCTGGAAACTCCTCTGGGACTATGACCCTAATGGACTGATCGTAGTTGATCCTGATCTATACATACATATTGTCAATCCTGCCTTTTGTCGGATGTTTGGTACAGAATCTCAGAATCTGATTGGTCAACCAGCCAATACTGTTCTAGGCGATATGGAGGATTTCCAAAAGGCTTGGCGCAATAACCAAGTCATTCGCAATAAACGGAAAGAGTACCCTGAGCAGAATTTGTACGTTGATCGCATTATCTTTTCTATCGAAGATGAATCGCTAATTGCCTGCATTATGGTCGATATAAGCCACGAATTGATTGAAAAACGCGAATTTGAACTACTCAAAAATCAGACAATTCAGAAGGTCAACGAAATTGTCGATAATCAAATGAAAGTGGTACAGGAAATCGCTGGTCTCTTAGGAGAAACCACAGCCGAAACTAAGATAGGATTATTGCAGATCGTTCGGGTATTGAATAGTAACATTCAGTAGGAACCAGTTATGTATTGTCCTTTTGATGTGGAGAATTTCTTAGATATCTACACAAATAGTTTAAATAAAAAAGGCGAAGAACTCTGTGGAGATAAAGTTAAGTATATTAGGACTAAAGAGCAAACGATGGCGGTGCTATCGGATGGACTCGGTAGTGGAGTTAAGGCTAATATACTAGCTACTCTGACTACTGAGATTCTCATTGCCATGCTGAATGCAGATATACCCCTAGAAGAAATTCTGAACACTATTATCGCTACTCTTCCTATTTGTCGAGTGAGAGAAATTGCCTACTCAACATTTACGATTCTGCGAGTAGATAATAAGACCAATCACTTTACTGTTATTAATTTCGACAATCCCCCCCCTTTCTACTTCTATCAAGGAAAGATTGTTAAATTGCCCATGCAGACCAAAGAGATCCTCGGCCGTCAGATTTCCTTCGCGGAGGGGGACTTATCCCGAGGAGACTTCTTAGGCGTGATTAGTGATGGCGTGTTGTATGCTGGAATGGGAGTAACTCTAAATTTTGGTTGGGGATGGGAAAATGTGGCTCAATATATAGAAGAAATCCTCGCTTCTAAGGCAAATAACGCCTACACCATCATTACAAAAGTAATCAAAAAAACCCAATCTCTTTATCAAGGAAATGTAGGAGATGATGCTACAGCTATCGGACTTTATATTCGCAAACGCAATCCCCTGATTATCTTTACAGGTCCTCCCCTTGAGCACGACAGAGATGAAGAATATATTGAACGGGTACTCAATTTTAAAGGGAAAAAGATTATTTGTGGCGGAACTACGGGCAATATCGTAGCTAATTATTTGGGAGAAACTATCGAAATAGACCTCTCTACTATTCGCAAAGAAATTCCACCAATTGGTACACTTAGCTATGTTGATTTAGTAACAGAAGGAATTTTGACTATTTCTAAAGCTACGGAATACCTAAAAAACTGTAATTGTGACCTTTCTCGCCTGTCTTTTGATAACAATGGTGCCTATCTCCTAGCTAAGGAAATTCTTCAAGCAGATTCTGTCTTTTTTTTAGTTGGTCAGAGTATCAATGAATTTTATCAAAATCCTCTCCTACCCAAAAATATTTCTATTCGCCGCAGTTTGATTGAGGATTTAGTCCAATTTTTACGTAACTCTCAAAGAGAGGTCACTATTGAATACTGTTAAAGGTAATGATAGCTCTTTAAATTGTCCCCTGCCTTTGTCGCACTTCCAGCAGATACTTATGGCACATGGAGGCGGTGGACGACTGATGCACCAACTAATTTCAGATCTAATCGCTCCTGCCTTTGGTATGACAGAAAACGCCCAGCAGGATGCAGCTATTCTCTCCATTAAGGGACAACGCTTGGCCCTGACAACTGATTCTTATGTAGTTAACCCGATCTTTTTTCCAGGCGGTGATATCGGTTGTCTCTCGGTGTATGGTACTGTTAACGATCTAGCTATGATGGGGGCAACTCCCCTCTATCTTAGTGTTGGCTTCATTCTGGAAGAAGGATTAGATATATCTATATTGTCTAGAGTTGTCCAGTCTATGCAGCAAGCAGCCAAAGCGACGGGTGTTCAAATTGTGACAGGAGATACTAAGGTAGTAGATCGCGGCAAAGGAGACGGCATTTTTATCAACACTACAGGAGTCGGCTTATTGGAAACTGAACAGGTCATTGCGCCACAATCAATACAGGTAGGGGATGCGATCCTCCTCAATGGGGATCTCGGTCGTCATGGGATAGCTATTATGTCTACTCGGGAAGGATTATCTTTTGAGTCAGAAATTCAAAGTGATGCGGCTCCCTTGGCAGGACTTGTACAAGCACTCATCAAAGGTGGGATTACTATTCATGCTATGCGGGACTTGACCCGCGGTGGTTTGGCTTCTGCCCTCAACGAAATTGCTCAGGCAGCTAATATACAAATTACCATCAATGAGTCTACTATTCCTGTCTCGGAAGATGTACGAGGAGCCTGCGAACTGTTAGGACTTGATCCACTGTATGTAGCTAACGAAGGAAGATTTATTGCTTTTGTCCCCGCAGCACAAGTAGAGCCAGCTTTGGCTATAGCTAAGAGTTTTCCTGCCCTAGGCAAACAGTCTGTATGTATTGGGAGAGTTGACAATCGCCTGAAGTCCTCTGTTATTCTACAAAACACCTTCGGCAATGCGCGTATATTGTCCCTACTCAGTGGCGAACAAATGCCGCGTATATGTTAAAAATACCTTAACTTCTGTTGCGTTTAGCGACTAGCAGGCAAATCCGCTAAGAAGATGGACTTAACTCGTTAAGATATACTTATGAGAGAATTTTTTACCCCTTAATGATGTTTATGGATGCTTTTAGTCCTAGTGCTCCTGATTGGACCTATACCGCCTCTCACTCTTTTAACTTTTCTTGTCCTGCTTGTTCTGCTCTACCTCAGAATGCTCTGCGCGTTTGGATCAACCGTTATGCACCTGTTATGAGTGAAGACTATCGCCGCAAATGGCAAGAATTTTATGAGTGTGAATGTACGAAAGTTTGGTGGGCTTGGAGTACTGATCGTCCGCCCTCTCCTTTGATTGAATCAGAGACAACCAATCCCGTTCTACAATTAGATGATGAATAGGATTTCGATACTTATAACAATATGTCGCTCTAATGAAACCACTACTCTCCTGCTTACTGACAATATTTATTTATTTTTTGACCAGTAGTTTTCTGTCTAGGGCGCAAACCTCTTCTCCTCAAGGGCTCACCTTGGAAGAGTGGACAGCACTTTGCTATCAACTTACTAAAACAGCCGCTCTAAAAGCCTGTGATCAAGCTATTAAACTTGACCCTAAACAAGAAAAACTTTGGGTCAGTAAGGGGAATGCCCTCTTCAGTCTAGAAAACTATTCTCTAGCTTTAGAAGCCTATAATAAAGCCTTAGAAATAAATAAACAATCAGCCATCAATTGGCAAAAAAAAGGAGAAGCTCTTGCCGCCCAAAATCAATACCTAGAGGCAGGAGAAGCTTTTGATCAAGCCCTCTTAATTGATGAAAAAGATAACGGTATTTGGTTTGATAAAGGACTAGTTCTCTTTCTCCAAAATAAAGAAGCCGAAGCCGAAAAAGCTTATGATAAATTCTTAGTAAATAAATCTTTAAATCTCGTTTTACTGACTAGAGTTGTTGACAATACTCTAGAACAGTTTAAGTCAGAAGAAGCTTATAATAGCACTGTAGCATTACTTAGTATTGATAATCAGAATAAAGAAAAGAAAATCATCTTAAAAAGTGAAAACAATATTAATTCATCCAAGTTATTTTATTCAGAAATTCAAGTCTTAGAAGAAAATAAAATACTGAGCCGATTACAAATTATTGGAGATGGCCAGAAAGTCTGGACATATCGTCTTGATCTTCAGGAGTATACTTCTTCTAGCTATGAAGAATTTCTGGCGGGAGATAAATTGATTTTTACAGGACTATACAACTTCTTTTTCTTATCAATTCCTAAAATTAAACAGGCTAAATTTGTCATATTAAAGACCTTATTAGAAATTACAAATACACCCAATTTTCAACAGGATTTAGATATAATAGAAGGGCAAAGCTATGTCGTATATAAATATCAATCACCAGACAATAAATCTTTGTTTAAACTTTGGGTAAATGGTGATAAAGCCTTGATTAAACAAGTTCAATTTGGGTTACAGTCGCCAAAAACAAAGACAATAATCACAGAAAAAATTTCTCAATCTAGCCAAGCAGGTCAATCTTTTAAATTTACACCGCCACCAAATGCTAAACTAGTTAAAGAACTACCAAATATTTACCCTGATAATTTTAAACCCTTTCATTAAATGATTGATTATCCTGCGATCAATTCTAGTCGGATTCTTTATAGTCAAGTTACATCGTTACTGCTCTATCAGTCTATTTTTAATAATCCGATTGGCGATGCTTTTTTAACTTTACTGCATACATTACATCAAGAAGAAACTCACAGTCATCCCCGTCAAGTAACGGCCTTTGACTGCTTAGAAGCCTATGGAAATTGGTTTAAAAAACTAGCAGAAAATGAAGAGAGTTGGGGAGATTATTTAATCCAGCAAGTTTTACTTAATGAGAATCCCTTTACTAGACAAATACAAGTTAAACCCCTAGAAAAATTAACCAAATCTCTCCTAGAATCAGTTCAAAACGATCTACAAATTTTAGAAAATCTCTACAACTGTACCCCAGAAAAAATTAGTCAGTGGGTACAGATAGCGGTGCAACTGCCTCATGTACCTATTGCTTGGGAAGTAGAAAATTATCAACAAACATTTTTAAATGAATCAGCAAATTGGGCAGAAAAAATAGAGCAACTAGCGAAATATTACCAAGAAAAAGGAGTAGGAATTTTTGCCCAATATCGGGCTTTTCGTTGGCAAGAAGGACAATTAAATGTAATCAAGCAAACTGATCCCATTACCTTAGAAGAACTAGTAGGTTATCAATGGCAAAAACAAGCTCTGATTAAAAATACAGAGTTTCTCTTAGCAGGATATCGAGCCCTTTCAGTCCTTCTCTATGGCAGTAGAGGAAGTGGCAAATCTTCCCTAATTAAAAGTTTACTCCAGAAGTATAGTAGTCAAGGATTACGTTTAATTGAAGTAAGCAAAAGAGAATTAAAAGACTTACCAACTATCCTAGAACTACTCCAGAATCAACCCCAAAAATTTATTATCTTTGTCGATGATCTTTCCTTTGAAGAAGACGATGAATCTTTCAAATCTCTCAAAGTCTTATTAGAGGGGGGCATAACAGCTAAACCGACTAATGTAGTAATTTATGCCACATCCAATAGAAGACATTTAATTAAAGAAAATTTAAGTGATCGTCCTAGCCGACCTAGCCAAGAAGAAGTACATTCTTGGGATACAGTAGAAGAAAAGCTGTCCTTTAGTGATCGCTTTGGTCTGACCCTGACCTTTGAACCAGCTGATCAAGAAAACTACTTAAATATAGTACGTCATTTAGCCAAACAAGCGCAAATTGATTATTTAGAAGAAGAACTAGACTTTAAAGCCAAACAATGGGCAACCAGACATAATTGGCGTTCAGGACGCACAGCTAAACAGTTTATAGACTTTTTGAGCGCAGAAATAGCTTGGGAAAAAAATTTAAACTCTTGATTACCTAAAAATTCCCAAAGAAATGTTAATCTAAGAAGCATCATTATGTTTCTAACAATAATCAAAAGACTGACAAAGTCATGCTGCTTGCCGATAATATCCAATCTAACCTGCTTCCTGATAAATCTAATGAGGGAAGAAGGCTTCACTACTATGATAAAGGTGAAACTATCCCTTTAGTGCCTGAGGGAGTGTGGCAAGTTTATCGAGGGATCGCTCAATTGAGTCAATTCAATGAGCGAGGCGAAGAAACTCTACTAGGATGGGCCATTGCCTCCACTTTCTTTGGTTTGTGGTTAACACAAGTTGAAGATTATCAAGCTAAGGCACTGACCGAATCCTATCTTAAGTGGTACACAGTTGCTGAGCTAGAAAGCTCAACCACCATTTCTAGCTTAATGTTAAATCACATTATTCGTCGTCTGCGTCAAACAGAGGCACTAGTTGCTATAGCTGGTCTAAAAAGAGTTGAAGACCGACTGATACAACTTCTAACCCTTCTCAAAACCGAAATGGGAGAACCAAGCGAAGGGGGTGGGACTCGTTTAATTGCCCGCTTAACACACCAAAACCTCGCCAATAGCATCGGCACAACACGTGTCACTATAACCCGACTACTAGGCGAATTTCAGCGTCAACGTCTTATCAATATCGACAACGAAAGACATATTATTATTAATTCATGAGCCAAAGTGGGATAGAGAAAAGCCTCTATCCTTTCCTTTGACGGGACTGGCCAGGATCGAACTGGCGACCTAGCGCTTCAGATTGGTGTGAGTTTCCCCACTCTCTGGACTATTCCTTCACCTTGGACAAAGAGTCTGTAGGTGGTGGCCGTCTCTGTTGTAGGAGAGATTACCTCAAAAACCGTCCCTTGGTTCCTACAACCAGTCTCTGCACCTTCTCTAGACTAGGACAATTCTTAGAGCTTGGCTCAAGATTACCATACTTGTTCCACGACAAACTTAGGCTCCCTTGAATTTGACCACATTCACTCCTTTAGTTTCCTAAACAGGGTGCCCGATCTTTCAGGAGGCGCTCGCTCTATCCAACTGAGCTACAGCCCCAATTAACTTTTAATATAATAACAAATCCTTAAGGATTTGGTTTTTTCCCTTCCTTACTTATAATTGACTCTATTTGTTTTTTCAACGCTGGCAGGTTTTTATCTTTCGGATTTTGTTTAATTAGTTCATCTAAGGGAGCTAAACTTTCTTTGAGCTTTTGTACGTTGTCTGTAACTTTATACATTTCCAACCTAGCCTGAATTACTTTTTGCAGTACTAAGGGATTTTTAGGTTCACGGTCTAAAATTTTTTGATAGCTTTTATCCTCATCCTCTAATTGTTTCAGTAACTGTTCTTTAGTGATTTTCCCATTTGACGAGACGGGAGAGGTACTATTAGCTTGAAAAAGATTGATTATAGGCATTACGGCAAAACCAAGAAATCCAATACCCATAGTTGCTATTAATAAAATTTGACGTAGACCAAACTTAGACTGATTGGACATTGACTCCCCATATTTTAAAAGCTACTGTACCCAAGATAAAGGCAACTATACCACTAAGGCGAATTATTATACAAGTCTGTAAATGATTCATATCTAGCCTCTGCATATCAGTACGTAACAACAAAGCTGCCGCCAGTAAAATAAGTAAACGAGTAAAATAAGATATCCAACTTAGGACTACTGACACCAGTAATGCCCAAAACACAATATAACCAAAGGTTAAAATGTTTGAGGCAAATGGGGTTTTACAAATCGATTCTAATAGACTGAAGAAATCCGAAAAAAAGAAAATCAGTAAAAAAACAAACGAGACCTCTAACAGATTAACTATAACGGTTCTCAACAGAGATTGTGAATCGGTTAAGATGTCATGAACTCCCCATATTCTTAAATGTTCAAAGAGAACTTTAGTCCAAGAATCCTCATCTGATGCTATTAACCAACCAAAGACAGCATAAACTATTAGGAAAAGAATCCAAGATAACCAAGGAAATTGTTTTATTAGAGGAGTCATAGCTTCAACCTATTGTCTAAAAATTTAGTTTATCTTACTTCTTCTGCCTCTTCTAGTAGCAGAGATAAAGCTTTTTGCATCTCTTCTGGTTTTGTCGTCGCTGTACCGAACTGTCTTACAACCAAACTAGCAGCTAAATTACCTAAAACTGCAGCATCCCAAAAAGAAGCTCCCACACAGAGAGCTAAGGTTAAAGCCGCTACAACTGTATCACCTGCTCCAGTTACATCAAAGACCTCTCTTTTATTAAAAGCTGGAATCCAAGAATTTTCCACCTCACCCGAAGAAGACCACTCAAAAAGACTCATCCCTGCTTCTCCTCTAGTGATTAAAACTTGTTTGGCACCTGTTTTCTGTAATAAATCTTTTCCTGCTCGATTTAGACTGACCTGATCCTTAATAGCATAGCCAACTTCTTGCTCTGCTTCTGGTACATTGGGAGTAAAGAGAGTGGCTCCTTGATACCTATAGAGATCTTTTTGGGCATCTACAATCACTCTAGAATGACCACAAGCTGACTTAATAACAGATTGACTACTGAAAACACCATCTCCATAGTCTGAACAGACTACAGCATCTACATTGGCTACTTGGTTTGTAATATAAGCGTCCAACTTATCTTGTAAGATTTGACTAGGTGGTTGTTCTGACTTGCGATCTACCCTGACAATCTGTTGTGTTACCGATTGCCTTGCATGCCCAGCAATACGAGTTTTAGTTACGGTAGGCCGCTCACTATCCACAAAAATCCCCGTTACTTCTATATCAGACTTGGCAAAAATATCTATAAGTGTCTTTCCTTGAATATCTTCTCCTACTAATCCAACTGCCTTAACTTGGGCACCTAATTTGGCTAAGTTATAGACAGCATTGGCACCTCCTCCAGGTACTTGTCTTGTGTGTTCATGCCGTAGGATTAAAACTGGCGCTTCTCGGGAGACTCTCTCTACTTCTCCTGTTAAAAATTCATCTAGAGTTAAATCTCCAATTACTAGTACTTTTATGCCTTGAAATTGTTCTAAAAAATGAAATAAACGAGGAGCAACAGGAACTATTTTATTTAGTATAAAGTTATTTGTCATAAAGAGTTTTATTGATCTGACTTTTCTGGGGGAGTTTCCGCTTCTGGTTTTTTCTGGTCTTCTTTGTTTACTTGTGGTTTAACGTTGGTTTCAGGTCCCTGTGTGGGTATTCCCAATGGTTTAACACTTGGTTCAACTAGAGGCGTTGTTCCTTGTGGTTTAACGTTGGTTTCAGGTCCCTGTGTGGGTATTCCCAATGGTTTAACACTTGGTTCAACTAGAGGCGTTGTTCCTTGTGGTTTAACGTTGGTTTCAGGTCCCTCTGTGGGCATTCTCAATGGTTTAACACTTGGTTCAACTAGAGGCGTTGTTCCTTGTGGTTTAACGTTGGTTTCAGGTCCCTGTGTGGGTATTCCCAATGGTTTAACACTTGGTTCAACTAGAGGTGTTGTTCCTTGTGGTTTAACGTTGGTTTCAGGTCTCTGTGTGGGTATTCCCAATGGTTTAACACTTGGTTCAACTAAAGGCGTTGTTCCTTGTGGTTTGATTGGTTCAGAATTTTCTTGACGGATTTTAGGTACTGTATAGCCATGACAAGCAGAGGGATTATATTGAAAATTTACAGTAACTCGATATGCTTTTAGCCCTCCTGTCTCGTTATTAAATCTTCCTGCTTGTTCAACTTGAGCAATAGCCTGACGATTTAAAATTGGATATCCAGCACTTTTTATCATATCAACAGTACTAGTTATATTACCACTTGGATTAACAACTACCCCCAAAACAGTACTGCCTTCCAATTGACGTACACAGGCATCTTTGGGATAGTTGCCATCTAAGCTAAGGTTTGAAGGGTTTGCTGATTTAACTTTGGCCATCCAAGCAATATAATTCCGCGTTGCCTCTTCATCGGTTGTATTAGTTTTATTTTCTCGTAGGCTTTCTCGTCTTTGTTCCATTTCGGCGATTCTTTCGGCAATTAACTTCTCTCGCCATAGTTGTTGTGGTGAAAGTTGAGAGTTTTTCTGATTATTGGAACCATTGTTGATAGAAATGGGTCGGCTATTTTGATATTGCTCAGATGGCCTATTGTTGATTAAATCATAAGGATTTTGAGCTGGTCGAACATACTCAAAATTAGGGTTACGTTGTCTGGAATAATTGTCTGGTGGAAGACTCGGCAATCTTTGCCGATAATTATTCGGTGGATTAGACGGATTAATAGCTATTGGCTGATTATTATTTCTAGGTACTGGTGGTAAGGTTTGAGGTGGGAGTGGAGGAAGTGGTGGTAAGTAATTATTTTGTGGCGGCAAAGAAGGCAGAGAGGATGGGTAAGTATTTTGATTCTTTACAGAAGGCAGTGGTGGTAAAGAAGGTAATGGTGGTAAGTACGCAGTCTCAGGAGATACAGAAGGCAGTGGTGGTAATGTGCCAACTGAATTATTATTGGCGACCTCTGGATTTTCGGAAGATGTCGTAGGGTTAGCGTTATTTAGATCTACTTTACCTTGGTATAAGTTCGGTAGACGAGTTTTTTCTGCTGAACTCAATTCTATTATGCCTACTTTGGCTAGAGGATCATCACTGCTTGTTGTTTCATTGAGATTGGGAATCAGTAAACCTAGCAATATAATATGAAATATGGTTGACGCGACAACCGAAATACTAGCTTTTGGGGAAACACGCAGATGCAGCTTAGAGTTTAAATTTTTAGCCGTCATAGGAGTCTTAATTCTGATGGTTGTAACAGATATAGCCAAATTTCTATTATGTATTCTAACCGTTTACGCTTTAGAATGCTTTTCTTTCAGTAAGCTAGTGAGCATTTAAGTTATCTACTCTTCAATCCTCCCTAACCCTAGTCCCTACGCCCACACCCCAAGCTAAAGCGCATTTAAAATGCTTTTTGGCTTAATGTTAGAATAAGTAGCTTATGAAACATCTCAGAATTATACACTTAAAGGATACTGATGCCGCAGGAGTTATCTATTTTGCCAATCTTCTGTCTATCTGTCATGAAGCTTATGAAGCTTCCATTAGAGACTATGGACTAGAGCTCAAACAGTTTTTTAGTTCCAGTCAATTGGCTCTGCCAATCACTCATGCAGAGATTGATTTTAAACGACCTCTTTTCTGTGGGGAACAAATAGAAATTAATCTAGAACCAATTTTAGTCAGTGAGAACGAATTTAGTATTAATTACCAAGTTTTTCTTTCACCTTCCAATGGTCAAGAACTAGCAATCGCTCAAACTATTCATGTTTGCATTAATCCAACCACGAGAAAAAGACAGTCTTTACCTGAATCTTTGCTAGGCTGGATAAAAAAAGGCAAAATCGGCGTAAATTAAGCTAAAACGCATTTGAAATGCCTTTTAGCTCTCTTGTAGGGCGAGTGGGTGTGGGGAAAGATTGAATGGTAGTACATCAAATAGTTAGAAGCTTACCACCTAGCTGAAAATCTCCAGCCTAGAGCTAGATCTGAGAAATAGTGTCTAGTGCTACAAAAAAATATCTTAACAAAATGATAAAAAGTTGCAGAATGACAGTTAAATTGAAAACCAGAACTAAATATTTAACGAGGAGTTAACAATTGAAAAAAGTAGAAGCCATTATCCGTCCATTCAAGCTTGATGAAGTCAAAATCGCCCTTGTCAATGCAGGAATAGTTGGTATGACAGTTCTAGAAGTACGTGGATTTGGTCGTCAAAAAGGACAAACTGAACGTTATAGAGGCTCAGAATATACCGTGGAGTTTCTGCAAAAGCTAAAAGTGGAAATAGTAGTAGAAGATCATCAGGTTGATATGGTAGTTGATAAATTAATTTCGGCTGCTAGAACAGGTGAAATTGGCGATGGAAAAATCTTTATTTCTCCAGTTGATCAAATCATTCGGATAAGAACAGGGGAAAAAGATTTCGAGGCCATCTAGAACTAAGCTAAAGGGATCTTAAACTGCATATTGGGTAATTTGTTTTTCTGACCCTTTGGTCAGTATCCAAATTACCTTATGTCCCAGAGCGCGAAGACTTCCCCACGCCCTACCCCCTACTAAAACGCATCCTAGATGCGTTTTAGCTTACCTCCTAACCCTTTTTATTCCCTAGTTCCTTTAAAGCGGGTAGTAAGGCGGCAAAAGCTTGACCCCGATGACTGATCCCATTTTTCAACTCAGGAGCCATTTGAGCGAAGGAAAGTTGATATTGAGGTACATAAAAAACAGGATCGTAACCAAACCCCCCTTCTCCTAAAGGTTGTTTGAGAATAGTTCCCTGACAGATACCCTCGCTAGTTAAAATAATAGTACCATCAGGAGCTGCTACTGCTAACGTACAAATAAACTGAGCATCTCGTTCTCTAGAATCACCCAACTCTCTTAAAAGACGTTCGATACAGAGAGCGTCAGTAGCTCCATAACGGGCTGAGTAAATGCCAGGTGCGCCACCTAGGGACGTAACACTCAAACCCGAATCATCGGCTATCGCATACTCTTGCATGGCTTGAGCGACCACCGAAGCCTTAAGACAGGCATTTTCTAAAAAAGTTGTCCCTGTCTCTTCAACTTCTAAATGGGCTGGCTTTAATTTTAATTGCCAGTCCAACCCATCAAAATACTGTTTCATTTCCTGAAGCTTGCCAGGATTACTCGTTGCTAAAATCAAAGTAGTCATTGTGTAATTGAATTAGCCCAATTCCTTGCCCATTCTAGAGTTTCTTGTACCTGTAGGGAGTTAGCGGCTTCACAATAGATTCTCAGAACCGGTTCAGTCCCACTAAAACGAATCAGTAACCAACGCTGATCGGCTAAACGGAATTTATAGCCATCAATGGTATTACAATCTACTACTTTTTGCTCGGCAATAAGGGAAGGCGGATTACGTTTTAGATTTTCTAGGAGTTGATTTCTCACACTCATACTAGCTAAGGGTAAATCAATCCGGTCATATTCAGAAAAGAAGCCTGTTTTTTCCTGCAATTTCCTATAAAGTGTAGAGAGATCCTCTCCTGACTCCACTACTGCTTCTAAAACATAGAGAGCGGAGAGTAGGGCATCTCTTTCTGGTATATGCGTTCCGTAACCGATGCCACCTGATTCTTCGCCTCCAACTAGAACAGAAGTAGTTAGCATCCGGTCAGCTATATACTTGTAGCCGATGGCTGTTTCAAAGATAGGTAAATGGTAGAGATTAGCCAGACGAACAAAAAGATCGGAGCCACTGACTGTTTTAATCACTTCGCCAGTTAAACTGCGACGACTAGCCAAATGTTCAATTAAGATAGGAATTAAGTTTTGTGAACTGAGGAAGTTCCCTTGGGAATCACAGGCAGCAATGCGATCAGCATCGCCATCAAAAACTAACCCAATGCGTAATTTTTCAGGTGATTGACAAGTCTTAACTTCCTCTAAAAAAGCAGTTAAATAACGCTTAAGAGGTTCAGGAGACCCACCGCCAAAGAGTGGATCGGCTTGACCATTGATTTCGGTAATAGGCACCCCCAGAAGACGAACCAAGCCACCTGAAGCTGAGCCATACATAGGGTTAGAGAAGATTTTTAATTGCCCACTAGTAACAGCTTTTTGAATCAATTCTAGATTGACCTTGGTGCGTAACTCTTGACAATAACTCAACCAAGGATCAAAAGTCTTAATAGACCCACCCCCACGCGGTGAGATAGGAGGTTGAGACAGTAGAGCCTCAATTTTTTCGGTAACTTCCGGTCCAACAGAACCCCCAAAAGCCCCTTTAACCTTCAATCCCTGATATTTAGCTGGATTATGGCTAGCAGTTATAACAATAGCACCGAGGGCATTTTGAGCTTTAGCAGCCCAACTAAAAGCAGGAGTCGGGGCATAGGTTTCTGATAACCATACCTCATATCCTACAGCCGCAATAGCCTCGGCAGCCGCTTGGGCAAACTCTTGGGCTAAAAAACGACGATCATAACCTACAATGATCCGACGACTAGCATTAGCACCATACTCTTTCTCTAAAACAACAGCCGCAATGGGTGCTAAAAAAGTGACACGTTCAAAAGTAAAATCGGCGGCGATTACTCCTCGCCAGCCATCAGTACCAAACTTAATAGGATTAATTTGAAGAGACATAGATATTTGCTGAGATAAATCTTTTTCAAGGCTAAGTAATTTAAGCAGGGTCTGTAGTTTCATTCGTTCAATGTAAGGCCATCCTCCTTTCTCCTCAATATCTCTTAAAAGAGGATAGAGAGCATGACGACTATCAGGCAGAAATGGTTCAAACGATTCTAGGCGAATTTTTTGATGCAAAGACTCCAGTTCTCTGAGAATGCTCAAAATAGCCTCAAGATCATTCTGAGACTGACTGCTCAGGTTAAGGACGCTTTGCCTGAGAGAATTTAATTGAGCTGATAAAAGATCTTGCTCCATACGGATAAGCTGTTCATAAATCTTACTAAAACCAATCCTCCCTATCATAAAAGATTACTGCTAGTGAGACACAACTGTTTTCTCTTTCATGTTGTTACGTTCCTTGAGGGAAGGTTCCCTTTTTGCCCTAAAATACACTAAGCCTCTTAATAGATAGAGAAAGGAAAGAACTATTCAAGGCAGGATTTACCCTCTTCCTCCCCTTGTCTGAATAAAAGTAGGGATTTTAAATTTAGAAATTGAAAAAGCGAGGTTAAACATGAAATTTCGTGCATTGCTGGTGGCCTTTTTGGCATTATGTCTAAGTGTTCTCACAGCTTGTAGTGATGGACCAGCCGAGGCAATTAGTAAAGATCAATTAACATACGATGAGATTATTGGAACTGGCTTAGCTAACAAGTGTCCAGAAATATCCTCATTTACTCGTGGTTCAATAGCACTTGAACCGAACAAGACTTATCTGGTCTCAGACCTCTGTTTAGAGCCACTAGAATATTTTGTCAAAGGAGAACCTGTCAATAAACGTCAAGTAGCAGAGTATATTAAGGGTAAAGTCCTCACCCGTGATACCTCTAGTTTAGAACAGATTTCTGGAACTATCACCATAGATAATCAAGGTGTTCTGACTTTTACAGAAAAAGATGGCATTGATTTTCAACCTATTACAGTTCTTCTACCTAATAAAGAAGAAGTTCCCTTTTTCTTTACTATGAAAAACTTAGTCGGTAAAACAGGACCTGGCTTTAATGCCCTTAGTACTTCAACTGATTTTGTCGGCGAATACTCGGTTCCTTCCTATCGTGGGGCTGGTTTCTTAGATCCTAAAGGTCGCGGGGTTTACACTGGTTATGATACAGCTATCGCTCTGCCAGCTAGTGGCGATGATTCTGAGTATAAAAGACTGAACGCTAAAAGAACAGGTATCAGTAAAGGTACAATGTCTCTTCAAATTACCAAAATTGATGCAGAAACAGGCGAAATTTCTGGAACTTTTGAAGCCGAACAACCCTCAGATACTGACTTAGGCGCTAAAGATCCTCTAGATGTCAAGGTTCGGGGTGTTTTCTATGGTCGTGTAGCATCAGAAGCTTAAAACTCCTGCCCCCCCTTTATAAGGGGGGTAATCATTTGACATTTTAAAACTTTTTATAGTATTATAATATGTGTGGTAGTTGGCCAAGTGGTTTAAGGCACTTTTATCCTTGCTCGCCACTTGCTTGAAAAAGCCGAAGAGAAAAGGGTTATCGTCTGTAAAACGAGGATCATAGGTTCGAATCCTATACTACCACTTTGATCGCAGGTTTAGGTGTTTATAATTACACATCAATACTGTTAAGTACTTTTTGCTATTAAGTCGAACTCGGAAATTGGCATAGGTTTGCCATATAAATACCCTTGATAAACATTACAACCTCTCTCCTTGAGAAAATTGGCCTGTTCAATGGTTTCTATCCCTTCACCAACAATCGCCAAATTAAAATTATGTGCTATGGCGATAATAGCCTCTACCAATGCAGCATCATTAGGATCACTAGGAGCATCTTGAACAAAGCTTTTATCGATTTTCAGTTCATTTAGAGGTAAACGCTTGAGGTAAGCTAAAGAGGAATAACCAGTGCCGAAATCATCAATAGAGAAGTGAATCCCTAGAGTTTGGAGTTCTGACATAATAGCGATCGCCGTATGAACATCCTCAACAATTAATCCTTCTGTTACTTCTAGAGTAAGATGGTTAGGTGAAGCTCCACTATAGGCAAGAATAGCTTTAAGCCTGAGAATAAAATCACTTTGACGGAACTGACGGGGACTAATATTGACTGATAAATGCAAAGGGGAGTTAGAAGCTTGAAGTTGAGTAAGATAAAGACAAACTTCTTGCAAAACCCACTCACCAATTGAAACAATCAACCCAGTTTCCTCGGCAACAGGGATAAAGGCACAAGGTGGAACGAACCCCCTACTCGGATGTTGCCAACGCAGCAAAGCTTCAGCCCCCACTAAAGAGCCCTTTGCATTAAACTGTGGTTGAAGGTAAATCAAGAATTGCTTTTGCTCTAAGGCGCAGCGTAGTTCTCTTTCTAAAGTAAAACGAGACTCAACCTCAAGCTGCATCTTTTGCTCGAACAAACGTGACATATTGCGCCCTGAAGCCTTAGCTTTGTACATAGCAGTATCCGCTTGTTTTAAGAGATCATTAACTGTTTCTGTACCTTTAGGAAAAAGGGTAATTCCAATACTTGCGCTGATTGTTACTTCTACCCCCTTTAAAATAAAAGCAGTAGAAAGTGATATCCGAATTTTCTCTGCGATATTAATACTCAAACGGGCCGCTACATCTTGCTTATTCGATAACTCTGGCAATACGATAACAAACTCATCGCCTCCGAAACGTGCCACCATATCAGCTTCGTCTAAACACTGTTTGAGCCGCATTGCCACCTCTTTTAATAAGAGATCTCCAATATCATGCCCTCTAGCATCATTGAGAGTTTTAAACTGGTCTAAATCGATAAATAACAGAGCACTGTAGTGTCCAGTCTTTCTGGCCAGAGATAAGAGATTATCGATGCGATCTAACAGAAGACGACGGTTGGGGAGTTCAGTGAGTGGATCATAGTAAGCAAGAAGCTCGATTTGCGCCTCTGATTGTTTGCGAGCGGTAATATCTTCAACAAAGATAACAATACCACCTACTTCCTCAGTATTTAGGAGCCAAGGCTGAACTTCCCATTTCGACCACTGAATTGTTCCATCTGGCAAGATAAAGCTGTCTTCCTCAAATTTTATCGTGGCACCTGCTAAGCCTTGTTGATGCGCTTGTCGCCAATATTCAGGAATACTGGGCAGTAGTTCATAGTGAGAACGCCCTAGAACTGCTTCAATCGAACCAAGTTGAAGAATATCCAACCAGCGTTGACTGGCAGCAAGATAGTGCATATTGCGGTCAAACATAGCCACTTGGACAGGCGCATATTGGACAAACAAACTTAACTTCTGTTGACTTTCGCGCAAGACTTGAAAGGCTTTGGCTTGAACTATGATTGACCACAGTCGAGCGACAATAGCCTGAAGAAGAGCGACTTGATCGCTTCGCCATATGTGAGGCTTGGAAGCATTGATCGCTAGTAGCGCCACCCAGCGTCCTTCAGAGAAGCAAGGAACACTGACAAAAGCCCCAATATCCTGAGTAGCAAAGTTATGAGCAAATGGGGCTGTATACGGATAGGTGGCTACGTCAGAGACAACTGCAGGTTGACCTGCCTGGTAATGTTTTATTAGGTCAGGTAGAATGAATTCTGACAAACGGTAAGTTCCAGCCACGCTCTCGATGTCCGCTTGCCGCCGCCAATCTTGATTGACAATTGCGATATCCTCTGGCAAATTAACTTCATGCCAAACTGCGCGCTCAACATTGAGATATTCACCTAAACTTTTGATGGACTCCCAGACCATTGCATCTGCATCAGCGAGTTTTCGCAACCGCAGATCTAGTTCGTTTAGAAATTGTTCGTTGAGTTGGGCTACTTTGCGCTCAGTGATATCAAAGGTAAACCCTATCATTCGCACTACTTGCCCTACTTGGTCGTAAATAAATTGTCCTTTGCCTAGTTCCCAATGAATGCTACCATCTCGAAATACCATGCGATACTCCGCTTCATAATCTGTCCTGCTTTGCATGGCTTGAAAGATTTTTCGTTCGACTCTAGCAACATCATCGGGGTAAAGATGACTGCGCCAGAGTTGATAACTAGGCTTAAGGGACTTGCAATCTAAAGAAATACCATTTAAACTGAAGTAAGACGAAATTTTAGAATCCTATTGTGGCACGTTTAAAAATAGAACTAGATGAACAAATCAAAGATACTCTCCTTGATGCTTCTATC